>Ga0315899_10000192_pt1 | contig 76286 bp, 45 predicted proteins | sample LakEriMetagenome_2_FD_203518 | JGI IMG/M metagenome (GOLD analysis project Ga0315899, IMG submission 203518) | Freshwater fungal communities from buoy surface, Lake Erie, Ohio, United States - Buoy 4 MA112 | ecosystem: Environmental > Aquatic > Freshwater > Lake | place: USA: Lake Erie, Ohio... | reverse complement strand
TGACGGTCGATTCATCAGCAGCAGTTGCTCAGGCATATCGGATTACTGAGCGGTGGGGATTACGCAAAGCGCGCGTATGGGCGATGGAGCGTGTACTGCAATCGCCTCCCTCACGGTTCGGGTTACCGTTGATACTGCGGTGGCCGTTGGCCACGAAATGGTTAGACGATGCGCCAGCGAGGAAGCAGCGGAATGACGGTCGATTTCATCAGGAGCAGTTGCTCAGGTCTATCGGATTATTGAGCGGTGGGGATTACGCAGAGCGCGCGTATGGGCGATGAGCCGTGTACTGCAATCGCCTCCCTCACGGTTCGGGTTAGCATTGATGTGATGGTGGCCGTTGGCCACGAAATGGTAACCCGATGCGTCAGCGAGGAAGCAGCGGAATGACGGTTGATTTTATCAGTCGCAGTTGCTCAGGCCTATCGGCTTATTGAGCGGTGGGGATTACGCAGAGCGCGCGTAGGGGCGATGGAGCGTGTACTGTAATCGCCTCCCTCACGGTTCGGGTTACCGTTGATACTGCAGTGGCCGTTGGCCACGAAATGGTAACCCGATGCGTCAGCGAGGAAGCAGCGGAATGACGGTCGATTTCATCAGTCGCAGTTGCTCAGGTCTATCGGTTTACTGAGCGGTGGGGATTACGCAGAGCGCGCGTAGAGGCGATGGAGCGTGTACTGCAATCGCCTCCCTCACGGTTCGGGTTACCATTGATGTGATGGTGGCCGTTGGCCACCTAATGGTAACCCGATGCGTCAGCGGGGAAGCAGCGGAATGACGGTCGATTCATCAGCAGCAGTTGCTCAGGCATATCGGATTACTGAGCGGTGGGGATTACGCAAAGCGCGCGTATGGGCGATGGAGCGTGTACTGCAATCGCCTCCCTCACGGTTCGGGTTACCATTGATACTGCGGTGGCCGTTGGCCACGAAACGGTTAGCCGACGCGTCAGCGAGGAAGCAGCGGACTAACGGTTGATTTCATCAGTCGCCGTTGCTCAGGCATATCGGATTATTGAGCGGTGGGGATTACGAAGAGCGCGCGCATGGGCGATGGAGCGTGTACTGCAATCGCCTCCCTGACGGTTCGGGTTACCATTGATACTGCGGTGGCCGTTGGCCACCTAATGGTTAGACGACGCGTCAGGAAGGAAACAGCGGAATGACGGTTGATTTCATCAGGAGCAGTTGCTCAGGTCTATCGGATTATTGAGCGATGGGGATTACGCAAAGCGCGCGTATGGGCGATGAGCCGTGTACTGCAATCGCCTCCCTCACGGTTCGGGTTACCGTTGATGTTGCGGTGGCCGTTGGCCACCTAATGGTAACCCGATGCGTCAGCGAGGAAGCAGCGGACTAACGGTTGATTTCATCAGTCGCCGTTACTCAGGCATATCGGATTATTGAGTGGTGGGGATTACGCAGAGCGCGCGTAGGGGCGATGGAGCGTGTACTGCAATCGCCTCCCTCACGGTTCGGGTTACCGTTGATACTGCGGTGGCCGTTGGCCACGAAATGGTAACCCGATGCGTCAGCGAGGAAGCAGCGGACTAACGGTTGATTTCATCAGTCGCCGTTGCTCAGGCATATCGGATTATTGAGCGGTGGGGATTACGCGAAGCGCGCGTATGGATGATGAGCCGTGTACTGCAATCGCCTCCCTGACGGTTCGGGTTACCATTGATACTGCGGTGGCCGTTGGCCACGCAATGGTACGCGTCAGCGAGGAAACAGCGGCCATCCTATTCTCACTCGCTTTTGCGAGGGCTCTCCCAAGTCACATCGGCGACGCCGAGTTCATGGTTGGCGAAACGGGACATCACAAACAAAAGATCGCTCAAGCGATTCAAGAAAATCACGATGTGCGAGACGTCGCTAACGCGACGGTCGTGACCAAGCCGAACGATTTCTCGCTCCACCCGTCGACAAATGGTTCTTGCCAAGTGCAGCTGTGCTGCTTGGGGACTCCCTCCAGGCAGGATGAAGTTTCTAAGTGGTGGCAGTTCGCGCTCCATGCCATCGATCCACTCCTCCAAAGCCGAGACATGCAGTTCATTGTTCCATTTCAAGTGATGTTGCTCTGGATCGGGGGTCGCTAACTCCGCTCCAATCGAGAACAGCTGATGCTGAATGGTGGCAAGCATCGGATCGAGGCGGCTTGAAAGCCCCGTGCTGCGAGCAGTACCGAGAACTGCATTGAGTTCATCAACCGAACCGTATGCGCAGATTCTCGCATCGTCCTTCGAAACCCTCGGTCCGCCAAAGAGGCCTGTGGTACCCGCATCACCCGTCTTCGTATAAATCTTCATCCGTCCCCTCCTGAAGCTCTTCCTCGCCGACACGACTCACGCAACTAGCACCTGCTGCAACTAGCACTGCGGATACAGGCTATGTATGATAATGGCTGGGCAAGCCTACGGTAGGTCTGAAGGTCGCTCGACTGTAAATTACAAAGACCTTCCCGATCCCATCAACGAAGTGCTTTCGCAAACGAACTTCTGTAGCAATGAATGAAGAGAAACCAAGTGTATTTGCGAGCGGCTACTTGATCTTTCGCCGCCAGGGGACACAGCTTCAATTCCTCCTGATGAAACACCCGGACCGTTGGGATTTACCCAAAGGGCATCTCGATCCGAACGAATCGATTTCTCAAGCGGCGATCCGTGAACTGTACGAGGAAACAGGCATTCCTGCAGACGCGATTTGGACCGATCCACACTTCGCATTCGTTCATAGCTACCACGTCGCCAATCGCAAACGCTACGGTGAAAACGAAGGGAGCAAGAAAGTCCTCAAGGAATTGACGATCTTTCTCGGCTTTTTACTGCGCCCTGTCGACCTACAATGCACCGAGCATCCCGATTATCGCTGGTGGAACTGGTCCCCTCCCCATGGCATCCAAAAGAAGACAATCGATCCGTTGCTTGCGCAAGTCGCCCAACACTTTGACACTCATCCCGATCTCCTGAGCTTGTAAATTCAAATCCAATCATCCCTGTGAAACTTTTCTTCACCGATCGATTCGAACTACCACTCCCTCCAGGACATCGTTTTCCGATGTCCAAATACCGGCGACTGCGCGACCGGCTGGTGGCCTCTGCTCAACATTTCGACGATGTGTTCCTGGAACCACCCGCAGCATCCGAGCGCGAATTGAAACTCGCTCATGCTCCCGAATATGTGGATCGTGTCTTAGCAGGAAAACTGACGGAAAACGAGATCAAGCGTATCGGATTCCCTTGGTCGGAAGCCATGGTGGAACGCTCCCGACGCAGCTCCGGCGCGACACTCGCCGCCGCCCGCGCTGCACTTGAACAAGCCGTCGCGGTGAACCTTGCTGGCGGCACACATCATGCAATGCGATCCTGCGGAGAAGGCTACTGCGTTTTCAATGATGCCGCTGTGACTATCCGAACTCTTCTCGACGAAGGCATCATCGGTCGCGCCTGTGTGATCGATTGCGATGTTCACCAAGGAAACGGTACTGCGGAAATACTTGGTAACGACCCGAACGTCTTTACATTCTCAATTCACTGTGCAAAAAATTTCCCGTCCCGCAAACATCCCAGCCATCTCGATGTCAATCTCGATGACGGGACCCAAGACATCCAGTACTTGTCCGCTCTCGAACAAGCTCTCGCACAGGTCTTCGATGCAGGTCCTTATGACCTTGCGATCTATCTTGCTGGCGCCGACCCGTTCGTCGGTGATCGCCTCGGAAAACTCGCTTTGACCAAAGAAGGGCTTCGCATGCGAGACCGACTCGTTCTCGAGTCCCTCAAAGATCGTAACACTCCAGTGGCCGTCGCCATGGCCGGTGGATACGCTCCAGACGTCGAAGACATCGTCGATATCCATGCGATGACCGTCTTGGAGTGCTCCCGAATTGCATCGATGTACTGCTAATCGCAGTGATGCTTACGCAAGTATCTCTTGCACCACGCGACCATGCACATCGGTCAAGCGGAAATCTCGCCCTTGAAATCGATACGTCAGTCGTTCGTGATCGATACCCAACAGATGCAGGACCGTCGCATGTAGATCGTGCACATGCACCTGGTCTTCGATCACTGAAAAGCCTAAATCATCGGTCTTACCAAACAGCTTGCCCTTACTGATTCCTCCCCCTGCAAGCCACATGGTAAACGCATCGACATGATGATCGCGTCCGGTTGTGTCGCGTGGTTCCCCCATCGGAGTTCGTCCGAATTCACCTCCCCAAATCACCAAAGTCTCATCAAGTAATCCACGGCGTTCCAAATCCAGAACGAGAGCTGCCGATGCTTGATCTACTTCCGCACACACCTTCTCCAACGCTTCATCTAGATCTGCGTTCTTCCCACCGTGATGATCCCAGTCCGTGTGATACAACTGTACGAATCGCACTCCTCGCTCGACAAGTCGGCGAGCGAGCAAACAATTGTTCGCGAATGAGCTTTTCCCGACCTCGGCACCATACAACTCCAATGTCTCCGGTGTCTCGTCATTTAGACGCATCAATTCCGGTGCACTGCTTTGCATGGCAAAAGCGGTCTCATAAGCTGCGATTCGAGTTTGTATCTCGGGATCCATCGTCTCTTCGTAACGCAATTGATTCATAGCGTTCGTCGCATCGACGAAGCTTCTCTGCATACTGCTAGTGACTCCTGCGGGGTTCTCCAAATCCAAAATGGGACTTCCTTGACTGCGCAGCGGTACACCTTGATACCGCGAAGGCAAGAACCCGGCAGACCAGAGCGTATTACCTGCTCGAGGACCGCGCGGCCCAGATTGCAGCACAACGAAACCTGGTAGATCCTTCGATTCGGATCCTAGACCATACGTCACCCACGAACCCATACTCGGACGGCCGGGCGTTTGAAACCCGCAGTTCATGAACAGCTTCGCCGGTCCATGATTGAACACATCGGTCTTCATCCCTCGCATCCAACAAACCTTATCGACAATCTTCTGGTGATGTGGCAAAAGCCCACTTAGCTCCATCCCACTATCTCCATACCGCTGAAAGGTTCGCTTGGTTCCTAACAGCTTCGCATCTGCTGGCAAGAATGCGAATCGACGTCCTTGGGTAATACTCTCCGGTGGTAACTTTCCGTGATACTCCCGCAACAGCGGTTTGTCCTCAAACAACTCCAATTGGCTTGGACCACCTGCCATGAACAAAAATATGACATTCTTGACCTTCGGGGGAACATGAAAAGCAGGTAGCACCCCCAACGGTTTCGCTTCCTGCGAAGCCCCAATTGCGGCAGCATCTTGGGCAAGCATCGCTTGCAGTGCCATAGCGCCGATTCCCAATCCGCTTGCGGATAAAAATTCGCGACGCGCTGAATTCGACTCCACAAACCGCCCTCCGACGTATCTTTTCGAATCACGCATCATTTACTCCCGATTCAGAAATTCATCGGTATTGAGCAGCACCCTCGCCACCTGAAACCAAGCCATCTTCTCTGTCGGCACATCCGATGGATTCTGGCGAGCAGTTTCCTTTGCCGATAGATAGAAATCCTCTAATCTCTGCGCTTCAACCTTCGTTGGTCGACGGCATAACGCAAAACGCATCATCCAATCGATACGCTCTGACACTACAGGTAGCTCGCCGATCACGTCTTGCTGTTCAAGAACCGCTCGCTCACTGCGATCGACCAAAAACATTGCCAATTCCGAAAACACTTTATCGTTTGCAACCGTCAGAGCCTGCAACGGCGTATTGGTTCGACTTCGACGCGTGCAAACGTTACTAAAGTCCGGCGCATCAAAGGTTGTAAACAGAGGATACGGCGCACTTCGGAAGAACTCCGTATACATCGTTTTGCGATACCTATTCGCTCCCGTATCCTCCTTCCATGTCTTCGGTGTTTGGGTGAAGTTATAAACACCGGCGGGTTGGGGAGGATGCACGCTCGGACCACCGACACGCATTTCTAAAACACCCGCTGCGCTGAGCGCTTGATCCCGCACCAACTCCGCATCGACACGTATTCGAGATTGCCTCGCAAGAAACTTGTTACCCGCATCAACTCTTTCGACATCTTCTCTCCATTTACTGCTCTGCTGATAGGTAGCCGAAGTCACGATCGAGCGGATCAGTCCTTTGAGAGACCAACCTGTCTGCACCCATTGTCTCGCTAACGAATCGAGCAATTCAGGATGAGTTGGCGCAGCACCTTGAAATCCGAAATCGTTTTCGGTTTCTACTAATCCAACTCCAAAGAGTCGCATCCATACGCGATTGACCATCACGCGTGCCGTTAACGGATTGCGTTCAGATACCAACCAATTAGCAAGATCGAGCCTGGTCTGCATCGCTTCCGGACGCCCTTGTGCGAAAACCTCCGGAATGTTGGGGGGCAATTCACCCCTCGATTTATCTGGACTTAGGAAGTCCCCGCGCTCCAATCGATAGGTTGCCGCGGGCTTTTCCATATCCTTCGATACCATCTGTGCAACCGACTTGCCTCCGTTCGGCAACCGACCTCGTATTTCCGCTAAACGCGCTTCGACCTGAGCTAACTCCTTCGTGGGAGCTTCCCGTTGCTGCTCAATCGTTGATGTGCTGTACTCCAAAGTGAATCGTCCGATCAAGTAATTGCTGTTCAAATCGTGATGCAAAAAGATCTCGATCGGCGTGTCGCTCGGTGCAAGCGGATCCTTCAGTGCGAAGACTGCTGTATGCTCCGTATTCATCTTCAGCCCAGGCTTCGCCTTGACTTGTTCGGCATCGACATTGATCGCCCAACCACTCTTCGCATCCAAATCAATTGCATGACCAATAGGGTACTTGGGTTGCGAGTGACTCGCCCATGCCTTGGAAAACGACAATGGAGATTCTCCTCGAAGCATTTCTATTTCGGTGAGCACAAAATTCCCATTCCCAGCAGTTCCCGGTCCTTGGTTCGGCAAGCTTGCATCAGGGATGGCGCGCAAGCGTACAGCAGTAATGGGCTTCGCGTCGATTTCGGGACGGTAGACATATTCGATTTGGTAACGGCTGTTTCCTTGAAGCTCCTTTGGGACTCTCAAGGAACCATCCTCAAGACGTTCTAAAGGTAGTTCTCTATCCCCATCGCGTCCGAGAGCATGTAGAGCAGCGATGGGTTTCCAGTCGAGAGCCGGCACTGCATCGTCGGCTAAAGCAGCTTGCACCTCCGCTTTCATCGCAGCTTCGTCTCGCTGCAACTTTTTCAGCTCCTCAAGATCCTTTTGAACGGATGGTGGCAATCCAAATACTTCACCTTCAAGCACCTCGATCGTCGGAGCCGTGCTGTTGCTATCGGCACAAGCGTTAAAAAACGCATATAGCCGATAGTAATCATCGATCGAGATCGGATCGTATTTGTGAGTATGGCACTGAGCGCAGCCTACCGTCAGCCCCAACCAAACTGCACCGGTGGTATTCACACGATCGATGATCGCTTCGTGACGGTACTGATCTGCTTTCACCCCGCCTTCTTCATTGATCATCGTGTTGCGATGAAAGGCGCTTGCAATCCGCTGAAGCTTGGTCGCATCGGGCAACAAGTCCCCGGCGAGTTGCTCGCGTGTGAATTGATCGAAAGGCATATCAGCATTCAAGGCTGAGATCACCCAGTCGCGATAAGGCCACATCACCCTCGCACCGTCTATCGTAAACCCGTTCGAATCCGCATAACGAGCTTGATCAAGCCAAAATCTTCCCCAGCGTTCCCCGAACTGTGGGCTTGCAAGCAATTCATCGACAACTCGCTCAACTGCATCCGCAGAGTCATCCACCTGAAACTCTTCGGTTGCTTCAGGGGTTGGCAGGGTACCGACCAAGTCGAGATAAAGTCGTCGCAGCAGCGTTGAGGAATCAGCCCGAGGTGAGGGGGGAAGCCCGAGAGCAGCCAGTCGATGGCGGACCATGGAATCGATTGGATGAAGTGATCCCGAAAGGTTCCCTTGTTCTACAACAGCTTTTGGTACTGACGATTCACTGTTGTTATCCGGGGAAGCGAACGATTTAAAAGCCCAATGCGATTCGTACCGAGCACCTTGTTCGATCCACCTCGCAATGATTTGTTTGTCGCGGGCCGAAAGGGGTTTGTTGCTCGAAGGAGGGGGCATTTGAAGATCGGGATCGTTCGATTCAATGCGGCGCACCACCTCGCTTTCAGAGGGTTTTCCCGGAACGATCGCACTCAGCGAGTCACTCGTTTCAGCCGATTCAGAAACATCCTTGCTAGTGACACCGGCGGAGTCAATGGATGCAGCAACAGCAGGAGCGATATCGAGTCGCAAATCCGCAGCACGTGAGTCTTCATCAAAACCATGGCAAGCAAAGCAATGATTCGACAAGATCGGTCGTACATCGACTTGATAGTCGATCGATTCGGATTGGGCTTTGCAAGCTGTCGAAAATCCTATCAGCGCAGAGGTCAACACGACCGACAGGAGCACGCTTTGGGTCATAGTGCGTCTGAAAGGTAGCATGGGTGAGGATTCCTAAGCGAGTGGCTAATCACGTTATTGTAATCAATTCTCCCACAAAGCCTATCTTCGGGAATACTGCGCAAGTCTTATCGGTAGGATATACTGCACAGTTAGTACGCCGTTTTCCCCGCATCCAAGGTGGAATCCGGTATGGCATCCCTCCTCATTTCCCTACCTTCAAAAATTATGAAATCCTCTCTTTTACTAGATCCCAGGACTTTACTGGCTCGCGGGACCCTCGCCGTCGCTTGTTTGCTCACCTGTACCTCGACCTCGAACGTCGTGTTCGCACAACGCTCAGCCGATTCCATCGAGCTGCCCGCATCCGACGATGGCTTACCTGGTGCCGGTCCGATCCGACGCTACGATTGGTTCCGCAATCTTTGGAACGAAAAGCGTAAAGTCTGGGCAACGAAGACCGAAGCCGACCAAAAAGCCGTGGTGTTCCTGGGCGATTCGATCACCCAAGGCTGGGGAGACGACTTGGGCAATAACTTCCCAGGCTTGAAGGTTGCCAATCGCGGGATTAGCGGGGATACCACCCGAGGAATGCTTATCCGCTTGAACGATGACGTTCTGGCTCTTCGTCCCACAGGCATCGTCATGCTGATGGGTACAAACGATCTTGAAGAAGGAGCTGACGCGAAGACGATTGCGGGCAACATCGAATTAATTCTCTCTTCGATCGCGAAACACAACTCGAAGATTCCAGTAACTCTCTGCCGTGTCTTTCCGGCTTCTGCATCCAAGAAGCGTCCTGCGGATCAGATCAAAGCCATCAATGCTGAGGTCGCACAGGTTGCCCAGAAATTCCCGCAAGTCACCGTGCTCGACACATGGACGCTCTACGCAAATGAACAAGGGGATGCCAAGGAATCCGAATTCCCGGATTTGCTTCACCCGAACCAACTTGGATATGCGAGATGGGGAGCTGCCCTACGACCTATCTTGGCAACTCAAGGATTGATCGAGACGAAACCAGACGACTTTGTTGTTGAACCAGGTTTCACACTCTTGACCAACGGCAAAGATCTGTCCGGATGGAAGCTTGCTCCGTCGAAATCCTCACCAACCGAAGAGTTGCTCGAAGGCAAATCGCGAACGACCGACGGTCGGTACGTCGCCATCAATGGCAGGATCGTTGTTACGACTCCCCCAGAAGGCCGACGTATCCAGCAGCTCTACACAACGCGAGAATTCGCTGGTGACTTCGTATTGAAACTTGAATTCCGCGCCACTCCGAATGCCGATAGCGGAGTCTTCATCCGCGAGCCACAACTCCAATGCCGCGATTACCCACTTGCCGGTCCGTATAAAGACCTCAAGCAATACCGTCCACAGGATTGGAATGAACTAGTCGTTACCGTAAAAGACAACGTTGCCGTATGCACTTGCAACGGAGAGGTCATCGAAGCGGCGTTCAAACTACCTCCATCTGGCCCGATCGGTTTGGAAGGTGATCACGGACAGATGGAATATCGACGGATTCGAATCTCGCAATCGAAGTAACCGTGCATGCATGTATGCATGGCAACATAGCCTTAATCATGGCATTACAGGCCGTGCTGCTTAGATCAGCACTGGCTTGTTGAGCCGACGACGGATTGGGACGAACTGTCCAACATGCATCATCGTGTGCGAAGCGAGCAGGACCGCGAGGCTACCGAGTGTCGGAAATTTGCTTCGCCAAGCTTCAGGACTTGGGCGATCCAAATCGTCTTCGGTCAGCTGATCAAACGTCTTTACGATTGCTTGATCGAGCTGATTGAAAAGAGCAAGGTATTCCTCTTTGGTCAGAAATCCGCTGACATCATCACTTTGTGCCATCGCTTTGGAGTGTTGCGTATCGAAGCCGGTTGGCAGTGTTGGAGCGGCTCCCGGTGCGATCATATTTAAAATCGACGTGTTGGAGCTGATCAAGTGACCGAGTTGCCATGCAACGGAGTTGCAACCCGGGCCGGGTCGCTCGAGCAATTCGGTATCTGTCAGATCGCTGACGTAGCTCTGAAAAATCATTTGCGTGGTTTTCAAAGAGGCCTTCAGGACGTCTTGTGCCTTCATCGCGTTTGCTCCAATCGGTGGTTGAAATAGGAAATTGAAATCGTTCGCTGATAAGGGTTGCGAATCCCAAAAGCCAATAAGCTTTTCTTCGCAAGCTTATCCTTGAGCAAGTTTACATGGGAATCATCGCATCTTGAAGGATGTAATGAAGGTTAGATGGGCGAATTCACTCGATGGGTCAAGCTTTGTTTCTTGGTTGCCAGTTTTTGGGTGTGTAGATATTATGGCATGCCTATCTTGTGTCCGCCCGGCAATCTTGTTTCATACCGGCAATCTTGTGTCAGCCCGGCATTCTTGTGTCAGGCCGGCGCAGTGAGTCGTTCCGTTGCAATAACCCTTTACATTTTCTTATTTGGTCGGCTTTGCGGTCACCTCGATCGGTACAGCACTCATGCGAAAAATGATGCACCTTCGCGTCGTATCTGGAACTGGCGGAGGCCCGGAAAAGACGATTCTGAATTCTCCGCGGTTCATCCGCAAGCATGGTTACGACGCGCACGTGGTGTACTTGTGCCCCCCAGATCCGGTGATCCAAGAGTCCTTGCGCACTCGTGCAGAGAAGCAACAATGTCCGCTGACGCTGATCGAAGACCACGGCATCCGCGACTTTTCGGTGGTAAGCAAGCTGATTCAATTCTGCAGGCGGGAAAAGATCGAACTATTTCAAGCTCACGACTACAAATCCAATGCGATTGGATTGATCGCAAGGCGATTTCATAAGATGCGCATGGCTACCATGCTTCACGGTTGGACAGATACCACCGGCCGCATGCCACTTTACATCGCGATCGATAAACGATGCTTGCCATGGTACGAAAAACTAATCTGCGTCTCAGAGGATCTGGTGGAAGAATGTCGCAAACTTCGTATTCCCGACCGGAAGATACACCTTGTTCATAACGGAATCGACCTTGCAACCTTCACGCGAACGATCCCACGGCAGGAGGCGAAGCGCGAGCTCGGCGCACCAACCGATGAGCCCATGATCGGCATGGTATGCAGACTGTCTCCAGAGAAAGGGATCGTCGAAGCGATCGCGATGATTTCGCGGCTCAATGCATTAGGCAAACGGGTGCATTTGTGGGTCGCCGGCGATGGGCCTTATCGCCCTGAAATCGAAAAAGAGATCGCAAAAAACAATCTTGCATCCCAAGTCAAACTGCTCGGACAACTCGCCGACACAAGGGTTTTTTACCAAGCCATGGATGCATTCCTGCTTAACAGCATTCGCGAGGGATTACCGAATGTTGTATTAGAAGCGATGGCGTTGGAAGTACCTGTAGTGGCTACACGAGTTGCAGGTGTGCCGAGACTCATTTACCCCGATAAGACAGGGTGGTTGATTGAACCGGGTGACCAGCAAGCGTTGGATAACTCGGTCCTCGAATCGATCTACGGATCGGCGATCGATGATCGTGTCGCTCAAGCACGACGGCTTATCGAAGACGAGTTTTCCTTTACACAACGCATGCAACGAGTGGCGGATATCTACGACTCACTATGGGCCCGCAAGTAACCCGTAGGCTCAAGCTATTCGTATCCGAGAAGTCGTAGTTCTTCACCAGCGATCCTATTGAATTGCTCGCGTTGCTCATCGGTCCAATGCGAAATGCGATCGGTAGGATCGAAACCGGCTGGCTTCTCCGTACTGCGCCAATGCAAGTCACCACTCTTCTGCGCGGACTCAGACCCTCCAAGAATCTTCAGTTCGCCGGCTCGATGAAAGTCGTAGAGATCAACGTCGAGCCCAAGCCCCTTTAGAATTGCAGTCATGCATCCTCGTTCATCACGAACAAGGTCTTCGAACCGAACTTTCAGCCATAGTCGACTCGCAGCGAGCGGCGAAGACTCAAACTCCAATATCCTGCGAGCGCGTCTCCTCCAACGCTCAGAAGCTTGCTGAAAATTCCACCCGAACGACTTCATACCCGACTCGACCACGCAACGCCCATCGCGAATAAGCACGATGGGAATCGCGGTGGGGAAAAGCTCGAAGAAGTTCTCCAACCCTTCGACACTTGGGGTTTTCGTAACAAAGCGTTTTGGTGAGGACTCTGGTGCCCCCCCAAGTGTTTGCTTCATAAGAAAATTCTCAAGGACTACACCGAAGGAACGCAACAAGTCTCCACGTGTGCCAACTTGCTCATCAACTCTCCATTTCGGATTCCACGATCCGAAAAGTGACTGCACGTACGAATGCAGATGATGAGAGTGGTGAAGGACGAAATCCTCCCAAATGGGGGCGAGCCCCACACACTGCGGGTGCAACCGAAGCAATTGGTAGAGGTGATTCGTCCCACTGCGGTAATCGATGCCGAGGATAAAACAAAGCTCGCTTCCCCCCGTTGGCGGTTTTAGATTTGCTGGTAACACGGGACAAATGTTCGTTTGGGTGTTTAGGAATAGGAGTTCAGCGAATTTGACGATTGCCGACGGTTACGGTGGTTTGGTTACGGATCTGTGGTTACGGATCTGTGGTAACGGTTCTGGGGTTATGGCGCTGGAGTTACAGAACGGGAACTTTCAAACTGGGGATTTTAGCCGAATGCCTGGGAGATTTTCGAAGGTTCGACTACCATATTCTCTCCGCAGCAGGGATTATAAACAGCGGGGGACTTGGGACTGAAGTTTATCGGCGAGAATACCCCGATTGCTTAGGACTTACCGCGGCAACAAGATTTGATTCTCTTCAGCAGTCGCCAGAGCATTTTACAACTCATTTAACAACGCATTTGATCGGGCAGTAGAACAGATGCACTTGGATCCACCCAACGAAGCACAAGCTTTCAGCGAGCGAACACATACTGCACAAATTAATCCCTCGCAGTCCCTCGAGTGCCAACTTCTTTTAGCATGTAGTCGCACCACCCCCCCCAAAGAGTTCATGGAGCGATTGCTCGGTGAGCAATGGCCGCAACAGCAACCAGCAGATCAGCAGCCTACAGTCCCCCGAGAGGGAGCGAAGATCGACTGGGAGTTGCTTCTTCGCCTAGCTGCCAAGCACAGGCTTCTACCGTTACTGAACCTTCATGCCAAAGATTACTTTGTTGGTATTGCCCCGAAGAGTTGGATGCGTCGCTTGGAAAATCGCGTGCAAGCGAATACCGAACGATGCAATCGGCTTGCAGCCGAGATGGTAAACATTCAGCAGACGCTAGCGAATCTCGGGATCGACTCGATCGCTTTCAAAGGGACAGTTTTAGCAGAATACATTTACGGTGATATTGGGCTACGCCAAGGCTGGGACATCGACTTGTTGATTCGTCAAAAGCAAGCTGCTGACGCGATTGAATTGTTTTCGCGCATGGGATACCGGATTGCGAAGCGATATGACCAAGCGGTGGATTTGGTACATAACGAAACAGGTATACCGGTCGATCTACACTGGGGTTTGGTACCGAAGTACTTTCCTTACCAAGAGAAACCCGATTTGATTTTTGAGCGAGCGGTTCGATGGCAAACCGGTTGCGGTGAGATCTCAATGATGTGTGACGAGGATCTTGCTGCGGTCTTATGTCTACAAATTGCAAAAGACGCCTGGGAGCGTCGGCAGCGAATCCCGTACTTCTTCAAAATCGTTGATCTTGCAGAGTTCATTCAACATACTTCGAATCGCGACAAAGATTCCTTGGACTGGAATCGAGTGCGAAAGCGAGCAGCGGATCACGGTTGGTTAGGCATCTTGGAATTAGCGATTGGAAGCTCCGCTTATTGGTTGGGTGTAAGCATCCCGGAGAAACAAGAGATTCTCAGCAGTAAATCTCCGGTGAGTGCAGGGCTTATCAAACAACTGGGATTGGGGGTCTTTAGCGACACCGATGAAGTCGTTGCGCGAGGGCCTAGCATGTGGTTAGAGTTACAGCGACGGTGGCGTCAGGGTTTGTTTTTTATGCGGATCCGCGAACGGCACTCAGATAAGCTTCGTTATTTAGCTAGCGCCGTTTATCATGGCATACCAGAAGTGCTTCTAGGTAATTATCGAAATCGAAGTTTAACGCAGGCGGCACGGGCTGAAAACAAGTCGGGGGAAGCAAAGAGATGATTTCCGGCAAGGAGTTTTACAAACAGTTAGGAGTCCATCGCTGGGCCTATAGCGTCTTGTGGCGAGTCAATCGTTTTTACACTCTAGGTTTAGTTTTATGCGGATTCCTTTCCGGTTTGACCCCGGTCTTGCTGTTCATGAGCTTGCGAGGACTGATAGACGATCAGTTGAGCAATCAAGGCAAGGGTGTTCAAAGCTGGTTATTTTTGTTGATGTGGGTCGGGATCGTCGAGGCAGTAGTAAGTCTTGCGCACAAGTTGTTCCGCAACTTGTTGCGTGAAAGAGCCGTGGTCGAGGTCAACGAAATGATTCTTCGCAGGTCGCTCCTGCGTCCTGTTTCGTTCTTTGAGCAAAGCGGATCGATGAATCAACTGGAGAAGATCAAATCGAACAGTGCAGAGCGGTTGGTCGAGTTGGTTGGTAGGAATTCTCAGATCATCGCTTCGCTGCTTCAAATCGTCACAATCTCCGTGATGTTAGCCCGTATCGAGCCACTGATTCTTGTGGTCGTGCCTCCCTGTTTTCTGCCTTATCTCTGGTTTCAGCTGCGGCTTGGATCCAAGATGTCGGCGGATATCCAAGGGCGCGCGCAAGATCGTAGGCGGGTCGGATATTTTGTCGGATTACTTACATCCCCGCAAAGTGTTGCAGAGACACGGCTCTTAGGGATCTCCGATCACTTGATCTCGCAATTTCGAGCGGCTTTGTCGACCAAGCGAGACGACGAAGCGCAGAAGGACATCAAGCAATTCATTGGGGGTTCGCTGTTTTCTATCCTTTGCACAATCCTCTTCGTTGGGTTGATTTGGCGGATGCTCATGCGTCCGGACGGAGCAACCGTTGGCTTGGGAAGCATCGTGTTTTTCGCTGCATCCGCCATTCGGCTGCGCAAATCGCTTGAAGATGCCACATATTCCTTGGCGGCGATCGCGGACCACCAAGTCTATGTCGCATCTTTGAAACACTTCATCGACGATGCAGATGACGATAAGACTACTGCTCGAACACCGTTAGAAACCGCGGACGGAATACTGACGCAAACAGCGGAACAAGCGAAGAGCTTTAAGTCCGAGATCTGCTTTGAGAATGTGTCATTTCGGTACGAAGGCCAAGAGCAGCTTGCGCTGTCGGACGTTTCTTTCACGATCCATCCGGGAGAAACCATTGCGATTGTCGGGGAGAACGGTTCAGGGAAGTCCACACTGGTCAAACTGATCGCAGGGATCTATAAACCCGAATCAGGAACGATCCGAATCGATGGCCGATCGCTCACCGAGCACGACATGGACGATTTGTATCAGAAGATCGCTTTTGTGTTTCAAGACTTCGGAAGGTACAACACGACGTTCATCGAGAATGTCGCTTATGGGAATTGGGCGAAATACGCGAAAGATTCCGAAACCGACCTTGCGGCAAAACTGCAATCTTCGATCGCTCGCGTTGGTTTAGAAAAAGACTTAGCAAAAATGCCCAATGGGTTGCAAACGGTACTCGGGAGAACCTTCGGCGAATACGAACCATCGGGTGGAGTGTGGCAAAAGATCGCTTTAGCAAGAGCCTTTGCGAAAGAGGCACCGATCTTGATTATGGACGAGCCATCTTCAGCCATCGACGCACGAGCCGAATTCGAGTTGTTTGGGCGAATCAGCGATCTTTCGGAGGGACGAACCACGGTGCTGATTTCTCACCGTTTCTCCACCGTTTCGATGGCGAATCGAATCTTCGTAATAGACCGAGGACGCTTGGTGGAACAGGGCAACCACGCAGACCTGATGAAGCTCAATGGGCGATATGCCATGCTTTACAACTATCACAGGAAGCTCCATGGCGAAGGGGGCGGAGATGATTGATGTACTGATTTTGTATGATGTCGACGGATGGGCTTACCATTTCCGCGCCCTAGCTTTGCAACGCTATTGCCCCGAGGGATTCCGGGTTCGGATTGCTGCAATGGATGCCGGATCAAGCCCACAAGCACCTGTTTCAACAGAATCTCTTTCACCAGAGTTGAAGGAAGAAAACTCCCCCAGGAAGCGACTCGAAGAAATCTTCGGAACCGATGCGCCCCCAGATGTGGTTCTAACTCTTTGCTCATTTCTTGCGAAACCGGTTCGCCGATTTCTCGATGAGATGGGCTGGGCCACTAAAGTGGTTGTATCAAGCAACAATGGCTGGCCACGCCGATTCGAGCAATTTCAAATCCTCTTTAAGCACGCCGACTGGGTAGTACTAAACAATCGAGAATACTGGGAGAGAGCAGAACATCCAGAGCGGTGTTCCGCGATTTCCAATGGAGTGGATTTAACTAAGTTTTATCTAGAAAAACCGATTTCCAATCGAACTCCGAAGGTTATCTGGTGCGGCTCGCAACTACATCGCGACATCAAGGGATACGACGAGTTCATTGTACCCATTTTCGAACAGTTGCAACGCGAAGGTGTCGAATGCGAAGCGTTGTTGGTCGATTCGCGGGGAAGCGATCGATTGAATCGGGATCAGATGCGAAGCTGGTACAACAGTGCAACCGTATTTGTATGCACAAGTGATACCGAAGGCACACCCAACCCTGCATTGGAAGCCGCCGCGTGCGGATGCACCGTCGTAACGACGCGAGTCGGCAATATGCCGGAGTTGATCAAGCATGGCGTCAACGGGATCTTCGTTGATCGCAACATCGATAGTATTCTCGATGGTATCCGATCGGCGGTAGCCAATAGCGTACCACTAGCAAGCGAGTTGTTTCGGGACATTCAAAGCTGGTGTTGGAGCACTCGATCAAAAGAGTATTTCCGGTTGTTTGCTGAAGTTGCTGGCAAGCTACGATCTTCATCGCAACACGAACAAATCGAAGCACGCAACAACATCGATTCTCCCACATCCCGTAATTCACTCAGAGATGAAGTGACCGTTTTTGTTTCGACGGTAAACAGCGATAGCTTTCAAGAATGCATGAAGCACTTATCGATGCAAGACACCAGGTTCCACTTGGAAGTCATCGAGAATGTCGCTCCTATGTCAGCAGCATTTCAAAGAATGCTCGATCGCTGCAAAACACCGTTCTACGTTCAAGTAGACGAAGACATGCTCCTCAGACCATGGGCTATCCGAAAACTACACGACCGAATTGTTCATAGCCCTTCCGATCATGCTTTTGCAGTGGAGTGGCTCTGGGACTCGCACTTGAATCGCCCGATCCAGGGGGTCAAGATTTATCGACATGCAATTGTCAAACAGTTTCCCTATCGCGACGTCCAATCATGCGAAAAAGATCAGCTCGCAAGGCTCCAGGAAGCCGGCTACAGCTTCGGACGCCCAGTCGAAGCGGAGCTCGATGAGCAAAGCCCTGAGATATTTGGAAATCACGGCGTGTATTTTCATCCGGAATCGGTCTACGAACGCTACTTTACCCTGATGCAGAAAAAGCGCAAGGACCCCAAAAAATTCAGATGGCTTGATCGCCACCTCGACGAGTTTTTCCAACGATTTCGCACTGAACCGACTGAGTTCAATTTGATGGCTATCATGGGAATACTCGCGGGGCATTTGCAAGATTCTCAAACGCCCGGAGAAAAAGACTTTCGCGAGTATAGCTCCTTGCCCGGTCTACAACTCGCGAAAGAGTTTTTTGCTCAATGCAAAACCTCACAGCACACGTCCGGTAACGATCAACCCGAAACTTGATACGTCACGCAATCGAAACGGTGGATTTCAAATCGCAGTATTGTTGGTAGCAATGAGTAACAGTTGGTAGCAAGGAGTAACAGTGGATGAATTGGAGAGTAGTGTGACTAGTCCGTGCGTAAGCGTCATTGTTCCGGTGAAGAATGGGGAAGCAACCATCGAACGATGCTTAGAAGCTATCGTAAACCAACAGTTTGACGGTAGAGAATTTGAAGTCATCCTGGTAGATAATGGTTCGACTGACCGAACGCTCAGAATTGTTTCCGAACGATTTCCACAAGTGAAGGTCTTGCTCGAAAACAGACCTGGAGTGTCCTATGCGAGGAATTCAGCAATCCAAGAAGCAAAAGGTACTTGGATTGCGTTTACCGACGCCGATTGCGTGCCGACTGCAACTTGGATCAAATCCTTGGTGAACCGCGCGGAAGCATGTCATGGGGTTTCGTTTGTAGGAGGAGCCATTCGAGCGCTGCTCCCAACCACCGCTATCGGCTTGTTCAACGAGAACTTGTTCGATCAACAGAGAAGCATTGAAGTAGAGAAACCGCCCTCGTTTATCTCCGCCAACTTGATCGCTCGACGAGATGACTTGATCAGGTTCGGCATGTTCAGTCCGAATTATCCGCGTGGACAGGATACGGAGTTTGCATGGCGCAGTTATTTCAAGCATGGCGCTAAGTTCGCTTATGCTGGCGATGCAGTCGTCGAGCATGCTAATGAATCGACATGGGGTGGACTGATCAAAAAAGCTTGGCAGCACGGTAGTGGATCAGCGCGATTAATCAGTGAGTATCAAGAAGATTTGAAGATTAACCCCGAAAAGCGTTGCGGCGAAACCAAATTCCGCAAGGAATTCTTTCGAGCTGGATTGGCCAACGTCAAAAGCATCCTCTTATTTCAACGCGGGGAACAGCGAACGAAGGCAAGAGACCGATTTTACTTCGCCGTCTTTCGCTTCGTACGCCACATGTCGTACGTGCATCACTTCCGGAAATTATCGAAGGCTCAACCCAATCACTTCAAGCTTTCACACCCAGAAAAACAGGTCGAATCATGAGCAATCCGACGTATAAAGCTTCGATTGTGATGCCCCTAAAGACGCAGCGCGATAGCTGGCTTGAAGAGTCCGTATTATCCGCTGTTATGCAAACAGCGCTTTGTGAAGTCCTGGTCATCACTTCTGATTTGACACCGCAATCAAACCTCGATGTCTTATCGAAGTTGTCGAAAGGCCATTCGAACCTAAAGGTTCTTCGCCGCCCCAGCGGGGCACAATTTGCCGGGGCAATCAACTTCGGTTTTGAGTCTGCCACCTGCGATCGCGTTGGCTTACTGTTAACCGATGACATCTTGGATCTCGCGACCGTTGCAACATGCCTATCATTCGATGCCGATATTGTGGCGACAGCGCGTTGCGGGATGAACGTGGATATGACGGAAAGATTGTGGGAAGGCAAGGCCGATCCGGTGAGGTACCAGAAACTCAAGACGATCGAAGAACGAGCTAGCTACATTGATCACTTCATGTTGCTCAATCGCGCATTGGTCCTCAAGATCGGCGGAGTCGATCCGAACATCGGCCTGACAGGCGCAGATGACTACGACATGGTGTGGACATTGTTAGAGGCTGGTGCGAGTGTCAAGTTGATACCCGAGTTTCTGTACCGCATGCGGGATCACGGCGAAACGCGATTAACTATGCGAGACCAAAACGCCCAAGTAGCCGATTTGCGAAAGATACTCGCGAAACATGGAATTTGCGAAGAAGATATAGAGCGTTTAGTTGAAGCAAAGAAGAAGTGGTACGGAACGCCTGGTTATGTTGCCATCCAAGATCCCGACTGGTACATGCATCACGGTGAATTTCAGGAAGGTTCAAGTAATCCCGTAACGGGTCATCGTGAAGATTCGCAGAGGAACGCGTGAGCACGGAGAAAAACATCCTAGCGAACGATCGTCCCACGGATTCAACGTACTCACTGAACCAGTCAGAGATCGTTCAATTCCTACGAGGCATGGGTATCGAAGTATTGAAACTTGAAAGCGTAAAGGTGGAATGGAGCCACGGTGAGCATCGAGCACCTATGCACGTTTGGACCGAGAAACACGGCGAACTGAAAGTACGCAAATACCCAACAGTCCAAGACTTATCCACCTACTTCGAATTAAGAGAAGCAGTGCAAGAGTTCCCCATGCCTGACATTGTTGCACGCAGTGCACAGTATGTGGCAGAAAAGTGGATATCGGGTCAAACACTGGACCGCCGTGAGGTAGATCCTCAATTGCTCTATGAACTTGGTGAGATGTTCGGTGCTTTGGCTGTGCAGCATTGCTCTCTCCAGAAGGAGAAAGAAAAATGGCGTTCAGCAAACACGCTCGAAAGTAAATTACAATCAAACCTCAATGAATTGCATGCAGCGGGATGCTTGGATGTTGCTACACGCAATCGTTTGCTCGAGCGAGCGCGATCGAACATGCCAACGCTTGTGGAGTGTGGTTTTGTTCACTTGGATATCCAGCCGCAAAACATCATCATTTCAGAGCATGGACCTTGCGTGATCGACAACGAAGCATTGTGCATCGGGCCGTTGGACTTCGGTTTGGCTCGCATCTGGGGACTTTGGCCGATGTCTCCATTGCAACGCGGACGATTTTTGGATGGATACAGCAAACATCGTTCGGCGAAAAGTTTCATCCTACATGAGCTGTTCTGGGCGATCTATTCACTTTCTGGTTCCTTACTTCATCGCATCAGAAACAACTTACCATTCCAAAACTATTTTGATGCACTGATAGAGATTTCCGAGGGTGAACTGCCATTCACTTGGTCTGAATCCAAGCGAACGAAAATGAAACTCCTTGGCCAGCGACCGATCCGATTGGCCTTCTTGGTAGATTACCTTGCGATAGGAGGGCAAGAGAGAGTTTGCTATGAGTTGCTTCGAGCGCTCGATCAGCGGTCTTTTCAGCCTTACCTCTTTGCGTTTCGCGGAGGAGCGATGGAACCGCTGTTTCGGGAGCTTGGGATACCGATGATGATTGGGTCAGATCGTGATCCGCTGGCTGTTAAAGAATGGACGCCACTCGATGCGAAAGAAAAAGCGGATTACGACGAGCGACTGACGCAGGCACTGAAGGATAACCAAATCGATGCAGCGATGGTCTTCTCTTGGAAAACCGCACCCACCGTTCTAAGAAATGCAGGTGTGCCAGTATCGATCGACAAACTAGACGGACCGGCATTGATTGGTAAAGTGAAAGATAAAAGCGGATTCCGTTGGATTGTCGCAGAGTCGGAGACTCTACGAAGACAGGTCGCAAGCCGGCAAAAAGAATACGGATTCTCGGACTCCAATCTGGCCACTATCCATTCTTGTATCGATCTAAAATCCTTCGATCCATCAAATTCGAATCGCGACAAGGAACGTGAGAAACTCGGATTGGATCCCGACGCGTTCGTCCTGGGATTTGTCGGGAGATTGATGGAAGGCAAAAACATCGAATTCCTGGTTCGAGCTTTCGCCAAAGCAATGGAATTGCTCAAGCAGAGTTCTCCTCGGTGCGTGTTGTTGATCTGCGGTCCCGATGTTGGGGCCCTATCTCAGATCCTTGCAGAGATACAAACCAATGATTTGCAAGAGAACTTCTGCTACGTTCCACCAACGGAGAATGTATCCCAAGTCATGTGCACACTCGACGCTTTTGCCATGTCGTCATTGAGTGAGGGTTTGCCAACGGTGATTCTAGAAGCAATGGCCATGGGGCTACCGATCATTTCGACGGCTACAGGATCCATCCCCGAGGTCGTAGACGAAAACGGGCTTATCTGTGACTTAGGGGACCTCGAAAGCTTCTCCAACTACATTGTGCAACTCGCTCGTTTTCCAGAGAAACGCAAACGGATGGGTGAATCGAGCCGAAGGATCGCAGCAAGGTTTACAAGCCGCCATGCGATCGGACGTTATGAAGAGCTATTGATCGATGGATTGGTCGAACTACAGGTCGACGTAGCGAAGAAACTAGCAGCTAATCCACTCGAGCAATAACTATCTGGCACCATAGTTCAGTAGATCTCGGCAAGAATCTGCTTTAACTCAATAGGTGCGATAAGCTTACCAGCTGGCACTTTTATTTCTAAGGCAACCAGCGAATTCGCGAGGGATTCGATCCCTTGAGCGTGCGTACTTGGCCAACTGTAGTTTTGCGTGAAGACCGTTGGTTTGATTGGAAAAATGTTCTCCTGGAGTCGTTCACAAGTCTCATTGAAAGAAAGTCGTTGAACTTGAAATCCAGCCCCTGTTTTAGGCGATCCATCGGATTCGATTATTTGAGGAAATAGAGCGAGCCGAAGAGATGCATGACGTGTCGAACTCGAGCCGGTCAAATGAAGAAACTGCCGGGTGCTTAAAGATAAATCTACAGGGGCATCAGATGGATCACAGGGTGAGTTCTGTAAAGCCTCATCAAGAGTTTGTCGAGCCCGCCACTTCCCAACGGACCAATTCCCATTGGACCACAGCTCATTGGACCACAGCTCAGCAGACCGCAGTCCAGGGGTCCAAGGGTCCTGGGCACTACTCATTGCCGACAACTCCATGGACTCTTGCAACAACGATATGCTGCCATGTCGAACATTGATCACTCCTGGAATACCGTGAACGACCGGGGCAGGAGTCGCACTTGCGTCGACAAAGACTCGGTCGTTGGAGATAAAGCTGCATGCAAGATGAGAAAGTAGCTGCAGTGAAAGCGTCGTTTTCCCGGCGCGTCGTTCACCTAGGATAAGGATAGCTTGCTGATTGTGCGCAACGGCCGCAGCATGTAGAGGAAGCCAGTTCGATAGGCACATATGCGCACTCGCAATTTCGCGCATGATTCGCAACACCGCGATCCTCGCGCTCGGTTGCGATTTCTTAGCTAATACCGAGATCCTATCGGCTTTGTTTAGGCCGATCGCTTCATAATGGCGCTTGCCACTGCTACTGGGTGTATTGCGACTCGCTTCAAGCGGATCAGGGACGATTCGGTAGAAAAGATCGAGTTCGGAATCATAGATCGAGCAGCAATCCGCCTTATGGGCAAATGAACGGTTCATGTTCCCATGCATGCTAAAGCACTCGACGGGAAGACAAAACTTCCCGATTCGTCGATGGAAATCCGCATGAAGGGAGTTATCGCGAACCAACTCGATTACTGAAGGAGACCCCTTGCATCCGAGGGACTCCGAGGATGAAGACCCTTTATCCTGCGAGGTAGACACACTCGCTGTTGTCGATGCACCCAACTCAGCCTTGCTTCCCATATTTTCCTCGATCCATTGGACATCATTTCCATCGAGCGCATGGACAGCGAAGGATACGAGAGGAAGTTTGACCAGAAGCGCACTCGAACTACGAGTATTAGAACCAGTAGTCCATGGTAAAAACACGTCATCAAGGGGTTGAGGCATCAACAGTTCGTTGGAAAAAGCAAAGGCAGCGAAGATTCGACTCGACAATCAACGTCGTATCGCAAAAGATTATGGCTTGAACTCCGTAGGTTGTCATCCGAGATAATTTAAGATAGGAAACAGAATGCCAGAGGTGCGGCCCAAGGAGTTGTGGATATTCGTAAAAGCAAATTGCTTGGTTGAGAATGAGGTGAGTCGTGTTTGCGATTTGTTTCAAAGGGCAGCGGCATGCGGTTTTTCCCGGGTGATCCTTCATGACTCGAAGTTCGCTCGATTGGACAACGTTCCTAAGTCCTACTTCTCAAACCTACAGACACTTCGAGAAACCGCATCGTCGAACAAACTGAAAATCCTCCCCTCAACTTGCCCTATCGGTTATTCCAATAGCTTTTTGGCAAGGTACCCGAACCTCGCAGAGGGGTTACCGGTTCGTGAGGCGATCTTTCGGATCGATGGCTCGCTGGCGCAAATTCAGCCGACCGTTGTTTGGGACTCCGACAATCAATCCGCAAAACCAACGATGCAATTAGACCCAACAGTCCGGTGGCATGAAGGGGAGCTTTCCTATCGGTTCCATTCCAAAGAGCGTGCCCGAATGCGAACACGCCTTGCGGTTCAACCCTTTCAACATTATCAGTTGACGTTACAGATTAAAACCGATGAACTCCAGGGCCGAGTGGAAGTTCAACCGCACGGATTTCCAGGTGGTCGAACTGAGAACCATCAGCATGGAAGACGGCTTTGTTATACCGATTTAGCAATCTCAAGTTCGCAAGACTGGACCACCTACAAGCTCACGTTCAATTCTCTTGACTACTCCATGATCGACTTGCACATCGGATCTTGGGATGCGGAGCGTGGAAGCTATTCGATTCGAGGCATCAAGCTTGAATCGTGTGGCGCGGTTAATTTAGTTCGCTCAGAAACCGCACCGATAGAGGTCAAACTGGTCAACACGCGTGGAGTATCCGGTGACGACTCAGTGCGATTGACGGAAGGGATTGATTTCGAGACATGGCTCGACCCAATGCTAGGCAACGATCCAACTTCCGGATCGTTTGGTGCTTGGCATCAAGCCCCTGCGATTCGACTAAAACGGAACATATCGAACGGATCTTATTTAGAAGTCTCTTACTATCACACACATGTCATCGGATCAGAACAAGTCTGCGCATCACTGGGGAATTTTCAATTTCAAGAATTGCTGAAAGATCACATTCGAAGGGTTTCCGTGCAATTTCCCGATTGCGATTGGATGATGAATCACGATGAGGTCCGATTGCTAGGTTGGATGCCCACGAACATCCCGGAACTTGGTCCTTCCCCCAACAGCGAGCAAATTCTGGCTCATAACGTTCAGACCTGCGAACAGAGTATCATGAGTGTGGCGCCGCAAGCAGACTTGTGGGTGTGGTCGGACATGTTTGATCCTTACCACAATGCGATCGATCAGTACTACTTGGTCCGCGACTCGCTCGATCGTTTGCAGCTACCGAGAGGAATTGGGGTAGTTAATTGGAACGAAGGTAAGAAAGCTGAGAGTTTGAAGTACTTCGAAGAGCGTGGCCACCGCCAAGCCGTCGGCGCTTACTACGATCAACCCTTGGAACAAACAAAGCTTTGGCTTGATTGCATCACGACGAACGGCATCCAGGGAGTCGAAGCATTTCTGTATACAACATGGAAGAATGACTACAAAGAGTTGGAATCGTTTTCACAACTCGTACGATCACACTCTTGGTTTTCCTGATTGGACGTACCGAGGAAAGCACGCAAAGAAAGCCAGAACCTTTTTGTGTCATGCTTGGAGCGGATTCCCCATATATTCGTAACTCCCCTTCTCCTCCCAGGGGAGGAGAAGGGGAGCCAAGCGTTAGCCGGTGGCCGGATGCGAAGTGCGGGCGGATGGCTCACGCAAAGAAGCAAAGACGCGAAAAAATCCAGAACATTTTTGTGTCATGCTTGGAGCAGATTCCCCGTATATTCGTAACTCCCCTTCTCCTCTCAGGGGAGGAGAAGGGGTTGGGGGATGAGGTGGGGAAACACGCGCAGTTTGTGTTTTGCGAACTGTATGTAAAGCGATAACTATCTTCCTAAACCATCTCATGATTGACCTGCCACAAGCAGCTTCTAGCTCAACCCAGTGCTCTTCGCACCCTCATCCCCCCCGCCCCTTACTCCCGCCCGCGGGAGAAGGGGAGCCAAGCGTTAGCCGGTGGCCGTGTGCGAAGTGCGGGCGGATGGCTCACGCAAAGAAGCAAAGACGCGAAGAAAACCAGAACATTTTTGTGTCATGCTTGGAGCAGATTCCCCATATATTCGTAACTCCCCTTCTCCTCCCAGGGGAGGAGAAGGGGTGCCAAGCGTTAGCCGGTGGCCGTGCGAGGGGTGCGTTTGGCACACCAAAGAAGCTAAGACGCAAAGAAAACCAGTCCCATTTGAGTTGCGTTTAAGGATGAGCAACTGTTGATTCGCAAGTTCGATCACTCCACCCCAAGGGTGGCTTCGGCGTCGGTCGGCGGTTTAGATTCGGTAAATGGTACTCTTGGTCGAACCGATTGATTCGTCGGATCGGGAACGCGAAGGAATCTCCATACGATTAGCCACAGCAACGCGATCGCTAGAAGAAACGCAGTAATGGCCACGAGGAAAAGTTTCGCAAGCTTCTGTCCCATGGTTGCCACAGGGACGGTAATCGAATCAGCTGGGACTTGAACGAGCAATAGCAACGAAGTCGATTGTTTGCGTTCAAATTCATCGGATCCACGTCGTGCGATTTCGACTTTCTCCATCGCCGCGATCCATTCGCCTCGGTATCCAGTACCTCGGGGATCTGATGAGATCGGATCGATGTATCGGTAAGTCCCTGTCTCCTTGAGCTTGCGCAACATCGTCTCATCGATTTGAAATCGAAGATCTACATCCGATTCACTCGGCACCGACGCGGTGGAAGTTGCAGGGCTAGTCGATCCATCAGAATTCGATCCAACGGAATTCATTGAGGAACTGAGCGTCGAACTGACCGTCGAGAAGAAAGGGTGTTGCAGGATCGTTCCTTCGCGCTCCCCTTCGTGGCCGTCGATAAGCACAGCAAAACCGGAGAACTGCCTGTTCTCTGCTCGATAATCTGGGTCCGCTGAGCGTTCGGCAGCCTCCTGCTTCTGACTTTCGGAAGCCAGAAGTTCAAGATCGCCGATGTTGATGGTCAGGACCAACACACCTTCAGTAGTCTTTTCCGTCTTCTCGTTGATTTTTCGTTTTACGGAAACGGGAGTAGATACCGCGATCTTCCATCGGTTCGTCGTAGTAGATTTAAATGGAACGCTAAGGTGAGTGGAGTTTGTGCGTTGGATGTTGCGACGTGGAGTACTGGGACTCAAATCGCGGGACTGCCCAGAGAAATAGCTGCGATAAGCGAAGTTCTCACCGATGGGTGCCGAGGACGGATCGTTGGCGAAAGCGGCAGCAAGCATCGTTCCGTAGCGATCGGTAAGGAACAAGCTATCGAAGCGAGTAGCGCGGGCAGCACCACTGCGAGAGCGGATAAAGTCCAGGCGACTCGAAAGCAATGACTCCAACTCGCTTCTTGCCGGAAGATCAATTAGTGTCGCACGACTCTCGGTCGGAGGATTCTGATCGGTCGCCAGAGACTGGAGCAACTCGGTTCCTGCCGAGTCGACGCAGTTGACAAACCTCTCTTCGAGATTGGACCGTCGAGCTTCGTCTTCGATCAGACCAAACAGTTGCGTGATTTCCGATTCAAGAGTTCCTGCGGCGGACTGTGCGGCGAAAAAGTTGCTTTGCAGCGCTCCTTCTCGAAGCTCATTCGATAGATCGCTTTCCGCAACGGATACCGCGCGCCAAAAGAACCAACCCATGATGGTGGCCAAGAGCAACGGTCCGAGGATTCCCAGGATCATCAACGGCCGGCGCAATCGACTGACATGCCGACGTTCTAAGGCCGCGAGAACTTGTTGGACGTTATCAAAACGATCATCGGGCTTCTTCGCAATGCATCGATCGATGATCGATGAGAGTCCCCTATCGATTCCACCAACACGATAATGAGCACGCGGATACGGACTTTTGTGGATGGTATCCCGATAACGCTTTAGTCGCTCCGATAAGCTCGTTGCGGTATCAAGTGTCGTCACCGTTTCAGGTGTACGGTAAGGGGGCGTTCCGACCAACATGCAATAGAGGATCGCACCAAGGGCGTAAACGTCCCATCGAGCATCGGGAACCGCATTGAGATCGGCTTGCTCGGGTGCCATGAAAAAAAGTGTCCCCAGCGAAGGTGTTTGCTCGTTGGAGAGACGACTTTGGCCAAAGTCCGCGATCCGGGGCTGCATGTCTTGATCAAGCAGCACGTTCGCCGGCTTTAGATCGCAGTGTAATACACCCTTACCGTGCGAATGATTCAAACCCATCGCGATGCCGGTGAAAAGCTCGACGGCTCGCGTCACCGGTAGTGCACCTCGGTTGCGAATCAAATCATCGAGAGATCCGTTTTCCAAGTATTCCATCACGTAGTAAGGAGGCTCGGAATCCCAGCCCACCTCGAGAACTTGTACGATCGCACGGTTTCCCGACATCGAGACCAAGTTTCTCACTTCGCGAGTCAGCAACGACCAATTGACCCCGGCTCGATGCAGATAGAACTTGACCGCTACCGTGCGACCCGTGTTCAAATTGGTCGCAATCCAAACTTGTCCGTACGCACCCTGACCAAGCAATCGTTCCATACGATAGCCGGGGACTTGCGACGGCGGCACCGTTGCGCGAAGACTGAGTTCCTCCGCCCGCATCTGCTCGCCGACCGACTGATTTAATGTTTGATTGAGGGTCATACCAATACTGTAAACGGACGAATAATGCACCTATCTAAAGCTTAAACCCAACCAGAGCCCTAGACCAAGCGCAATCCTATTAGAATTGCTTAATGTCGCTCCAGGAAGTCGTTTTTTCGTTACACTGGCATTTCTTCGGTAGAGGTATGTAGTAGTGATTAGCGAATTGGACGACGAGCGGTCGAGGGGAGAGAGGCTGGAATGAAAAGTACCATTTGCGGTAGAGTTCGGGGCCCTGTTATCGGGCTTGTAAAGCAATTTCTGATTCTAGGATTGACGATCGCCGGGGGACTTTCGGGGCAGTCCGAAACACTACTTGGGGATGAGCCTTGGGGACACTGGCGAGGACCGACAGGAAACGGTTCGAGCAGCACAGCGAAACCACCTCGGGAGTTTGGTTTAACGAAGAACATGCGATGGAAGCGGGAGATACCTGGGGTAGGTTCCGGCTCTCCGGTCGTGTGGGGCGATCGAGTATTTCTAACCAGTGCGGTTCCGGCGGGGGGCAGTGGTCAGTTGTCTTTCCGAGTTTACGCGTTGGATCGAGCAACTGGTGAGATCCGATGGGAGAAGGAAGCAGTGGTTGCCAAGCCCCATGAAGGGACGCATGAGACCAACGGGTTTGCTTCCGCCTCGGCTTGTACCGACGGAGAAATGGTTTACGCATCGTTCGGCTCGCGAGGCATTTTCGCCTTCAGCTTCGATGGAAAACTGGTTTGGGAAAAGGACTTGGGGGACATGACGGTCCGCAATGGGTTTGGCGAAGGCAGTTCGCCTACGATTGCAGGTGACATGTTGCTGGTACCTTGGGATCACGAAGGACCATCGCGATTAGTCGCATTGGACAAGAAGACTGGTGAAGTACGCTGGGAGACGAAGCGGCAGGAGCCAACGTGTTGGGCGACACCTTTGGTGATAAAAGATACCAAGGGTGCATCGCAGGTCGTGATGAACGGGCAGAATGCGGCTCGTGGATACGATTTGGCGACAGGCAAAGAACTTTGGTATTGCGCAGGACAAACGCAGAGACCTTGTGCTTCGGCGGTCGCACAAGACGGGATTGCATATGTAGCGAGTGGATTTCGCGGTTCGTTCATCGGCGCTTTCGACATCAATGGCCGAGGGAATCTGGAAGGCACATCGAGTGTGCAGTGGACGCAAAACCGCGACACCCCCGATGTCGCTTCTCCTTTGCTGACCAACGGGCGGCTTTACTACTACAAAGAGAAAACCGGTTTGCTAACGTGTGTAGAAGCGAAGACAGGTAAGACCTTATTCCCGGCGAGTAGAGTTCCGGGTGTGATGCTGACGTATGCTTCGGCAGTTGCAGCCGATGGAAAGATCTACCTTACAGATCGAGGTGGCACCATTGTGGTGATTGAAGATGCTCCGGAACTGAAGATTCTCTCGACTGCGGATTTGGGTGAAGGGGTCGATGCAACGCCGGCCTTGAGTGGTTCGGAACTGGTAGTGCGTGGAGAGAAACACGTATTCTGTTTCTCGGAATAGAACAACTTACAACACGACTGCTCGCTGATCGCTGATCGCTACTCGCTGATTGCTGATTGCGACCGAACAAAACGAACGAATGAAAAAAGCGTACTGAGAAAAAAAGCGTACTGAGAAGAGGAGTTCGACTATGGATAGGAAACAAGCAGGCGATTTCGACCCGAGAGCTTTGGTAGCATACGATGACTTCGCGCACGGGCGGATTTCCAGGCGAGAGTTTGCGACGCGGTTAGCTGGGCTAGCTGGTGTGGGACTGACAGCCGAAGCGTTGATCGAGGCGCTGACTCCTAATTACGCTTGGGCGCAGCAAGTCTCACCCGAGGATCCGAGGATTGTTCAAGAATCGTTTGAGTACAACTCGGAAAAAGGTGGTGGCAAGATTCGCGGCGTATTGGCTTATCCGAAGCAAATTCCGAGCGAGGGAGGTGAGGGAAAGAAATATCCGGCGGTCTTGGTGATCCACGAGAACCGGGGGCTCAATCCCTACATCGCCGACGTCGCCAGAAGGCTTGCGACCGCCGGATTTCTCGCGTTAGCTCCTGATGCGCTCAGTCCGTTGGGTGGTTACCCCGGAAACGATGACGAGGGGCGAACGATGCAAGCGAAGCGAAAGCCAGAGGAGATGTTCGAGGATTTTCATGCTGCGGTGTTGGAACTAGCCAAACATCCTCGATCGAATGGGAATGTTGGTGCGGTGGGATTCTGCTATGGCGGAGGGGTGGTCAATCAGCTTGCGGTACGGTTGCCCGGCGTCTTGAAAGCGGGCGTACCCTATTATGGCAGGCAAGCACCGATAGAGGACGTACCGAAGATTCAGGCTCCATTGTTATTACAGTATGCAGAGCTCGACACACGTATCAACGAAGGCTGGCCGGCTTACGAAGCCGCGTTGCGTGCGCAGGGCAAGCGTTATGAAGCACATATTTATCCAGGTGTGAATCATGGATTCCACAATGACTCGACTCCACGCTACGATGAAGCGGCTGCGAAGTTGTCGTGGGATCGAACACTCGAGTTCTTCCGCAAGCACTTGAGCTGAGCGATTTGGATCTCGGTTCGCAGCATTGGATTTCCGCTAAGAGCCTGAAGGACAAGCATGAGTAGCGTTTTACCCCGGGAAGAATATGTCGAGCAAGCTTATTTGTTCCGCATTTTGTGGGAACGACTCGGCCAAGCGTTGACGCTTCAGGATTTAATGCATCAGTGTCGCTTTGAGGTGTTAGCGACGACCAAGCTGCCGATGGCGATCGACTTTCTCAACAGCGAGCTTAAACATTCCGGGGTTTTAGCTCCTGGGATGCGGCGGTTGAGTCATTACTTTACGCCGTACCAAGCTTTTTTAGTCGAGCAAGCCGAGGAGGATCGAGGTAGGTTTGATTTTCGCACTGCGTTGTTGGTGCTGCAATCAGAGGCCAACTACAAAGCGTCCCCTTCCTTTGATCCTCAAGGGTTGTTTTTCTTTCAATTTGAATCGCTGTGCCGACATCGGCTTCATTATGACGGTGGACTCAAGAGTATGAGTGGGGATCCGGCGTACAGTCGGGAATGGCAAGAATGGTTATTGATCGTCCAAAAGCAGCTTGGACTGGTTGACTTAGCAGACTTGATCTTCGGACGGAGCGAGGAGTTCGTTGCGTATCGCAAACGGCATTTGGGGCCGGATGCGCAAGCCGAGTATCCGATTCTCTTCGGGGTTCGCGAGGGGAAGATCGCTTTTGCGAATCGTCGCAAGGAGCCTTTGTATTTGTTTGCAGCGATGCAGCGACATTTAGGGTACCCTCCGGTGCCCAAGCAGGAAGTTGTCGATCAAACCCTGGAATTAATCCCGCAGATGCAGCGTCGACTGGAGCGGTTGGAATCGAGGGTAAAATTCCTCGAAGAAGAGCAGCGGCAGGGGATCGACATCACCAAATTCTTCGGCAAAGGGATGCCGCCACCAGTGGATTTGGGCGAAAACGCTTGATCGGGATTCCAAACGGTTTCTGGTTGACAGTGGTTCATGATACAATTGCTAAGACTTTATTAATCGTCGGTTCTCATTTTGCTCAACAACTTACGCTGAATCATCAATGACCCTAGCCGATCAAGCTCAAGCGGACTTGGACCGTTTGCAACGCGCTCGCGAACAAATCATCACCCAGCTTTCGAAAACCATCGTGGGTCAGCAAGATGTGATTGAGCAGTTGCTCATCAGCATTTTTGCTCGAGGCCACTGTTTGCTCGAAGGCGTTCCAGGGCTTGCAAAAACCCTGATGATCAGCACGCTGGCGAAGACCATGAATTTGAGTTTTAGCCGAATTCAGTTCACCCCGGACTTGATGCCAGCGGACATTACCGGAACTGAGATCATCGAAGAAAACAAAAGCACGGGGGAGCGAGAGCGACGGTTTATGGAAGGGCCGTTGTTTGCGAACGTCGTTCTAGCCGACGAAATCAACCGGACGCCACCGAAGACACAAGCAGCGCTGTTGGAAGCGATGCAAGAGCGACAGATTACGGTCGGCCGGGTGCGACATACGTTGCAAGATCCATTTTTTGTGCTGGCGACACAAAACCCGATCGAACAAGAAGGAACGTATCCGTTACCTGAAGCCCAACAGGACCGATTCATGTTCAAGGTATGGGTATCCTACCCGACCTTTGACGACGAGTTCGAGGTAGCCAAGCGGACAACGGGAAGAGGATCGAGTGACATCCAGGCTGTGTTGCAGGGGGCCGAGATCCTCGCGTTGCAGGAGTTCATTCGCGGGATCGAAGTTTCCGAAAATATCATTCGCTACGCGTTAGCGATCGTTCGCCAAACTCGGATCGGACAACCTGGAGTACCCGACTTCGTCTCCGATCAACTTGCATGGGGAGCCGGACCTCGCGCAGTGCAGTTTTTGATTTTGGGAGCCAAAGCAAAAGCAGCTTTGTCAGGTCGTTCGCATGTCGACACATCCGATGTGCAGTTCTGTGCCAAACCGGTGCTTCGACATCGCATCGTTGTCAACTTTGCAGCCGAAAGCGATGGCGTGACGAGCGACACCGTGATCGAACAATTGATTCAAAACACTCCGACGGCTCAAGACCAGTTGCTACAAGATGCCCGATTCCAAAAACTATTTGCATCCTGAAGCAATCCGTCGCATCTCCTCGATGGAGATTCGCGCACGGAATATCGTCGAAGGGTTTCTCTCGGGAATGCACCGCAGTCCGTACTTCGGGCAATCGGTCGAGTTCGTACAACACCGTCAATACGTCCCCGGAGACGATCTTCGCCACATCGATTGGAAAGTGTGGGGAAGACAAGATCGGCTGTATATCAAGCAGTACGAGGAAGACACGAATCTTCGCTGTACGCTTTTAGTCGACGCTTCGGCGAGTATGAGTTACGGCCGCGGACCGCTGAACAAATACAACTATGCCGCAACGATCGCTTCCTGCTTGGCTTACCTAAGCCTCCGGCAACAAGACTCGGTAGGTTTAACCGTCTTCGACCAGAAAATCCGCACGAAACTTCCGTGGCGCACGAGTCGCAGTCACCTTCAAGCCATATACAAAGCGCTCGAAGGTTCCCCAGTTTCCGAGAAAACCAATCTGACGAAGGTCTTTAAAGAGATCCTCGACACGTATCCCAAACGCAGTTTGATGGTCATCGCATCCGACTTTCTCGGGGCCGAGAAAGAAACCCTAAAAGGCTTGACCGCGCTGCGAAGTGCAGGGCACGACATCCTTGTATTTCACATCCTCGACGATGACGAACTCGATTTCCCTTTCAATGACCCCACACGATTTGAGGGGATGGAATCGCTCGACAGTCTGACTTGTAACCCGCGAGCGCTGAGGGAAGGATATTTGGAATCGCTTCAACGATTTCTCGACCGAGTCCGTCACGCATGTGCAAGCGCCCGTATCGACTATCAATTGATTCGAACCAGCCGCAGTGTCGATGCGACTCTGACAGCCTACCTAAGTGCCCGAATGGCGCACATGAGAAAGAGGTGAACCCATGCAATTCGCATACTCACCGTTAGCCTGGGGATTTCTTCTAGTTCTCGTGCCACTGTTGATCCATTTGATCAACTTGGTACGACACAAAAAGACCCCTTGGGCGGCCATGGAGTTTCTGCTTGAAAGCTATCGCAAGAACCGTCGCTGGGTGTGGCTTAAACAAGCCTTGCTCATCGCATCACGGATGCTCGCTATGGCCTTGCTCGTCGGCCTGCTAGCCCAATGGCTTACCGATTCAAAGATGTTCGCTTGGATGGGTCGTAGCACCATTCATCATTACGTTATCCTCGATGACAGCGCTTCGATGGGTGATACCGCGAACAACAAGTCGGGTTATCAGAACGGACTTACCGCGATCGCTTCCATCGCCGAGGCGACCAAGCAAGACGCGTCGAATCACTTGCTGAGTGTTTTCCGAGCATCGAAAGTGCAGATGGCCGGTAGCGATAACGCTAAAGCCACCACCGCTGCCGCGATCAGTCCAGAATCTACAAAGCCAGATGCATCAGATCCAGAAGCGATCAGGGCCGATGCGGTCGCAGATCTGCTAGCGCAAAGCATCCCAACTGATCCGTCGGGGATGTTAGCCCGGATTAACAGCACGCAACCCACATCGCTTGAGATCGGGTTACAAGATTCCCTCGATGTGGTGACAAGGTTGGTGCGAGCAAGCGAAGATCAGAAATCGATCATCTACTTGATGAGTGATTTCCGGACCAAGGATTGGGCAAATGCAGTGTCGTTGCGGCAACGATTGCTCTCTATTGCTGGTGATTCCGTCGAAATCCATTTGATCGATTGCGTAGAAGCTAAGCATGAGAATTTGACAGTTACCACGGTTCAACCGAGGCAAGAAGTCCTCGCGGCTGGGGTTCCGACCATGGTCAACGTAACTGTTCGCAACCAAGGTGCGGCACTGGTTCGCAACGTGAGCGCGCGGGTAACCGCCGTCGACTACGGCATATCCAAAGGGGAGCCGAAGCCATCGGAACGATTTTCGGGATTGATTACCGAACTTCCTCCCCTATTGTTCGAGCGTATCGAGCCAGGTGAGTCCGTTACACGAAACGTACAAGTTGTATTTCCCAAGAGTGGTTCGCATGTCGTGCAGATTGAGCTACCCCCGGATGCGATCGCTGCAGACAACATCGCGCGATGTGTATTGGAGATTTCCGAGGGGGTTCGCGTGTTGCTGATCGATGGAGATGCGGGAGGCAAGCACTCTTATTTCTTCGAATCGGCATTGGATCCGGGCGGCAACGCGAAGACGGGATTGCTGATTCAGCGCGAGCGACCTGAGTATTTGCGAGATGCAGACAGCGTTGCTTTGGAGAACTACTCATGCATCTTGCTTCAGTCCATCCCAAGCCTTGATCCTCGCGCACTAGCGAATTTGCATCGATACATCGCGCAGGGTGGAGGGGTGTCCCTCTGGTTTGGTGACGACCTTTCGATGAATGATTATCTTCGCAGCTATGGAGCTTGGACTAAACCCATTCCAGGGCTTGAACCCGCCCTGCCACTTCTACCCTTTGGATTGGTCGGGCCTGTGGAGCTAGTGAAATCCGAGGCAGACACCACTCCGGATCTGCTTGCCGATACACACCCGATCTTTGAGCCTCTGTTGGGATTGAGCAACTCTCCATTTCAGTTCGTCCGAATCGAACGTTATGTGGAGATCGATCAGAAGCTTGAGACAGCAGGGAGCAAGTTATGGAAACCGGTAGCGAGTTTGCGAAACCGAGCTCCGCTGATGATCGATTACCCGATTGGCTCCGGACGTATGCTCATTTGCTTAACGTCGCTTGATCGCCGCTGGAGCAATTGGCCTTCGGATCCGACCTTTGTGGTCGCTGCGTTGAAGATTGTGGGCTACTTGTCGAGCTTCCGATTACCCGAGACATCGCGCAATGCAGGTGCTCCCTTGCGATGGGATTTCTCGTCGCAAGAGCTGTTGCCGGAAACGCAAGTTCTGCTTCCTGCCACCAGCGTCAATGGTGTTCGACCTTTGGTACAGGTCAATGCGGTAGAAGTAGGAGAGAATTCCCTGCGAGCAGACCTTGGGGGTGGCGATCCGGGCGAAGCCAGTGAGTCGAGACGGGCATTGAGCTCTGCCGGATTATTTGAATGGTGGGGAACGTCCATCCAGGGAGATCCGGTGGTTAAAAATATCGCGAGAAATACGCCTGCTTCGGAGGGAGAGACGGATCGGGTTACGCCAACCGACCTGGCTCGCAGCTTGACCGGCGTTGACTTCAAGTACCGCAGCGCTCTTGCCAGCAGCACTGAATTGGCGATGGCTGGATTATCGAATCGCAACATGCTCTTGTTAGCGTTGCTCGTGTTGTTATTGCTCGCCGAGCAGTGGCTTGCTTGGAGCGCGTCCTACCACTTACCTAAACGAACTTCGTGATCGGACTATGCATCTCCTTGCCGCGAATTTGATCGCTCGACTCAACGACTGGAAGATCGGTAATTGGCTGATCGGCCAGGGGGATGTACGTGTCTATTACCAATGGATGCGGCTTGAACAACTCGATCAATGGCATCATTGGTTTCTTCTGCTCCTATGCATCTTGGGTATCGTCGCTTGGGTTGTGCATTGGTATCGCAAGGATTGGGAGGAGCTACCCCGATCGTTGGGAATTGCGTTATTGATTCTTCGGATGACCGCGCTGATAGGGTTGCTGATCTTCTTTCTGGACTTGCAAAAACGCAGTGAGAAGAAAGATGTGCGGTCGTCGAAGGTAGCGGTATTGGTCGATACTAGTTTGAGTATGACGATGCCATTGGAGGATAATGGCAATGACCCGAGTGGAGCCAGTTCGGCGGGGCCGAGCCGCATCGGCGCGGTGCAGAAATTCCTTGCGCAAACTCCAGTTTTAAAAGAGTTGCAAAAGAAGCATGACACCACTGTGTATCGTTTTGACCAGGGAAGTAAACCCAGTACGGTCGCGACGTTTCAGAAACCCAAAGAGTTATCGGCGGAAGGTTCTGGAGCCCAAGAGCAATCGTTGCTGCTTGGTCGGCTACGCTTTACGGCTTGGTTGGGAACGTTGCTGACAGCGGTGTCTTTGGCTGGGTTGGTGATATGTTCGCTAGCTCGAGCGTTGGGTAGCTCACGTCAGCAGTGGGCTTATGGAATCCTTGCCGGTGTGGTTGGAACGCTGTGCGGTTTTGTGATTATCTCGACAGCGATCCTTCGGTCTGAAAACTTTCCATGGCGTTCGCTCTGGACACAGGAATCCTATGCCCAATTGCAACCGCAGCAAGAACAATCCAACGACAAGCAGGAGAAGGCGTTAGCTCCCGATGAAGTGGCTTGGGAAACCCTATTGGGGGCGACGGGTACAGAGAGTCGGGTAGGGGATGCCTTGCAGTCGGTCTTGGAACAAGAGCAAAGTTCATCGCTTGCGGCGATCGTTTTATTGACCGATGGGAGGAGCAACGCGGGAATCGATCCGATCAATGTGGTATCTCAAGCGGCGGGGCAGGAGGTAAGAGTTCACCCGGTTGGATTGGGTACGGACAAGAATCCGCTGAACGTCAAGGTATTAGACATGGAAGCACCCAAGCGGGTTTTTCCGGGTGATCGGTTTCGCGTTTCGGGGTTGCTTCAAGCATCGGGGATGCAGGGAAAGCAGATTCCGATTCAGCTGCGACGTCGACCCGGCGGGAACTCGACCGTGGGCCCAACGATTGAAGAAGAGCGCATGTTGACGCTCGAAGCGGACGATGCGATCACCAATGTGACATTTGAAGTCACTCCGCGAGAGATCGGAGCTTGGATCTACGAATTAAAGGTCATTGCGCCGCCGAACGACTCGAACGCACAAGACAATCAGTTCGAGGTGGAGGTGCGCGTCGTTGAACCAAACTCGACCGTGTTGGTGATCGCTGGTGGCCCGACGCGTGAGTATCAGTTTGTACGGAATTTGCTTTTTCGCGATCCGACGGTTCAATCACACGTTTTCTTGCAATCGAGTGGACCGGGGGTATCGCAGGAAGCCAAGCAATTACTGAGTGAGTTTCCCAAGACGCGGCAGGAGATCAGTCAATACGATGCAATCGTTGCGTTCGATGCGGACTGGACCAAGTTAACCACCGAGCAGATCGACGTATTGGAGAGTTGGGTTTCCGAACAAGCCGGTGGATTGATCATCATTGCAGGTCCGGTTTCGACACCCAAATGGGCGGGTAACAGTGGAAATGGCAATCGGAACGCAGAGATTTTAAGGGGCATGGTTCCCGTTGTGATGAACTCACGTGGTGCACGGCTGGTTTCGATAGGACGCTTCGAATCCGAGACGGCTTGGCCATTGACCTTGCAAAGCAACGCTTGGGCAACAGACTTCATGCAAGTCGGCCAATCGCTCGAGGAGAGCAAGAAAGCTTGGGAGCAATTTCGAGGGGTGTATAGTTTTTATGGTTGTTACGAACCGAAACCGGCCGCGAGTGTACTAGCCACCTTTTCCGATCCAACGACGGTCGTCAACAGTGCATCACCGATTTACCTCGCCACGCAGTTCTATGGGGCTGGCCGCGTGGTATTCCAAGGTGGTGGAGAGTTATGGCGGATGCGCGAAGTCGGAGAGCAATTCTTCGACACGTACTATACGAAGCTTGTTCGCTGGGCGGGTCAAGGAAGGTTGCTTAGGGATTCCGATCGGGGCATGCTGTTAGTGGATAAAGAGCAAGCGATAGTTGGGGACCAAGTCATGGTGCGAGCCGTGTTAAAAGACTCACAATTTCAGCCGCTTGTGCAAACCGAAGTGGGAGCGAAGTTGCAGGAGCCTGGCGGGCGGAGCAGTCCATTAAAGCTTCTTCCGTTGCCCGATCCGACGCAGGCGGGGGTGTATGTGGGGCAGTACACCACCAAGAGGACCGGGACGTATGAGGTACAGTTGCCGATCGGAACGCTTGCCGATCAAATAATTCTTACCCAGCAAACAATCGTCCGCGTCCCGGCGTTGGAGATTCAGCGACCGCAACGCAACGATCCGTTGCTCATGGAATTAGCCGCAAAGACGGGTGGGAAATACTGGGTGGGATTACAGGATTTGGGAGGATTACCCGAATCGATCGTCCCTCGGGATCAGATCAATTATTTACCAAATGCACCCGATAGTGCGTTTCGTCAGCGTCTTAACGGCTTATTGATGGCTTTGATCGCCGGTGCACTATGTCTCGAGTGGTTGACACGCCGATTGAGCCGATTGGCTTAAGTCGAGCCAAAGTGAGTCCTTGGGTAGTCGACATCCAGTCGATTTCTAAGCAAAATACTAACTGTTTACGACCATTGGATTTCAACAACCACGTCGAGTGAGTTATGCATATAGAATTGGTACCTACAGAGTCGCAGGTGCAACGGGCCAGTCAAAGTAGTATTGGTATTGCCGTTTCGAGTTACAACGAAAACATCACGGGCAAGTTACGTGATGCAGCGATAGAGACATTGACCAAGTCGGGGATTGCGGCCGATCGCATCATGGTCGTTACCGTACCAGGCGCTTGGGAGCTACCCTTTGCTTGCCAACGGCTGGTTGCCATGCGCGACATGGCGGGCGTCATTGCCCTCGGGGCAGTCATTAAAGGTGAGACGTCACACGATCAGCACATCAACCGTGCGGTCAGCAATGCTTTGATGCAACTATCTTTGGATCACAACAAGCCAATCGCGTTTGGACTCTTGACCGTAAACAGTCTTGAGCAAGCGATCCACCGAAGTGGTGGAAACAAGGGGAACAAGGGGGAAGAGTGCGCGCAGGCTTTGCTGTCCTGTTTGCAGCTCGGAGTTGCCTTGAATGACTTGTCTGAAGACGTGTCCTACTAGTCTTGTAAGAGTTACACAAGGCACTTAGGCTCACAGTTCTTGCGCGGACTTTGGAAACACAGAGGCACAGAGTCCACGGAGAGAGATTCTCTAATCCGGGGAACTGCAATCGGAACTAACACAGCGAAATCCCCATTTGGCGATTGTCCTATAGGAGTCCCAATTCTAATTTGCGCAAAAAAGACAAGGCCTGGGTCTTTCTCTGTGCCTCTGTGTTTCCAACCGTCCGCGCAAAAAAAGAAAGACAGATCCACAGAGTCCGACCCGACTACGATTGCATCAAGCAATGGCGATTGGCCATCGAGATACCGCTGACGATCGCCCCGACGATACCGACGAACCCTTGATCGGTGCCGCAAAGGAATAGGTTTTTCAGGTGAGTGGTGCCATCGAGTTTCTTCTCGGGAGCACCGTAGACCGCCCCGTTATCGTGGGAAGTAAAGCGGCGGATCGTTTTCGGGGTGAAGACGTCGGTTTCGATCACACGACGGCGGAAGTCTGGGATAAACCGAACGGCGGAGGCGACCGACGCGTCGTACCATCGATACTTTTGCTTCTGATATTCGACTTCGTCGAGTTTGCACCATCGATCAGGGTCTGCGATGGTGGTCAAACGGATGAATCCGGCATCGAGATTTCCAAGTTCGCTGGCGTATTCGTAATTGTTTGGGGAGCAGATCACGCCGGTTCTCACGTCGCACAATTGTTCGCGGCACCGTTCCCAGTGGAAATTGGTCGAGTCGTTATAAAAGACGATTGTTTTATCGAATCCAAGTTTCGTCGGTTGGCAATCGAGCACGGAGATCGATTCGATGAAAGACATTTGCCCGGCGGTGCTAGCTTGCTCCTCAGAAAGGTGGTCGCATAGACGCAGTGTTTCGATTGCTCCGGCGCTCGACAAAATACGTTTTGCGGTAAGTGTTTGCCCGTTTTCCAACTCCACCCCAACGGCATTTTCGCCGTCAACGTGGATCTTCGAGACTCCGCTTCGGAGTTTCAGTTGTCCCCCCAGCTCGCGAAACCTACGAACAAGGTTCTTAAGGATAAGCCGAACCCCTTTAAAGGGTCTTGCGAATCCTTCGAGAAAGATGCTTCGAAACATGATGCAGAACTGCCCCCAGTCCATGTCATGTTCACGGGCGTTTCCGTACCACATCAGGGGGCACAGGAGCATTTCGATCAAGAGTGGATCGGAGAAGATCTCGTCGAGAACTTCACGCGTTGAACATTCGAAGTGTTCTTGTTGAAGGTCATCGTAATCGGCGAGTCGTTCGAGAAGTTTCCTGAACGCGTCGCGTTGGTGAGGAAACTTTGCATCGATTTGGCTTTGGAAGAACTGAATATCGTTGTTGAATTCGAGTTCGACCCCTGGAAACGCGATGCTTGAACCGCATTGCTGCGCGAGTTGGAAGTCATCCCAGCGGAAGCGGAGTTGTTTTAGCAATCGAGCCAGAGGGCCCCGTTTGGCACCTTTCTCGGTGTAGTTGGTCATCGCATGAAGCCCAACATCGTAATCGCGACCATTTAGACGGTAGAACGAATTGAGCCCACCGATGGTCCAGTGTTTTTCCAGGATGCACACGCGCTGGTCGTACATAGCCAGACGGATGCCTGCGGCCAGTCCGCTCATCCCTGCGCCGATGATGATGGTATCGTAGGAGTTGTCTTCAGACATGCGACGGTCTTGCCGATGGTTGCGGGCTTTTTAGGAAGTTCACTGCGGTTCAAACACAATTCCGTCGAACCAAGCGGTTCCTTCGGAGCCGAACATACCGATCGAAACAATCGCTTCGCGTGTCTCGGGTGGGACTTGGAAAACTTTTTCCTCAAGCTTCCATTTGCGAGTCCCTTTGAATCCACCAACGTAGTTGTAACCGATACGGTTGCGGTTGGCGTCGAACCATTGAATTGCAACAGAGGGAGACTTTTCACGGTCTCGCCCGACCTTTACATCTTCAAGTTTGATCCAAGCGCCTAGTTTGAGTTTTTTCACCGCCCGACCGTCGATGGGTATGCCTTGCAAGAGCATGTTAGGCCATTGGGAATCGGTACCGCGAAACTCAGCGACGAATTTTCCGAGAGGTGCCTCGATGTCTTCGGCTCTCTGACAACCGAATTGGTAGTACCAGCCGGGGATGTGGAAGTCGCGGATAGTCGGTTCTTCGAAGCTTGCGTTCAGCAAGACGGGGCGCGTTGGATCGGGTTGGACTTTACGGTTTTTCTCGGCGTCTCCTGTCATAGGGACAAAGAGGGTTGGCGTAAGGGCTTCCTTCTCAAGCTTCCCTTCTTTTTTGCGCATCAAATAAAGCATTTGCTGGTAACGCTCACCGACGGGAATAACCATCAAACCACCTTCTTTGAGTTGGTCGACGAGTGGTTTTGGGACATCAGCGGGTGAACATGTAACGATAATCTTGTCGAAAGGAGCTTCCTCTGGCCAACCTTTAAAGCCGTCTCCGATACGGCAATGGACATTGGCATAACCAAGGTCGCTCAGGAGTTGCGTCGTTCTCTCGCCGAGATCTTGGACAATTTCAATCGTGTAGACCTCTTTAACCAAGGGGCTCAAGATCGCCGCTTGGTAGCCACTGCCTGTACCGATCTCTAGTACCTTGTCGGTTGCTTTTGTCTGAAGCGCCTCGGTCATCTGAGCCACAATAAAGGGGCTAGAGATGGTCTGCGACTCTCCGATCGCAATTGCGATATCGAGATAGGCTTGCCTTACATATTCGGGGGGTACAAATTCGTGGCGTGGGGTTTTACCCATCGAGTCTAGAACGCGTTGATCGCGAATGCCGCCGGGAATCAAAACGTTGCGGATCAAACGTTCGCGTTCGACGGAGTAAACATCGCTACCCGGTCGTGAGACTTGAGCCAAAGCCGGGTCTGGAACTGCCGCACAGCACAGCGCAAGTGCCATAAGGGAACACTTGCGCAGCGACGAGACGAGACTGGAGATCGCAATTGGACTCAAGGACAAGATGCCGTGCATTATTGGGACTCCATCATAAAGTGCTTTAGCCGAGGACGCGAATCCGAGAACCACCAAAGCGGGCGAAATGAGGGGGACCCTTGAACTTTCGTCCCTTGCATGGGATGAATCCAGATGGAATTAACCCATATGGAATTAATCCATGCTGACGCGTTCGACGTAATCGCCTGTGCGGGTGTCGATCTTGATCACATTGCCTTCCCTGATGAAACCAGGGACTTGGAACTCTCCCCCTGTTTCGGTCTTGGCCGGCTTGGTAACGCTTGTCGCAGTATCACCTTTGACGCCCGGTTCTGTTTCGAGAACCTTCAATGTAACGTGCGAAGGAGGGGTCAGGGTGATTGGATTCCCATTGAAGAGAACCATCGCGACTGGCATACCTTCTTTAAGATACTTCCAGTTGTCATCGACTTGCTCAGCAGTCAATTCGTATTGTTCAAAGGAATCGTTATCCATGAATACGAAAGTACCGGCTTGGTTGTAGAGGAACTGTGTTTCGAGTTCTTCGACGTCAGCGGCTTCCAATTCATCGCCACCCTTGAGAGTACGATCCAAGACGGTGTTGCGGATGAGGTTTTTGAGTTTGCATTTGTAAAGGGCGTTTCCTTTCCCAGGTTTCACGAAATTCACTTCCGAGAGGAGATAAGGTTCGCCGTCGATTTGAACTTTCAAGCCTTTGCGCAGGTCGCTGGTTTTGTAGGATGCCACGATAGTTTTTCTTTTTCTAGTTTGGTTTTTCTTTTTCCGGAAACTCGATTAGTAACGCAACTACTTCTTAGGAAAGATTGCCCATTCTACGGACTTCCTTCGAATTTGTCTTGCCCCCGCAATCGATAAAATCCAAGGGTTTGCGACGAATCGATGGGTAGCACAAGCCTGCGGCTATGGGGTAGTTGTCGGCAGTTTGGTTGCTGAAATGCAACTTTGCCGGGTAGGGGATGGGTTGGGAAACGGCTGGAGATTGGATTAAGCTATATTGGATTGAGGGTTCCTTCATTTAAACGGGGTCAATCACTCCAACCGGAGGCAGGGGTAGGCATGAGTTTAGAACGCGTACTCCAACCGCTGATCGCTTGCGTGGGGAACCCAGTTGGGGGCAATCCGACTCAATTCGTCATGACGCGAGTTTCGCGAGAAGCGGAGTTGGACTGGCGTTTTTTCACCTCCCAGGTCAGCCCAGAGTCGTTCGAAACCGCTTTTCGCGGTATTCAAGCCTTGGGGATGTCTGGTGCAGCGATTTTGCCACCGTTTCAGGTTGCGGTGCAGCCTTTGCTCGATTCGGTCACACCCGGGGCGCGGGCTTTGGGTGTCGTCCACGTGGCAAAATGGGAATCCTCCCAGTGGATCGGGGAAGAAACGCTTTGCCCGGCCGTCCTTCGAGCTTTGACTCATCGCTTTTCAAGATCGGTTTCGGAATCGGAAATCGAGCAAGACGAGTCCTTCGCGCCGCAGTCGATCGGGGTCTTCGGAAGCGATCGCTTTGCCTCGGCACTCCAAATCGCCTTGAATGCCTTTCCCGGTGACTACAGCGTCTTTTTGATTGGCGATCCGCCTGCGGCTGAGGTCGCACAAAACTCGATTGCAAACCACCCTATTGCTCTCGCTGGGTCAAACACCGGCGAAGGACCTGAATTCAACCCGAAGCGTGATTTACAAACCGGCCTGGATTCCAAGCAAGACCTAGGCGAGGATTCCCAGACACCGGTTACGAACGCATATCTTGGATCGGCAAGTAATGGAGCGGCAAGTTTGCAGCTAGAAGCTCCGGTGGCGAGCGTCCCTAGACTTCGGCTCGACGATTTATCCTTGACCGAAAGACCGGTCAGAGCATTGATTCTCGAAGATATCGATGCGATGATTGGGATGAGTGCCGCAGCGCGGCATCGAATTTTCAAGGACGCGATATGGGCCGCACACCCAGTCGCGGTCTTGCTCCCACCTCCGACTGGCTGGGTTGAAGCGACCAAGGAGCGTTCGCAGTGCATCGTCGAACTCAAGCAGTATGCTTTGGAGTGGATCGATGAGCTTGAAGTCCTTACGCAACAATCCGCTATCAACTTCGAGTTTTGGACCGGTTACGAACCGGAACTCGACTCGATTCGCGAATCACTTGAAGAGTATCTGCAATGGTAACACGCCGCGAATTTCTCACTCGATCTGCTAACGGGTTCGGCGCCATGGCGCTGACCTCGATGATTGTCCAAGCCCAGGAAGGCAGAACGCACTTTCCTGCCAAGGCCAAGAGTGTGATCTTCCTCTACATGGACGGTGGTCCTAGCCAAGTCGATACGTTTGATCCAAAACCTTTGTTGACTCAGTACAACGGCCGCAATCCAAGCGAGCTATTCGAAGTTGCTCCCACGCAGTTCAACAACAACGGAACGGTTATGGGTAGCCCATGGGCCTTTGACAAACATGGTCAAAGCGGCATGGAAATCAGTTCTCTCTTTCCCAACATCGCCAGACATGCGGACGACCTAGCTGTCGTTCGCTCGATGACCTCGAAGTTCCCCGAGCACACTTCCGCGAATTACTTCCTCCACACAGGACATGGACTTCAAGGCCGCCCTAGCATGGGAGCTTGGGTCACCTACGGCTTGGGGTCAGAATGCGAGGACTTGCCAGGCTTCATCATACTCAACGGTGGTCTGATTCCTCCCGGAGGTCTCGATTGCTTCGGCAGCGGTTTCTTGCCAGCGACATTTCAAGGTTCGGTACTTCGCCCATCAGGAAACAGCTTGGCAAATGTTCGCCCGCTTGAGCCAACCCCCGAGTTACAAAAACACAAGCTTGATCTCCTGCGTCAGCTCGATCGACAAACACTCGAACGCTTCGGCGAGAACGATGCTATAGAGTCTGCGATCGCAAACTACGAGCTCGCTTTCAAGATGCAAGGGGCGGTACCTGAGGTCTGCGACATCTCTCAAGAAACTGCTCAAACGCAAACCATGTATGGGCTTGATCATGAATTTGGACCGACCAAAACGTTTGGGCGGGAATGCTTGATGGCTAGGCGGTTGGTCGAGCGGGGCGTAAGGTTCATACAACTGACGTGTCCTAACTGCGGACATGACCGATGGGATCAGCACGCCAATCTAAAAGTCGGACACACGCAAAATGCGCTCGCTGTCGATCAACCCATCGCAGCACTCCTGGCCGATTTGAAACAACGCGGCTTGCTCGATTCGACGTTGATTGTCTGGGCCGGTGAATTCGGCCGCACTCCCTTCGCCCAAGGTGCCGATGGCCGGGACCACAACCCGTTTGGGTTCTCGATTTGGATGGCAGGTGGTGGAGTTCGCGGTGGTACCGTCTACGGTGCTACTGATGAATGGGGTTACAAAGCGGTCGAGAACAAATGCGAGATGCACGATTTGCACGCTACGATGCTCTATTGCCTCGGGCTCGATCACACCCGCTCAACCTTCCGGTTTAGCGGCCGCGACATGCGATTGACCGATGTTCACGGCCGAGTCTTGTTCGATATCTTGACTTGATCTAAACCGTCTTGATCTCACCGTCTTGATCTCACCGTCTTGATCTCACCCTCTTGATCTCACCCTCTTGATCTCACCGTCTCGACTAAACCGTCTTGATTCAACGATTCCATAGGAGCATGCATGATCGTGTCACGATTCCTCTCAGCTTGCGCGGTGGTCGTCGTCGCGACAACCACCCTGACTACAACACTCCAAGCTCAATCGGAAACCAGCCCCGCCGCCACGCCGTTACCGAATCGCCCAAACATTGTTTTGATCTTCGCAGATGATTTAGGCTACGGAGACTTGGGGTGCTACGGGGAGAAACGATGGAAGACTCCAGCCATCGATTCCATCGCGGCCAATGGAATTCGCTTTACCGATTTCCACTCTTCGCAACCGGTCTGCTCCGCTTCGCGAGCAAGCCTCCTTACCGGTTGCTATGCCAATCGGATCGGCATGCACGGCGCTCTATACCATGGCAGCAAGAACGGCATTCATGCCGACGAAGTCCTCTTGCCAGAATTGCTCCGAGAAAAAGGTTACAAGACCTGTGCAGTAGGCAAATGGCATCTAGGACACCACCAACAATTTCTACCCTTGCAACATGGATTTGATCGCTATCTTGGATTGCCCTATTCGAACGACATGTGGCCCCATGGCAAAGTGGTTAAACCAGGCACTTTTGTAGAACTTCCTTTGTTTCGCGATAACACAATCGTCGATGCGGATGTCGACGCCGAAGACCAAAAGAAACTTACACAGCAGTATGGCAACTTCGCAGTGGACTTTATCGAAGAGTCAAAACAAGCTCCATTCTTTCTGTATTTCGCTCACACCTTTCCGCATGTGCCACTCTTTGCAGGAGCAGATTTTGCAGGCAAGTCACCTGCGGGGATCTACGGTGATGTGCTCGAAGAGTTCGATGATACGGTTGGACGAATCCTCGAAACACTTCGCAAATTCGATTTAGAGAAAAACACCCTTGTAATCTTCACAAGCGACAACGGACCTTGGTTGACTTACGGCTCTCATGCCGGAACGGCCGGCCCCTTACGAGATGGAAAAGGGACCATCTACGAAGGTGGTGTTCGCGTACCGATGATTGCCAAGTGGCCCGGAGTAATTCCCCCCGGAAGCACCCAATCCGAGACGGCGATGACGATCGATGTATTGCCGACCCTCGCAAGGATCGTCGATGCCGAACTCCCGAAACATCCTATCGATGGTCTCGATATCTTCGACTTGCTAACCAACAAACCCGGAGCAAAGTGTCCGCATGAAGTCTTCTATCACTACTACCGGACCGGGGAACTACAAGCTCTTCGCAGCGGCCCTTGGAAACTGATCTTACCTCACGATGCTTACTGCTACGATCCAAAAGAAGTCGGATCGGCTGGTTTGCCGGGCAAGTCACGGACGATCAAGATCTCAACCCCCGAACTCTATCACCTTGGTAACGATCTCTCGGAACAGTCAAACGTCGCTTCGATGAACCCTCAAGTCCTCGAGCAACTGCTCAAGCTTGCCGAACGCGGCCGCGAGGAACTCGGCGACTCCTTGACGAAAACGACTGGCAAGGGACTGCGCCCTGCCGGAATGATCAGTCCATAAGGATCATCAGTACCATAAAGAATGCCAGGATATTCAGGATATTCGGGATAACAGAGCAACGTATTACCAACGTATTACCAACGTATTACCAACGTATTACCAACGTATTACCAACGCATTACCAGCACAGTAGCAACGTATTAACAGCACAGTAGCGAACTTTGCGATTCAGCAAATTAGAAAGTTTGCGAACAGCTGCGAGAAACAACGAGAAATAAGACGAGGATCGATGAAAAAAATTGGATGGCTGGGATTGGCAGACGGATGGTACTTTCGCGATATGCAAAGAGCGATCGCGTTGCCTCATTGGCCAGAGCAAATATCGATCAGCCCATTGTCCTTTAGCGACCTGCATGTTGCTTATCTAGGTGGCCCAACGAGCGCCGTGGGATACGGCAATCTCACTGAAGAATCTTTCGACGCGTTGCTAGTGCGAACTATGCCCCTAGGTTCGCTGGAACAGACCATTTTTCGGATGAATGCTCTGCACGTAGCCCAGCAAACCGGAACTAGAGTCATCAATCCACCCCGTTCGCTTGAGATCGCCATCGACAAATGGCTGACTCTTGAAAAGGTTCGCGCAGCGGGGCTACCGATCCCACGAACCCTCTGCTCGCAAACGCGAGACCAAGCCATGGAAGCATGGGAATTGCTCGGTCGCGATGCGGTTGTCAAACCGGTGTTCGGCGGCGAAGGACGAGGCATCATGAGAGTTACCGACCCCGACCTTGCGTGGCGTGTCTTCTCAACACTCGAGCAACTCCGAAGCGTGATTTACTGTCAGGAGTATATCGAAGGCCCCGGATACGACTTGCGATTACTTGTCATCGACGATGCTGTTTTCTGCGTCAAACGACAAAGCATGGGGGACTGGAGGACGAACGTCTCTCGAGGTGCACAAGCGATCGAGCACGAGCCGACTTTCGAACAAGTCTCGATGGCATTCCAAGCTTGCCGAGCGATTGGTGTCTGGATGGCCGGCGTAGACTTGATCACAGATGCTCATGGAAACGATTTGGTCTTAGAAGTCAACGCGGTACCGGGTTGGAAAGGGACCGCAGCGGGCCTTCAAATCGACATCGCGCGCGTTGTAATTGAGAAACTCTTATTCCCTCAGACACAAAACACTCGAAGCGCTCCGTCTCCCACCTAAATTCTTCGTCCCCAATCTCTGTGACTCTGTGTCTCTGTGTTTCAAAAAATGCGCGGACTTTGGAAACACAGAGGCACAGAGAACACGGAGTATTCAGTCTCCAGTATCCCTACCCCCTCCCCTAATCCCTAATCCCTAATCCCTAATCCCTAATCCCTAATCCCTAATCCCTAATCCCTAATCCCTAAAGCCTAATGCCTAAAGCCTAAAGCCTAATCTCTGTGCCTCTGTGCCTGTGTGTTTCCAAAAAGCCCCCACTTACTACCGATTAAATCGCTCGCGCCACCCCCCTGAACCACTCTTCGAAGACTCCACTAAATTCGGCACCGTCGCGAACACTAAATCACGCAACTGATCAGCTTGCTCGCCCTTACCTTGCTTACGAAGAATCTCAACAGTTCGTGCACGCGCTTCTAACCAAGGCTCGCTTCCGGCGGGAACACCCGCGGCCATTTGTCGGTAAAGCCCCACAGCTTCTTCGGTCGCTTCAGGCGTAGCGGCAAGGGTTCGTGCGGAGCGATAGACCCACCACAAACTCTTCGGTGTTTTGCTTCGCGATTCCCTTAGCCCATCTCGCAGCTTCGCTGGACTTGAGCATTGCGTGTACAAATCGATACAGCGATCAAACCTCGCGATGATGGAGCCTTTTGAAACATTCTCTCCGAGAACCGCACGCAATTTCACTAACTCTGGCAGAATCGAGCTGGGCGTAATTCCCGAAGTTGACACGAAAGCTTGCCAATTAGTTTCGCATTGATTCCAAGCGAGCGCGCAAGAACCGATTGGGTCATCCCCTTGATCGAACTTCGAAGCCACCAGTAGTTCTTCGATCGCAGAATGAGAGGATGCCGTATTTTGCGGCGACCAACGACGATTCGGTTGAAGACTCGAGAACCAAGCTTCCCAAGTTTCTCGATTGGAACCTGCAGCCTCAAGGATAGCCTGTTGCAATTCATTGCCAGCACGTGAGACTTTCGTCGCTTCGCCGATAGGCTTCTCCAACCAGTCTTCTTGGGTCACAAGGGAGAACCACAGCCAACGTTTCGCGGCGAGTCCTATATGATCGGCGGAGGGATGGTTGCGAACAAGATCGCGCCAGAAATCGAGCCACATCGCAAGATCTCCTTTGCTGATCCATTCCGGCTCCAACATAGAGATGGCGCTGCGAGCAGCAGAGGTTTTCGGCCACTGCAAAGCGGTATCGCGCAAGCGTTGTTGCATCGTGCTTCGCTGCAACTCTTGCTCTTCAACATCGAGGCTCGGGTCGGGATCTTTCAGTAACCAAGCGGACATTAAAGCAGCGGCGGATGCTTTAGTTTCCTCTGGATAGCTGATCGCTACCCGATAGAATTCATCTGCAGCGGTGATTTTTTCTCCCGACTGTTCAAGGAGGGCAGCGATTTGCATCGCAAGTCCGAATGCATCGCTTGTGGCATTGATCTTCGATGCCGCCGACTCAGCTTGCTGTAGCTTCTCGATTGCTAAAGGGATGTTCTTTGCTGCGATCGCTTGTCTCGCTTCGATGCGAAATAACTCGATAGCCGCTTTTGCATTTGCGGGGTTCATCGAGGTTGTACGACTCATCGTATTATTGTTCGAATTATTCCCCTTATCCCCGGACGGATTTGATTCAGAAACAACGTCCCCTAGTTGCGATTTCCAGCGTGGCTCCGAGACAAGGATGGCGTCCATGCGTTGTTCCCAATACTTTCCGAATCGCTGAGCGATCGATTGTTTTAGCCTTAGAACAGCTTCTGGATTCGAAACGTCGTTTTGAGTTTCGGTGGAGGAACGTTGAAGTTGGATTGCGAAGTACTCGACAGCCAATTCGGGTGACGATTCCCAATTTGCAACACGCTTGAGCCATGCTTCGGCAACCTCAAGCTTTTCAGCGTTTCGCGCTGCGCGTGCCCCAAGACTTGCGAGCCGCATTCGCCACTGATTCACTTCAGGGCTCGAGCGTCCTTCTAGGGACGTCCATAGTCTGGTTAGAGCAAGCTCTACAGAAGGTATGCGATCAAGTTGCAGTTCCGCTTCGGCTCTCGCCATTTCCAATAGCGGCAGGTGCGTCCAAGTACTTGGTAATCGCGCAGCGGCTTGGTCAATCGCAGCGAGCATTTCCGTTGCCGCAGCGATGCGATCATCGCTCTTGGGCGGATAAGCTTCACAGCGTTGGTACAGCAAGTCTGCTCGAAGCAACTCGATTTCACCCAGAAGGTCGAGGATTTCCGACGAAGTGATTTTTCCTGGGGTTGCCCCGTTCGGCTTGTCGGGTTTGAGTTTCGAAACGGTAGCTTCGAGGGCTTCGCACTGATCGAGTCCGATGCGGATCGATTGGAGCAGCCATTCATGCAGCGAACGTCTTCCGGGTACGGCTTGAGAGGCGGCTAAAGCGTGTTGGTTAAGCAGATTCCGGCACCAGTTTTTCTTCCATTGAACCCAAGGAAACCTCGGAGATTGAGCAACCTTACCAGAGAGACGCTCCAGGTCGTCGATGCATTTCTGAAGGTCTCCTTCTGCATTGCTCCAATCGACCTTCAACGTTCGATCGCCGCTGATAGCGTGCATCCAAAGCATCATCCATTGAGCTTGGGCGTTGGAATCCTGTTCGCTTCTATCGAACCGAAATTCGCAAATCGCCGCTGCTAGTTGCGGATCTGAGTGAGGTACCTTCTGCTCGATGAAAGATTCTATCCAGATGATATCGGGGGACTTGGTATAGGCGGGAATTCCAAGATCGATGTCTCGAACAACAGTATTATCCTGAGCTAAGACGCAATCATGCGAAGGGCTCAACCAGCAAATCGCGCTGTAGAGTGCGACGACCATCCAAGAACATTGGTGAATGTATTGGTGGATGTGTCTTGCGATCGAATGATGGGAGAGCTGTTTGAAAGTATCTGGAATCATGACGATAGGAGGATCAAAAGCGGCATGAAAATTCCGGTCGGAATTCGCTTCAGCATAGCCGCAATGCGATGATGTTGATATAGACCTATGGTTCGCAGGGTATTGCTTGCGTGAGAGGTTTATATCATTCGCGGGGAGAAGCGGGGAGATAAACCAAGGTTGCAAGATGCTCTGAATTCCAAGTGTATCGCCCGTACCAAGTCCAGGGTGGACTGGAAGCTCCTGTACTTTCAACTCGCTCAATCGGCTTTGAAATCTCAGCGGAAAACGTATCCGTCGCGGGATTGATTTCGATCGTACAGTCTTGGAAATCGAGCCACTGATCGGTCAAGCAACTCCAAGTCTTGTAAACCGACTCTTTCGCCGAAAAGACAAGTCGCTCCCAGTCGATCAGTGGCCGGGACGGTTGGTGGATCGGGAACGACGGGAGCCTGGAAAGACCAACTCGATCGCGATCGGTGGAGATCATCTCCCATACTCCTAGCGGGAGGGGCAAGTTTTCTTCAGCATCGATTCCGATGGCTAAAAACTCTGATTCTCGGCCGATCGCTGCAGCGGTGTAATTTCGGCAATGTGTGATGCTGCCATGATACCCCCTGGGCCAGATTGGCCTCCGTGTTGCATGGACAGGAATCGCGATCGGCAACTCACCGAGCCCCCTGAACGCTTGATGTGCACAGTAACGACCTCGTGAGAATTCTTTCTTCCGTGCTTCAATCGCATTTCGCACGAATACAAGCTCTTCGTCAAAGCAATCGCAAGACGAATCTCCTAAGATGGAGAACACTGACAAGGATGCTGGGGCGATATTCTCGATCATCAGTGAATCGTTCCGTAACTTGAACCACGAGCGACAAATTACGAGTCAATCTTTGATTTGAAGAGCGATTGCATTTCGTTTGCAATCCGCTTTAGGTTCGATGGGTTGCCCAATAGGCTTTCGTGATCACCCGGAAGGATCACCACATCGACTTCTTTTGCGACATGACTCCAACCGTAGTCCCTCGGTAGAACTTTCAACAATGGTTGCACGCGGGAGCGAATCAAAGTAACACGCCCTTCGAAAGGTAAAGGCCGGTAATCCAGAACGGCTTGATAAACCTTTTGTCGCATTTGAGCGTTTTGCGTAGGAGCATTGTTCAGATCAAGGATAGTGTGAACGGACTGTCCCGAAGACTCCATTCGCCGAAGCGATCTCAGGCGATCGGATATTTTCCTGGATTGAGTTTGCCACCACTGACGATTGATGACTCGCGGGAGTTCTTGACGCATCCAGTGTGGCATATTCGCGAGTATTTTACCGCTGTTGGAAATTCCAATCCGCGTTCGTCGAAACACTGAGGGCATCGGCAATTCGCTAACCCCATCCGTTGCGATTGCATCTCCTGGCCCCGTATCGAGAACAATCAAAGCATGCGATTGGCATCCCACCTCGGATAACTGTCTCGCTATTTCATAGGCTAATGTTCCTCCATAGGAGAAACCGATAAGAGCAAACGGCTCCCGAGGTAAATCATCCAAGATTGCTTGGACATATTCCTTTGCAGTTGCAACAAAGTCCTCCAAGGGTACACCAGCACACTCTTCCGCTTTAAGCTTGGGCTGTAATCCCACCCAATGAAACTCATCGGCGTACTGGCTCACTAAGTTCCTTGCAAAAAGCAACTCACCACCGAGCCCTGGAAGAACAAATACCACTGGAAGTGTAAAACCATTCCCCGAACGCTTAGACGGTGAAAGAGCTAAACGCTCGACCCACCGCTTCGTTTGACCACCTTGAGCTTGCAATCGTATTTGACCTGCAAGCTCTTGGATGGACCCATGACGGAAGATCGTTGCCAAGGGTAATCGCACCGAGAATGATTTCTCGATGTGATGAAAGAGTTGGATCGCGAGCAACGAATGACCACCTGCTGCAAAGAAATCGCAAGTGATATCCCAATCCATCGCATCTGGAATCGACAAATCACCTTGCCGCCGAAGTAGCTTCGACCAGATAGTGCACAATTCTCGGATCACCGGATCGGACGATAATTCCTTCTGGGGTGATGCATCCACCACTCGGGAAGCGAGTGCAAGTTTGACAAGCGATGATGTGTCGACCTTCCCTTGGGAAGTGAGTGGAAAACTGTCTACCGAAAACACTCGCTCTGGGACCATATAAGCAGGAAGCTGTTCTCGAAGTGTTTGCCGAACCATTCCTAAGGTGAATCCGGAGCTCGGATCGATAACAACAAAAGCATCGAGACCGACTGCGTTGCTACCTTCAAACAAGACATGCACGTGCGCTCTCTGCACTCCAGGGCAAGCCTCTAAGACCGATTGGATTTCACTTGGTTCAATTCGAAAACCGCGAAGTTTAATCTGTCTATCAATGCGACCGAGGAAATCTAAAGTCCCATCGGAACGCCATCGGCACAAGTCACCAGTGCGATACAAAGATTCCTCACCAACGATTCGGTGATCCGAAATGAATTTACTTTGGTTTGCAATCGCATCACCGAGATACCCTGTTGCCAAACCGTACCCCGAAGTAATCAATTCACCAGGGACGCCAGGTGGCAAGATTCGAAATCGCTCGTCGACCACGTAAGCACGGGTTCCGCGAATCGGCCTCCCGATTGGAACTGAGCGCCTGCGCGAATCGAACGGATGTTCGATTCGATGACAGGCGGTAAAAGTTGTGTTTTCCGTTGGCCCGTAGCCGTTGATCAACTGGACGCTATCCCCGAGTATCGATTGGGCTTGCACCACATGCGGGACGGATAGAGATTCACCGCCGGTGAGAATTTCATGAAGGTTCCTTAGACCCTCTGGGGCGGTGTCGATCCAGGTGTTAAACAACCCGGCAGTTAACCAAGCTGTTGTAATCCCATTGCGATCCATCCACAGCCCTAGTTCCTGAAGATCCAACAGTAAATCCTCTGGTGGAATCGCCGTTGAAGCTCCATTGAGCAAAGCGCCCCAGACTTCGAAAGTCGACGCGTCGAACGCGATCGAGGAAATAAACAAAAACCGTTTGGCGGGAACGATCTTCAAGTAATCCGCATCGACGACCAATCGGATAATTCCCGAATGAGGTATCGCTACTCCCTTTGGACGACCGGTCGATCCAGAGGTGTACATTACATAAGCAAACTCGCTCTTAAGAGCACTCGCGTTGACTCGCTGGGCCAAATCTGAATGACTGGTCAGCAACGCAGAGCACTGGGTCGAGAGGGATTGACCTGCCGTATCAAGTCTCTGCCAATCCGAATACCATTCTTGGGATTCCTGAAGGAGAACATTGCGTGAATGCAAATCCTTTGCTTGATCGACAAGTTTTTTGCTGCAAAGGATCGCTTGTGCCTGCGGGTCATCGACCATGAACTTCAGTCGCTGCACCGGATAATTCGGGTCGAGTGGAACATACGTGCAACCGGCGCTCAACACGGCGATCAGCGTAGCGACATATTCCGTACATCGCGGTAACAATACCGCCACTCGCGATCCTGGTTCTATGCCATGCTCGATGATCGATTGCTGAATTGTGTTTGCGTAGGCACCGAGCTCCAAATATGTCCAGTCGCGGGATTGCTCGCGAATGGCCACCGCATTTGGGGTCGCTGCGACTTGATCCCAGAATCGCTCTTCAACACGACCACGGTATGTCAAATCCCAACCGTTCGTATTCCAGGCATGGGTGATGCGTTCAAGATCTCGGTTAGACACTAGTCGCATCTGATCGACAGGCAATTGCAAACCAGAAACCATTGCCTGAAGGACTTCGCGATATTGCGACGCAAATTCGTGCGCAAACGAACGTTCGAATAGGTCGTCTGCGTAACACAAAATGCCTCGAATCTGCGATTCCCCCTGAAACCAATGCATTTCAAAATCGAACCGAACCCGTTCAATTTCAAGGAAATGATCCTGGATTTCCACCCCTGGAATATCAGCCGACGCTTCCCTCAAATCAACCGTTTGGAACAAAACCGAAGAAAAAGGATTTTGATTCAATCGCCGTTCAGGTTTGAGCGTATCCACCAGATGCTCAAAGGGAACACTTCGATGCTCCAACGCATCAAGAGCAACCTTGCTAACCTCATCCACCCATGAATGAACCGATTGCGTCGGTTCAAGCTGCGTGCGGACAATCAGAGTATTGACGAAGAAACCGACGACTTGATCAAGCTCCTGACTTTCGCGCCCGAGCACAGGAAGTGCAACGGCGATGTCGTTCTGCCTAGCGTATCGTGCGAGCAGAAGTTTGTATCCCGCAAGCAGAAAAGTATTCAAGGAACAACGACATGTGTGACATGCTTGCTCGATTCCAGTGAGTAAGTCCTGCTCAATAGCGATGTCGACTTGTCCGCCGCGATAACTCAAACGCGCTGGACGCACATAATCCGTGGGAAGCTCAAGGGGCGTTAGACCTTGAAGCTGCAATCTCCAATAGTCGACGTCGCATTGCGGGATCGTATTCGCCTTCGAAAGACCGATGGCATAATCAAGGTACCGCATGGGACTACCCAAACGGCAAAACTCTTTCACAACCCCTGGAGGCTGCTGCGATTCCCGTGTGCAAAGCGTAAATGTTTGCTCTGCACTTTTCTCGGTACGGGTTTCGATACCAGTTTCGATCCTAGTTACGATACCAGTTTCAATCCTGGCATTAATACTGTTTCCAACCAAATTTCGGTAGAACGCCAGCAGATCCTTTTTGAGCAAAACAAGGGACCGACCATCTGCCGCGATATGATGGACAACCAACGAGAAGACGTGTTCGTTTTCCGAACGCTTGATCAAACTCCCACGGACCAACAAACCGTTGGCCAAATCGAACGGGGCGTACATTCGCCCTATCAGCCAATTTCGTTCCTGTTGTAAATACTCACCGGGCTGTGGCAAGCCAACTTCGCTACGGAGTTCGATCGATTCAAAATCCAATTCAACACTTTGGAGAACGGTTTGCAAAGGTACTCCATCTACCTCCGAATACTTGGTTCTCAATGATTCATGGCGCTGAATCAATTCGGCAAACGCAAGGCGGAGGGATTTCTCACAGCATTCACCTTGCCAAAGCCACGCTGACTGAATGTGGTAGTGGGACGAATCTCCCTCTAGCTGTTCCAAAAACCACAATCGACTTTGACTCGGTGAAAGTGGACCGCAGATACGATTCTCAAGAACATCGTTCGAATCGACAGGCTCATATCCTTGTCCACCATCGATTACAAAACCGGCCTCTTCCAACTGCTTAGCCAACAGGGCAATCGTCGGATATTCGAAAAGCCATCGTACGGGGACGCGTCGCTCTACGGATTGCGAATCTCCCCGCGCGGCTTGGTCCACAGGACCACTTGCGCGTTGTTGGATGAGAACTGCGAATCGCATCGCCAACAAAGAGTGCATCCCCTGTTCCATGAACGACGCATCAACTGAGATACGCCCCGCCGATGCAACAGCAAATCCAGACGGCACATCTCCGCTGTACGCATTTTCACTGTACGCATTTTCACTGTACGCATTTTCGCTGGACGCATTCCCACTGGACTGCTCTACACTCGAAAAGAGCCGTGCCCAGCATTCAGCAAGAACCTTTTCCATCCTGCTTTTCGCCGGCACGAAGTTCGCTTCCAACTCGGTGCTCCGCAGGTTTGGAAGAGGTAAGTTCCGTTTATCAAGCTTGCCGCTTGGCGTTTGCGGTAACGCTTCAAGCACAACGTAGTCTTGAGGAAGCATGTAGTTCGGCAGAACACGCTGCAATGCAACTTGCAAAGCTTTCACCAAGGGCTGCTTTGCGTCATATGATAGACCTATGCTCGCCGTATCAACGCTAACCCCATCGACGCCTACCGTTTCGTGAACTACTGGAACGACGTAAGCAATCAACCTTGATACATCCCCAACCCTCCGAACCGTTACGTGTGCTTGCAGGACGGATGTAAAACCGCATAGATGATGTTCGATTTCGCCAAGCTCGATACGATGACCTCGAAACTTTACTTGATCATCCGATCGCCCGAGAAACTCGAGCGCACCATCATGACGCCATCGGGCTCGGTCCCCCGTTCGGTAGATCAAAAGCTCGCTTGCGTCCCGCATCGCCTTTCGATCGGTGTGATGATCATTGGGGAACGGATGAGGCAGAAATCGCTCCGCCGTTAAATCGGGTTTGTTGAAATATCCGTTCGCTAAATGGGCTCCCGCTAAAAACAGTTCGCCTATAGCACCCCGAGGGACACGTTCAAGTCGCTTGTCGAGAATGAGAACTTGGCTGTTCGGAATGGGGCATCCGATGTGGACTTCTGCACCCACCGCATACTGCTGCACATCCACCATGGTTTCAGTGATCACATGCGTTTCGGTCGGCCCATAATGATTATGCAGCTTGCACTCCGGATGCTTCAGCAAGAAACTTCGAATCGGGTCAGTGATTTTCAGAGATTCACCAGCGGAAATGATGTCCTTGAGAGCCACTAGTTTTTCACGACGAGTCGATTGTGCTTCATTAGCAATCATCAGCGCATCGAGCATCACGAACGGAAGATACAGGCGCTCGATGGCTTGGCGATTCAAATAATCCAACAGGGATTGGGGATCTTTGCGAGTCGCATCATCGATCAGGAACAACGTCCCGCCCGTTGTAAGTGTGCAAGTAACTTCCTGCAACGAAACATCAAAACATTGCGAAGCGAATTGCAGGGTCTTGGCAGGTACACCCAATCGCAAGTGGGACTTTTGCCAAGCGTTCATATTCGCGAGTGTCCGATGAGGAACTTCGACCCCCTTCGGCTTTCCGGTCGACCCGGATGTATAGAGCAGATAAGCCGCGTCGGAAAGCTGAACTTGAGCACCGGATGAATTTGGAACGCCGGGTGCACTCAGAACGACGGGTGCACTCGCGACACATCCCGTTGAATAGAGCAATGTCTTATCCTCGGGAAAGGACACGAGACCAGCGAGAGCATCGCAGGTAAGCAGCAACGAAGGTGCCGCATCCTCGATGAAGAAATCAATTCGCTCCTTAGGATATGTCGGGTCAAGTGGTAGATATACCGCACCAACTTTCCAAACAGCCAACAACGCGACGATGGAAGATACATCGCGTCCAAGCAATATTGCGACCCGATCCGAAACATGGATCTGCCGTTCAATGAATCGCGATGCTAAAGCATTAGCTTGTTGTTCTAGCTCTCGATAGGTAAGGTTCTCTTCCCCACAAACTACCGCAATGGCATCAGGTGTCCTCTCACATTGTTTTGCGATGAGTTCTGGAACACATTGCGACAACAACTCAGGCTTGCAATCTGCTTGCTCTAGCCGAATTAAATCTCCTCGGGCCGCTTCGCTTACCCGCGTCAAATCAGCGACAGGAGAATCGGAATGAAGGATACATTTATCGATCAGATAGAGGTAATGCTCGAGGAATGCGAGCATCGTGGTTTGCGACCAAAGATCACTGCAATAGTTGAGATGACCACGAATAGAACGCGACTTGGAACCAGGAGTTGACTCCGCTTGAAGAATTACTTCCAAATCAAAGCGTACGCGGTCGATCGCGATGTCGTATTCCGTGGTGCACAGACCGTCCAAGCGGAGCGGATTCGACTCGAAGTCCATCAACTGGAAAAGCGTTTGCGCAACGGGATTGCGATCGGGCAAGGGATCGAGCTTAAGCGCTGCGACCACTGACTCAAAAGGGGTTCGCGAATGATCGTAAGCTTCAGCTGAGCGCTGATTGACTTCTCGCAACAAATCGACGAATCGTTTTTCTCGATCAACACAGGTACGGATAACGACGGTATTGATAAAGTAACCGATGAGAGCTTCCCATTCCTTGCGATCCCGCGAAGCGACAGGCACAACGCACGGCACGTCGCTGGAATCCGCATAGGTTGCCAATAGAATCTGAAAAACGGTAAGTAAGAAGACATGTTGCGTCGTATTTTGCTCAGCGCAAAAACTGGCAATACGGGAAACCTGTCCTTCATTTATCGAAATCGCCAATGAACGCCCACGGTAAGAAAACCGCTTGGGGCGAGGGTAGTCGGTCGGTAATTCAAGTGGTTCGAGATCGCCCAAGCGGTCTAGCCAATATTTGAAATCTTTCTCCGCTGATGCGCTGCGTGAATATGCGAGTTGATGCGATGCATAATCCGCATAACGGGATTGATTCTTAAGCGCTGACGACCCGTTCGGCAGGAGTGCTTGGTGGTTGCGAGTAGCGTCGTGGTAGCGAATAGCGTCATGGTACCGAGTAGTTAATTCATCGCGCAAGCAACGCAGTGACCAACCATCGACCGCAATATGATGCAGCAGGATGAATAAGACGTAAGAGCGATCTTCAAGTTTCGCTAGCTGGCAGCGAATCATATCATCGGTTCGAAGATCGAAAGGCCGTAGGGCTTCTTGGTACATCCATTGCTTTACCATCGAGTCTCGCGACGCAACTGGGTGCATCGTGAAATCGACTGTCGGAAAATCCAAGCTGCCGGCACGCTTAACATGTTGCCAGATCCCTTGTGGATCTTGGTCGAACACCGTGCGCAACGGCTCATGCTCTTCGACGATTCGGTTCAACGCTTGATGGAGAGCATCGCAATTGAGCGGGCCGTCGATCCTCCAAGCGAGAGGGATGTTGTAAGCGGTCAGTTCTTCAGTGACTTGATCGAGCACCCACAAGCTGCGCTGCGGGAAGCTTGCAGGAAAAATCGTCTCCGACTCGGTTACTGAAACACTTGATGTTTGCGACTGCTCAGATTCCGGCAACTGCGGCGCATGTTGCATGCACTGGGCCATTTGGCGAATCGTCGGAGATGCAAAAAAATCGCGGAACGGCAATTCCTTTGCAAGTTGCTCACGGACAGAGATTAGAAACCGAACAGCAGAAAGGGATTGACCACCCGCTGCAAAAAAAGACTGATCGCGATCGACTGGAGGAACTCCTAACACATCGGTCCACAAATCCGCCAGCGACAACTCGAGCTCCGTCCAGTCCAATTTGTGCGAATCGAAGTTGCCTTCTTGAAGGTTCTTCGTGGATGCCAACCCCTTGCCACTCCGTGAACCATCCGCTTGATGAGCTTTTACGGCCCCCAAAAAGCGATTCGCCACCTGCTTCCGATCGATCTTTCCGCTACTGGTTTGAGGGAATTGATCGACTTCCTCCCATATCCTAGGGATCATGTAGACAGGCAGCTTGGCTCTCAATACCTCTTCAAGAGTTTCAGGTACCACCGAACCCGAGTGGTGAGCGATGTAGTAACCCAACAAGTACGGATCACCATCGTGGTTTTTAGCGACCACCACGACAACATCGCGTACTCCTGGTGCTTGCCTGGCAACCGATTCGATCTCCCCAAGCTCGATCCGATACCCTCGCAGCTTGACTTGCGTATCGATTCGACCGCAAACTTCGACATGTCCATTTTCGAGTCGCCTGCAAAGATCACCCGACTTATAGAGCATGCGACCGGGCTGATCAGCAAATGGGTCTGGAATGAACTTCGACGCAGTCAGGTTGGGTTGATTAAGGTAACCTGCGGCAACTCCATCACCTGCGATCCAGAGCTCCCCTGGAATACCGACCGGAAGAAGCTCACCGTTGAGATCAACGACATAAAGTTGAGTGTTTGCATTGGCTGGCCCAACACTTCCTTCCGTCCATTGCGAATCGACATTAGCAAGGCTGCAGCATACCGTCGTCTCAGTCGGCCCATAAGCATTCCAGAGCAAGCCGCAATGCTCCTGGATTGCCGATTGCAGATCCATCAGAAGAGGTTCACCGCCAGACATCACCATCAAGCCCTTATGGCCGCGCCACCCGCAAAGGCCCAACATTCGCAACATAGTTGGAGTGGTTACCAAGATACTCACGGGACGAGCTGCCAGACGCTCGACCAGAAGCGGCGGAGACTTGGAAAGGGACTCGCTAACGATTTCTACCGTCGCACCGCAAACCAAGGGTAGAAAGTACTCGATGATCGTAATATCGAAGGAAGGCGTTCCGATCGCAACCAAATAGTCCGATGCACGAACGTCATGTTTCTTTTGTGCGAGACAGAGATAATTGACCAACCCACGCTGGCGAACAGCAACACCTTTCGGTCGACCTGTCGAGCCCGATGTATACATCACATAAGCCAACCGATCGGGGCCCGAATCTCGTGGCGTAGCCGATGAATGCGACCGAGCCTCTGGCGGCAAGTGCTCATCGGTGGTCACCTGCGGCTCATCGATAATCAACCAAGCCACTTTGGATCGCGCCCAGCTTGAATTCGATTGCAGGACTTGTGAATCAAACAACTCTTTATTGGTAACCACCAGGACTGCTTCGGAGTCCTCGAGCATGTAAGCAAGACGATCTGCGGGGAACGCAGGATCCATCGGCAAGTAACACCCTCCTGCCTTCCAAACACCCAAGGCGACGGTGATGAAGTCCACTCCGCGAGGAAGGTAAACAGCGATTCGATCGCTAGGCTCGATATCGGCTTGCTGGCCAATACGACCTGCCAGAACTTCGGAAAGCGAATCGAATTCACGATAGGTGATTTGCTTTGCGTCGTCGATCAGCGCGATCGCATCGGGGGTTCGATTGCACTGATCTGAAATCAACTCATGGGCCAAACGATCGCGAGGGTATTCTTCATCGGTTGCATTCCAGCTCTGAAGCTGCTCGGCTTCAGCATCGGTAAGAATACGCCAGCGGCTAATGGGCTCAAAGCTAACTTCCACAAGCTGTTCGAGTAGTTGCGTATAATGACCGAGCATACGGTGGACTTGCTCGACGTGATATCGCGAGGGATTGAATTCAATCGCAACACGAAACCGGTCACGCTCATCGAAAACCGTCCACCTCAAGTCACATTGCGGCACCTCGCATTGCGGCAATTCAGACTGTGCCGACTCAGACTGGGGCTTGTAGATGAACTGTAAACTTTGTGCGACATCGAACCATGTGGATCTCTGCGCGGCATCGGATTGAGTTGCGAGCTGCTCGGCCCAAGCAACGAACGACTCCAGATTTTCGAGAGATTCACGCCGTGAGGATGCGATCTTTTCAAAAACAGAGTTGGCATCATCGCTCGGCTGTAATTCCGCAAAGAACGGATAAAGCAGCTCACTGTAGTCCGTGGCTGAATCGCTACCCGTCGGCACGCTCCCAAGCGATGGAGTGTTGCAAGCGAACGCCACATTGGCGTCTCCGGTGTAACGAACGAGGAGGACACCCAGAGCGGCCATAAACGCTGCGGCTGGATCGGTAGCCGGAACGGCGTCTGGATCGGCGGTCGGATCGACGCTTGTAGCGGCGCTGAAGGACGGTGCCAAAACCAGCGAGGCTTCGACGGACAAAGACCCGGTGGGTGAGTGCGAAGAGTCTTTGTTACCGAACAGGGTCCAGAGTGGACTGGGAAATCGTTGCAGCCGCTCGATCCATGAAAGCGTAAGCGGGGAACGAACTGCTGGATTCATGCAAGAAGCGCGGGTCAGGGGCTAGGACCAGTTAACCGAGCATCCTAGACGCTATCCGGACACCACCTAAATGCGGGTGCCAAATGACCGATAGGGGAGGATGGTATCATTGGTTGGGTGTTAAACCGTAGTGTACTTGGGATAACCCCTTAGTCAATCCAGAACGTCTTTGCTAAAACGGCTAACTGGGGAGTCGACGGGTAGCTAGAATATTGGGACTTAAGGATTTCATCCGCAGGCAAAACGTGCCGGCTTTATGTTACTTACCTAACTTCACACAACGATTCAGAACGTGATATGAGACTTACAAAGATCAATCTGCCGCATTTGGACTCGAATGCCTCTGAAGTTACCCGGGCCGTTTACCGCAAGTTAATTCGCCCTGCCCGCCAGGCTTGGGCCTCTCTTCGACACCCAGGCTTACTCACCTTGATGTCACTCACGTTACTATTAACTGGTGCAGCATTATTAAACGGCGAGAGAGCAATCTATGCCCAAGAAGAATCAGTAAACACCGAAGGGGTGTATTTGTCTGGAGTAAGGCAATTGACCTTCGAAGGCTCGCGTGCTGGGGAGGGATATTTCAGCCGCGACGGCAAGCAGATGGTTTTCCAGAGTGAGCGTGAAGCGGGCAATCCGTTCTACCAGATTTATCTGCTTGATCGAGAGACCGGGGATGTCGAGCGAGTCTCACCGGGGCATGGCAAAACCACTTGTGCATGGATCCACCCCGATGGCGACCGCGTGCTATTTGCTTCGACGCAATTCGACCCTCAATCGCAGAGCAAGCAAACAAGCGAGTTGGAGTTTCGCGCATCGGGTCAACAACGTCGATACGCGTGGGACTACGATCCGCAATTCGAACTGGTCGAGTGGAATCGCAAAACCGGGGCTTACAAAAAGCTGACCGAAGCGATGGGATATGACGCGGAAGCCTCCTACAGCCCGGACGGTAAGCTGATTGCCTTCTCCTCGAATCGCGAAGCTTTCTCCAAACCCCTGACAGAGAGGCAAAAGACCCTTTTCGAGAACGATCCTGCCGTAGCGCTAGATCTGTATGTGATGAACTCCGATGGTAGCGATGTTCGTCGAATAACCGATGTATATGGTTATGACGGAGGGCCTTTCTTCTCTCCCGATGGGAAACGACTTTGCTGGCGTCGATTCAGCGAAGATGGAGCGACGGCGGAGATCTACAGCGCCAACGTGGACGGCTCGGACGCCAAGCAGATTACCAAGCTGGGTGCGATGAGCTGGGCTCCTTATTTTCATCCGTCGGGTGACTACTTGATCTTCGCGACGAACCTCCAAGGCTTTGCCAATTTTGAACTCTACCTTGTCGATGCTGCCGGAACCAAAGAACCGGTAAGAGTGACTTCGACCGATGGCTTCGACGGCCTACCGGTTTTCACGCCCGATGGAAGCGAACTGGCTTGGACTAGCAACCGAACTGCCGATAAGAAGTCGCAGATCTTCTTGGGCAAGTGGAACGACGAAGCGGCACGCAAGGCACTTGGTATCGAAAAATCTTCCTCGCAGAACAGCGGATCGCGAAGCGCTACCGCTATGAATGATCGCGGCACCATCGATCGCGCCGCCATCGGAGAAGCATCGAACACAGCGAGCAAGAATGTCAAAGAGACCGACAGCGACTACAAGGCATCTGATATCGGACGACATGTGGACTACCTATGTCGACCGGAGCTCGGTGGTCGATTGACTGGAACCGATGGCGAACGACTCGCTACCGCTTACGTAGCAGGTGTTATGTCGGAACTCGGACTTGCACCAGCCGGGACCGACACCTTTGCGAGCTTGCTAGATAAAGTAAGCACTCCGGCCCGCGCTGCTAACGGGACTGCGCAAGGCGACTCCGACGACGGATTTGGTAAGTATTTCCATCCCTTCCCCTACAACGCTGGAGTTGAGCTTCGTGATGGCAACAAGCTGGGAAGCGGGGAGCAGACGTGGAAGCTAGATCAAGATTGGCGTCCATTGGCATTTTCCAAATCTGGGGAAGTCGCTCCGACGGGAGTGGTGTTTGCAGGTTACGGCATCGTCGCTCCGGCTGATGGGGAACAAAAAGAGTACGACTCTTATGTCCACTTGGATGTGGAAAACAAATGGGTGATGGTTCTCAGGCAGATGCCTAGCGACGTCACTCCTGAACGTCGCCAACAGTTGGCTCGCTATAGTTCTTTGCGTTTCAAAGCGATGGTTGCAAGGGATCGGGGCGCAAAGGGTTTGATCGTTGTCAGCGGGCCAAAGAGTGGCGTTCGCCAACAGCTTGTTCCTCTGCAAAATGACGGATCCCTCTCGGGAACCAGCATCGCTGCGGTCAGCATCTCGGATGAGCTTGCTGAAAAATGGTTCGAAAAGAACGAAGACAAGCTTGCGGATTTGCAGAGTGAGCTTGATCGCGGCGAATTGATGATGGGTTTTGAGTTACCCGAAGTCGAGGTGGGAGCGAACATTGATGTTCAGCCGATCAAACGGACTGGAACGAATGCGCTGGGTATTCTGCGAGCATCGGATGATCCGAACGTAGCGTCAAATACTCTCATGATCGTCGGAGCCCACATCGACCACTTGGGCTCGGGTGGGAACTCCTCGAGTTTGGCGAAAGAAGAAGAGAAGAGTGGGGTACACCGAGGTGCAGACGATAATGCTTCTGGCGTCGCTGCGATGCTAGAGATCGCGCAGTCGTTAGCTAGTCAGAAGAAGAGTGGCAAACTAAAGCTCAAGCATGATATTTTGTTTGCAGCTTGGTCGGGCGAGGAATTGGGGCTCCTGGGCTCCGCTTACTTTGCCGACCATTTCCGCGAAGTCTACCCGAACCTGTCCGAGGGGATAGGTGCGGATGGAAAACTGTATCCGGTGGTAATCGCAAATCTGAATCTCGACATGGTTGGACGCTTGCGTGAAAACCTAGTACTTCAGGGGATCGGCTCCTCCCCGTTTTGGAAAGGTGAGATCGAAAAGAGGAACGCCGTAGTGGGATTGCCGATTACATTGCAATCCGACAGTTACCTACCTACCGACGCGAGCACATTTTACTTGAAGGGCATTCCGATCTTATCCGCTTTCACCGGTTCCCATTCCGAGTATCACACCCCTCGCGATACTCCGGAGTTGCTCAATTACGATGGAGCGGCACAGATTGCCAAGTTGATGGGACTGATCGCCCGGTCGCTCGGTAGCTCCGAAGTGGTTCCGGAATACACCGAGCAACGCGCACCGGAGGACCAAGGAGTCCGGGCTGCGATGACTGCCTATTTAGGTTCCATTCCTGATTACGCCCAAGGAGACATCCAAGGGGTTTTATTATCGGGTGTTTCGAAAGATGGCCCTGCTGCAACGGCAGGAGTCAAAGCGAAGGATATTGTGATCGAGTTGGCTGGTCGCAAAGTCGAAAATATTTATGACTACACGTATGCGATCGAGGCTTTGAAAGTTGGCCAAGAGACCGAGATTGTGGTCAAGCGAGGGAGTGAGACGTTGCGAATGAAGGTCACACCGCAATCGCGCCAATAGCACTCAAGGCTAGCACACAGGGATAGCACTCGAGGCAGCAGTAATCGAAACAGCAGTAATTGCTTCGTTGGCAATTGCTATAGTATGCGAGGAAACATGAACAGTTCGCTGCGAGTCCTGCCCAAAGGCTTGTTATGGTCTTCGCTCTTGGCGACTGCAGCGACGGTATCGCTGAGCATTGGCAAATGGAATTTGGCGTACGAGAGTCCGCGAAGTTCCCAAGACGCTGGCAGAGACACTAGCAAAACCGCTGATGTCGATCTGTTCACAGGCAAGCATGTTCCGTTGCTTGAAGTCCGCGTCGAGGAATCGGCCTTTGAGAAACTAGAGTCTGAAGAACGTCCCTATGCGCGATCGGACTTTCAGATTGCTGGATTGGGTGATGAGCAAGCCCCGCTGGTGGGGCCTTGGACTGTAGGGGTCAAGCTCAAGGGAGCGGCGGGGAGTTATCAGGGACCTTCTGAAAAGCCAGGGCTGACCGTGCGGCTTGATAAGTTCCGCAAAGACCAGTCGCTGATGGATCCGGCGTTAGGTACGGTTCGCAAATTCCACTTGAACAATTCAGTTCAAGATGAGACTTACTTTCATGAATGGCTAGGGACCGAGGTTTTCAGGATGGCGGGATATCCCGCACCGAGTGTTTCCCACGCGATTTTGCAATTCAATGACTTTGATAGACGATTGGTTGTGGTCAGGGAAGGGTATGACAAGGGGTTTGTAAAGAAACATGCAGGAGAAACAGGAGGGAATCTCTACGACGGTGGTTTTTGCCAAGACATCGAGCAACCTTTAGAAAAAGATGCTGGTGATGGGCCAGAGGATCACAGCGATCTGCGAGGAATCATCGAAGCGGTTGAAGAACCGGAGTATTCTCGAAGGCTTGAGCGTGTCGCCCAGCTAGTAGATCTTGATCGATTCCTCACCTTCATGGCAATCGAGCGACTGATCTGTCACTGGGATGGTTACAGCAATTCAGCGAACAACTATCGGCTCTTCGTGCCGACAGAGAATTCCGGTGGCGCGATATCGGGTGCCGTTTTCTTTCCGCACGGAATGGACCAACTCTTCGGTGACTTAGGGATGGACATGTTCGATCCGCACGGATCGATTATTGCGCGTCATGTCATGAGTTCGAATGAACTACGGGCTCGATATCGAGAGCGGGTGCGCGAAGTTATTCGATCGATCGATCCGCCGGAGAGATTGCTCGAAAGACTACAAAGCCGCTTCGAAGTAGTCCTAGGGGGTTGCGGGACACTTGGGGAAGAATTCGGGAACAGCTTGAGGGATCGACAATCTGACTTGGTCGCGCGCATTCGCGAGCGGATCGCCCAAGTCAACGAACAAATCGATGCACCGGAGCCCGCACCGCTTGAAATCGCCGCAGGGGAACCCCGTCCCTTAGAAGGATGGTATCCGGTATGCGACATCGAAGAGATTCGTGCAGAAGTCCGCTCGAACGATCCTGTAGCCGATGCACTGCACGTATCGGTTTCGAAGGGCAGCGAGGGCTTTGGCAGTTGGCGGGCTGGTTTTTTGCTAACCCAAGGTCACTACAAGATTCGAGGTCGATACAAAGTCAACCGGCTACGATCAATTTCCGCAGAGGCTCGTGAGACGTTGCTTATCGCAACAACGTTTCAGGAAGAATGGTCGAAGCCGAGGGAGCAAGGGGAGTGGCAAGAGATCGAATTGGAGTTTCAGGTGGTGGAAGATCAAAGGCCGGCTGAAGTTCTCATCGGGATCCGGTCGAAGGGAGGCGGGGAGTTGTGGGTCGATCAACAGAGTTTCCGTATCGAGCGTCGGAGAGACTGAAAGATACTTGCTGACAGATGATCGCTGATCGCTGAGTAAATCGTAGTGGGTGACGAAGCTACGATTTATCAGGATGGTTTAGTGCATGTCCGAGAGAAGTTTTGGGGGCCAAGCGGCCCGCAAAGCATTGAGGACGGCAAGCACATCAACGACTTCTTGGAAGATCGCTCCGGAGACGGGATTCAGAAGGCCGAAGCAAGCCGCGAGCATAGCGAGGATGCTCAACGCCATTCCACCTAATGCGCTCTGCAAGACGATCGTGCGCATACGTCGCCCGATATGCATGAATTCATCGACTTTGGCGAGTTTATTATCCATAACAACCACATCGGCTGCTTGGGCCGTCACGTCGCTTCCTTGTCCGATCGCAACTCCGACGCTCGCAGCCATCATAGCGGGCGCATCGTTGATGCCATCTCCGACATAGAGCGTCTTGGCTTGTTTGGTTTCAGTCCGAACGATTTGAAGTTTCTGTTCGGGCGACTGTTGTGACAAAACCGTTCCGATACCGACTTGTTCTGCCAAGTATTGGACTTCGGATTCGCGATCCCCCGAGACGATCATCGTTTTGGTGATACGGTGGTTACCGGCAAGATGATTCACGAAAGCCTTGGAGTCGGCTCGTGGAGCATCGTGCATTTGATAGGTTGCTACGTAAGTTCCATCGAGAAGGATAACGCATTCGAGTCCAGAAGAGGTCTCCGGCATGTTGCTTAAACCGGAAGCTTGGTTTTCCAATGCTTTTTTACGGCTTGTAACCGTAATGCAGTGACCATCGACGAATCCCGTTAAACCTTTGCCTGGTTCTTCGCTCACACTATTGGCCGGTAGGGTAGGTAAGTGCTCGAAGTCAGCGGCTTTGAGGATCGCGTTTGCCAGCGGGTGTTTCGAGTAACGTTCGATGCTTGCGACGAGTGACAAGATCCTCGTTGCTTGATAGTTCGGCGCAACGACTTGTTTCGTCAACGTCGGTTCACCATAAGTCAATGTCCCGGTCTTGTCAAAGATCGCTGTGCGCACGGAAGGAACTTGTTCGAGCGCGACGGGGTTCTTTACGATGATGGACCGCGAGGCGCAAAGAGAGATCGACCCGAGGATTGCAATGGGGATTGCCAGCAGCAGTGGGCAGGGGGTGGCGACAACGAGGACACTGAGGAAACGCGAAGGATCGTTAGAGAGGGCCCAAGCGATGGAAGCGACCAAGAGAGCGACGGGGGTGAACCATGCCCCGAGTTGATCCCCAAGACGTCTCATTTGAGGACGTGTTTGTTGGGACTCTTGCATCACCTCCATGATCCGAGCGTAGCGGGAATCCGACGCGACATGCGTGGCTTCGATGACCAGCACACCATCGCCATTAACAGCACCGGAGATAACACTCGACCCTTTGGTTTTCGTGATCTTAAAGGGCTCTCCTGTGAGATAAGACTCGTCCATCACGCTGTGACCTTCGATGACCAAACCATCGATAGGTGCAACGTCGTGAGGATACACAACCACTGCATCGCCGACCCGAAGCTCGGCAAGTGGTACCGTTTCGATATCGGTCGAATCATGCTTGTCAGTGCGCCGTCGATGAGCCACCGAGGGAAGACGTTTCGCGAGTGCCGAAAGGACACTTGAAGCATTCGATAGCGCGTAGCTCTCCAAGGCTTCGCCACCCGAGAGCATCAGTACGATGATCGCCCCAGCAAGATATTCACCCAAGAGGATCGATACGATAATGGAGATTCCACCGAGCAAGTCGGCTCCGAATTTGAACTTCAATGCCCCTAGAAACAATTCCGAGACAAGCGGAACGCCACCGACGAGCAAAGCGATCCAAAGTGGCCAGTTGGGATTTAGTCCCCAGTTCGCAAGCTGAAAGTATTGGATCGCTAGGTATGCGAGGATGCACAAGAGTGCCAAGATTGCGATGAGGGTCGTTCGCCATCGCGACCAGGCTTGGGTGAACTGCCCGATCGAAGTGATTTTTTCGCCAGTGGTTACTTGAGAGCGTGGCTCAGACATGCATCAATCGTTTCATCTCTCGCACGGCTTCTACCATTCCAACGAGAACGGCGCGGGAGATGATACTATGACCGATATTGAGTTCCCGCATACCGGGAATCGCGGCGACAGGCCTTACATTTTGGTAGGTAAGTCCATGGCCCGCGTGAAGTTTCAGCCCAAGATCGAGGGTGCGTTGTGCAGCGTGTTCGAGCCGTTGTAGCTCGCGAAGTTGTTCCGCACCGCGCGCTTCAGCGTAACTTCCAGTATGAAGTTCAACGGCATGGACCCCGAGTTCTTTCGCAATATCGACTTGTTCAAGATCCGGGTCGATAAAAAGGCTGACGCTGATGTTCTTTTGGTGCAGGGCGTCGATCGCTCTGCGCAACACATCGGATTTCGGGCGAAGATCAAGCCCACCTTCGGTGGTTACTTCTTCGCGTTTTTCCGGAACCAACGTGGCTTGAGCAGGGTAGATTTCGCAAGCGATGGAGACGATTTGCGGTGCGCAGGAAAGCTCGAAATTAAGTTTCGTGCGGATGGTCTGCGCCAGGAGCATCACATCGCGGTCTTGGATGTGACGGCGATCTTCCCGCAAGTGCACAGTTATGGAATCAGCCCCGCCGAGTTCGGCCAAGACGGCAGCGGCGACCGGGTCGGGTTCTACCGTCCGACGGGCTTGCCGGACCGTTGCCACGTGATCGATGTTAACGCCGAGTTCTACCATGGGAGAGTTTCGTTAGAGATCGATAGTTGGTCGCTCGATGGTGAGCGACTGATCTCTAGTTTTACTCAACCGGGTCGGGAACTCGCAAGGGGCGCGATGAAAGCGACACGCTCTGAGGGCGTTTATACGCACCCAGAGCGTGTCCTTTCCGCCGTGAAAGATGGGCCTTACCTGATGGGGAGGTCTGTCGGTTTAGTCGGTTTGCCGTCAAAGACGGGTACGACTTGCGATGCCACTAAGATCACGGTTTCTCGTTACCATCCAAGCAAATGCATTTGGCGTGCCAAACACTTCGGCAAACCAAAAAAGCTTGAAAAAGGCTTAAAACGGGGCGATTAGGGGGTTTGGAGCGGGGGCAAAACCAAGCGATGGGGCTTGGATTGTAAAAATTACCTACAGCAGGCGTGTAGAGACGCTCGGGATGTTATTTTTACAACGCATTTTTCCAAGGAGTGGGGGCGAATCCGGGGGTGTTTTAAAACATAGAAAACCTTTTTGAAACACAGAGACACAGAGGGCACGGAGAGAGAAAGCAGGGAGGCGAGAAGACAAGGCGGAAATTACGACCGTACGACCGGAAAGAGGTGCTGCCCTGTTTTGATTTGGTTCCAATACCGCCGAACCCTTTCACGACCCTCCTTGCTTCCCCCCCCCTTCCTGCTTCCTTCCTTCCTTTCTTTATTTCTTTCTTTCCTACTCTCTCCGTGCCCTCTGTGCCTCTGTGTTTCAAAAGGTTTTCTGTGTTTCAAAGAAGGTTTTCCCCCTCCGCTATGCGAACGAAAACATACAGAAAATCAACTCTATCCAAAATCGGGATGGGCAATCATACTAACGGGCCCCGGAGGAGGCCCAAAATTCTATCCCCCGTCTTTAAGATAAATCTTTCCGATGCATTCTAGTTCTCGCACGAGCCCCATTCGTATTTGCTGTATTGGCGCTGGTTATGTTGGTGGCCCAACGATGGCGATGATCGCCAAACAGTGCCCGGATATTCCCGTAGCTGTGGTGGATTTGAACCAAGCCCGGATCGACCAATGGAATTCGGATGAACTGCCGGTCTACGAGCCGGGCCTGCAAGAAGTCGTTGCCGAAGCTCGCGGTAGGAACCTGACGTTTTCGACCGATGTAGAAGGGGCGATTCGCAGCTCGAACATGATTTTCATTTCCGTCAATACACCGACGAAAATGCACGGTATTGGAGCGGGTAGGGCCGCGAATTTGGAATTCGTGGAGAAATGTGCTCGCAAGATTGCTGAGTGTTCACAAGGGCACAAAATCGTTGTCGAGAAGTCAACGTTGCCAGTACGGACGGCAGAAGCGGTCAAGCGAATTCTCAGCAGCGCGTCCTCAGGAGCCACGTTCGACGTCTTGAGCAACCCCGAGTTCCTCGCAGAAGGAACCGCGGTAAGCGATCTGCTCGCACCGGATCGCGTTTTGATCGGCGGCGAGTCGTCGCAAGCGATCGAACAGTTGGCAAGCGTCTACGAGAGGTGGATCCCTCGCGAGAAGATTCTCACGACGAATTTATGGAGCAGCGAGCTATCAAAATTGACTGCAAACGCATTCTTGGCTCAACGTGTCTCGTCGATTAATGCGATTTCTGCATTATGCGAAGTCACAGGGGCAAACGTTGACGAGGTTGCCAGAGCGATTGGAACTGACTCACGCATCGGTCCGAAATTTCTAAAAGCCTCTGTTGGCTTCGGTGGCTCCTGCTTTCAAAAAGATATCCTGAACTTGGTCTACCTGTGCGAACACTTCGGATTGAGCGAAGTCGCAAAGTATTGGGAGCAAGTCGTTGTAATGAACGACTACCAAAAGAAGCGGTTTTCGACCCGAATGGTTCGAACGATGTTTCATACGGTATCGGACAAGCAGATTGCGGTCTGGGGTTTTGCTTTCAAGAAGGACACGAACGACACGCGGGAATCCGCTGCGATTTATGTCTGCCGAGACTTGCTCGAAGAAGGTGCAAGGTTGATGGTTTACGATCCTCGCGTCAGCGAGAAGCAGATCCGACAAGACTTGATGAATGTCTTCAAGGCCTCCAGCGGTGAAGTCTCTGAGCGTCATCGTCAGTTGATCGAGAAAAATGTAACCGTCGTTAAAGACGCTTACACTGCAGCAAACCTATCCCACGCTATCGTGGTTCTTACCGAATGGGATGAGTTCAAGAAACTCGACATGCAGCGTGTGTATGATCAAATGCATCGACCAGCTTTCGTCTTCGATGGACGGAATGTACTCGATGCCCAGACGATGGACAAAATCGGTTTTGAAGTCCACGGTATTGGCCGGTCGTAGATCGTAACAACGGTTCTGGCCGTTCATAACGTTGATCGTTCGTAGAGCATCGCAATCTCCCGGGAGCTTTTCATGATCGCTTGGCAACTTGTCGGTAGCACCTTAAACGAAAATGGTTTTCTTGCTGATAACCAGCCTTCTTCAGCAAGCAGTCCGTCTTCAAGCGGTCCGTCTTCAAGCGGTCATGGTACGACGCAGACGTCGAAGCTACACAACATACCGATCTCTCAAGAGCCTTGGAGCACCGAGGTTGCAACACGCGATGGTGCGTTTCGAATTCGATGGGAAGCATCGAACAACGGTAAAGCTCTTGGGATGAAATGCTTGACCATAGAGACCGACTCGCTTCGCACTATGATTCTTCCTTCCCGTGGGATGGGGATATGGAAATCATGGGCAAAATCGTGCGAAGGTAATGGCACTCAAGCACACGGAAGAGATTCAATAGACAACAACTGGGTAGAGTTTGGTTGGAGTAGTCCAGTCCAAGGCCCCGTACATCCGAGCCTTGTGCCGATTGGAGATCCGTCGGGAATCGGTTGGCTGGAAGGCTTTGATGAATTGCTTGTGCGATGTGGGTTACTCAGCAACGGCGCTCCCGAGTTCGATGCGTCTGGCAAGGTCGCGTATCCCGTTCATGGGCGAATTGCGAATCTACCTGTGGACTCGATGCGGATAGAAGCTCATCCGGAGCTTGGCTATCTCGATGTGATCGGCGTAGTCAGCGAATCGCGATTTCTTGTCTATAGCTTGACCCTTGAGTCTCGCATCCGGTTTCACATCGGCTCGAGCGCGATGGAAATTCACGATACGGTGACGAACTTGCGATCGACTCCAGGTTCCATGCAATTGCTCTACCACATCAATCTCGGTCAGCCAGTCTTACAATCTGGATCAAAAATCGTCGCCCCCCTAAATCGGCTTGCTCCTCGCGACCCGAGAGCCGCAGAAGGGATCGGTCAATGGGATCGATGCAACGGCCCTCAAAGTGGGTATAGCGAACAAGTCTACTACGGCGATCCGGTTTGCGGTTCAGACCATTGGACACAAGCGATGCTCTGCAATCATGACGAGACTCTTGGCTACGCTGTTCACTTCGACAAGTCGACGTTACCCGTAGTGAATTTCTGGAAGAACACTGCGAGTGTTGAAGATGGCTACGTCGTAGGGATTGAACCCGCCACGGGGTTTCCCAACAACCGAAGCTTTGAAGAACGCAATAACCGCGTCGTTCAATTGCAAGGTGGTGAGTCCCGAACATTTCGGCTGAAACTCGATCCGAGAATCGGAGCTCAAGCCGTGTTGGAGAGCAAGCAAGCGATTGAGCAACTGCAACACAAGCCTTGTTGCGTTGAGAATCTCCCTGTGGCTGGTTGGTCACCCTCTGCCGAGCCGAACGCGTAATGTCCGCTTCGTACGAGAGTACGTCCAAGAGTACGTCCAAGAGTACGGGCAGCACGCAAGGGACGGGCAACGCGCGCGAGACAAGCAACCCGCAAGAGACGGGCGATGGCACTCTCCTGCATGCACCGCAGGAGAAAAGTGCTTCGATCGGCTTTCGCATTTCTCTGCTGATTATCGCTTTTATCGTCCGTTTCGCTATCGGATGGTCGATGAGCGGGTCGCTCGATTCCGATCCAGATGCTTACGCAACCCTCGCAAAAACTTGGGCGCAAACTGGCACCTATGGTTTAACCGATAACGCAGGTGTGGCCCATCCAACAGCTTATCGACCTGCGATGTATCCTTGGATCCTTAGCTGGTTCGTTCTTTCGACGAATTGGAAGACATGGCTCATTCTCTTGCATGCATGTCTAGGTGCGATGACGGCTTATTGGACGTTTGCCGTTGGCCACCGATTGCAACTGGGTCGATTCATCAGCCTCCTTGCAATGGGCTTTGTCCTCTTCGATCCGATCTTGCTACGCCAATCAACGTTGGTGATGACTGAAACACTTGCTACCTGGTTCGCGATGGGAATTTGGTGGACGTATCTGCTTGGCTTGAATACAAGTCGCAAGCGATGGGGGATTTGGTTTGCAACCTTTTGGTCGGTGTTAGGGTTGCTCTTGGGGCTTGCTTGTTTATCAAGGCCGACGAGTTTGATGTGGGCTGCGCTGTGGAGCGGTGTTGAGCTCAAGCGGAATGCTCGAGGGGCGGTACTCTTGATGCTCGGTTGCTTGCTGGTTCTCACTCCATGGTGGTATCGCAACTCCAAGGTATTCCACGAAGGCATTTGGACAACCACGCACGGTGGCTACACGTTACTACTGGCAAATAACCCGGTGCTTCTCAACCACTGGCAGCACTCTGTATCTCGGGAATGGGACGAAGAAGCTTTTCATGCTTGGTGGCAAGAGCGCAGCGACGGGACACAGCGCAGCGACGGGACACAGCGCAGCGACGGGACACAGCGCAGCGACGGGACACAGCGCAGCGACGGG
>Ga0315899_10000190_pt1 | contig 77487 bp, 53 predicted proteins | sample LakEriMetagenome_2_FD_203518 | JGI IMG/M metagenome (GOLD analysis project Ga0315899, IMG submission 203518) | Freshwater fungal communities from buoy surface, Lake Erie, Ohio, United States - Buoy 4 MA112 | ecosystem: Environmental > Aquatic > Freshwater > Lake | place: USA: Lake Erie, Ohio... | reverse complement strand
GCGTCAGAAGGGATTAGGAAACGATGGAAGACTTAGTAATTACCGAGCATTTGACGATTCCGAGCAGTGAACTGCAAGCGGTTTTTTCGCGAAGTGGGGGTCCGGGTGGCCAAAATGTCAATAAAGTGAACACCAAAGCGACGCTGATTTGGGATCTGAATACGACGCAAGTAATCTATCCTGGGACAATGATACGCCTGAAGAACCTTGCAGGAAACCGGATTACTGACGAAGGTTTTTTAAAACTTCATTCTCAAGTTCACCGGGAGCAATCGCGGAACCTGCAAGCTTGCAGGGACTTATTGCGGCAATTGATTTTGGCCGCTTTGCGGCCGGTGGTCGAGCGCAAGGCGACGCGGCCGACGGCGGGAGCGAAACGCAGGCGGCTCGCGGAAAAGAAGAACACTGGTGAGAAAAAACGGAATCGAAGCGATCGTTTTGAAACTTAGGGGGGGAGGGGGAAGGGAAACACAGAGGCACAGAGGACACGGAGGGGGGAAGGGAAACACAGAGACACAGAGACACAGAGGACACGGAGGAAAGAGTCTCCTGCGCGTTTTTGCCCTTCGTCCTTCCCATCCCTTCTTTCAATCTCTGTGACTCTGTGCCTCTGTGTTTCAAAAAAGAGCCCAGGACTGCGCGTGAGTTGGAAACACAGAGACACAGAGAACACGGAGAGATAGATTTCCGGCCTGCGGCCAGACTTTCTTGTTCCACCCATCCCTTGCCCTTTTTCTTCCCATCCCCAATCTCTGTGACTCTGTGCCTCTGTGTTTCAAAAAAGAGCCCAGCACCGGCTAGTCGCAGTTTAAAGTTTTTTCAGGTATTCAAGCAAATCTGCAACGTCCTGAGGTTCCTTACCATCGAGCAATCCGGATGGCATCAAGGAATCGTTGGAGCTGATTTTCTCCGCGATCGAATCGGCGTTGATGCGGTAAATGGTGCCGTCGGCACCTTGGAGGGTAACGCCGTCGGCGGCGTTGTAGATCATCAACCCGGTAATGACTTCGTCGTCGATGGTTCGAACGCGCATCGTACGGTAGCGGTCCGGGACGTCGCGGTTCGGTTCGTAGATCGCGCGGAGTAGATCCAAAGTCACGAATCGTTTCGCGACGCCGGTAAGGGGTGGGCCCAAGGCACTTTGGCCGCCGTGGCACAGTCCGCATTTCGCTTGATAAAACACTTGACCTCGGTCTGCATCCCCTTGAAGACCCTTGATGGAGTCGGCAAGCCCGCCGAAGTCGACGGGAGCAGAGGGAAGGATCAAGCTCGCTCGTTGAGCGGGGTTGAGCAGTGAGGATAGGTACGGTTCCCAGTCGCTCCAAGCATCGGTGGAAGGCGGAGAAGGTTGAGACGCTTCGTTGGCGGCTAAACGGGTGCGTTGCAAGACGGCGGGGGTTGGTAGGGATAGGTTGGAGTTGAGGCAAGCGGAGAGTAGTTTCGCCAAGATTGGGAATTCGCGGACGGCTTGCTCAGGTGCAAGGGTTTGTTTTTGCGGTAAGGACTCGAGGGCTTTCCAAGCGCCGTTCCAAGCGGCTCGATCGTCGGATTCAAGGGTTTGGACGTACAGGTCATACTCTTCATCTTGTGGATTGGCAGCGAGAAGATCCATGCAAAGAGCGCGCGTGTTATCTGCGGCAGCACCTTTGACAAGAGTTGCACGCAAGTCCGGTTCAAGCTTCGCGTCATCGGGTTTTGCATTCGCGATTTTGTCGAAGTTAGTTTTCAAAGCGAATTTCACAACCGGGACGATCCATTGATCGGGTGGTGTGCTCTGAAGATCGCGAAGGATTCGTTCCCGAATGATGTTTTGAATGTCTTGAGAAAAAGATTGGATGACGACCAAGTCATCGGCTTCGATGGTTTGAGATTTTGCCGCATAAGCCGCCCCGACTGCTTGATCACGCATCAATAACGCAGCGATTAGTTGTTTGATTCGAGTCGGCCATTGATTATCGGTGTAGAGACCCCGCCCACGAATTTTTTGGATCAAGTCGCATAGGGCTGTAGCGGTTTTCATCGATTGCTCTTCGGAGCGAGGGCTTCCGCATTGCGCGACGCAGCAGAGCATGTGAAGGTCCGAAGTCGGGTGAGTCGATTCGTTGATTTGGCCCAAGGCGTATTCGAGCATTTTCGGATCAGTAGGTTCGAACATTGCCATGGTTCGAATCGCTTCGGCTTGTACGCCGACTTGTCCGGTCCGTTCGGCTTGTTGAGCGAAGTACAGCGCCCACTTGGCCCAGCTATTGCGGATCTCTTCTTTCATTCGCAGGGTATGCACAGCGCGGTAGCCATCGATGGAATCGGCGGGTGCGTCACCTTGGAGCGGCAGATTTTTTCGGCGATCTCCCAGGACAGTTTGCATGATTGTCAAACATTCCATTTGATCGCGTGAGGTGATTTGATCGCGATTCGAATCGATCCAGCTTGAGAGGGACTCAAGCAGAGGAATATCGAGGTTATCTTTGGCTGAGCCGAAGAGCAAGTTAGCGGCTTGAGCATCAAGTTTATCGGCGATTTGTTTGCTCGTTGGTGGTTGGTTGGTGCGGGTAAGTGCCCATAGGTAGGAACGTCGCAGAGCGTTGCCGGCAGGATCGTCTGAGACTGCAAGAGAAGTCCAGTTCGACATAGGCCATCGACGGATGCCGAGAGCTTCGATCCGATTCCTCAGTTCGGAGCTACCCAAATGGGCGTCCCAAGGGGTGTGTTCGTCAGGGATTTCCGTAGCCGAAGGGATATTCAAGGCAGTTAGTTCGCGGATAAGTTTCGGTTCATCCGAAGCGTTGATAACGCCGCGTCCTAGGAGCCACCAGACCGCATTTCGTACGGATGGTGAATTTGATTTGGCACCTTTCAGCAGCGTTTCGTTTGAAAGACGAGAACCGATGCGAGTAAGGATGTGAGCACCGCGTTCGCGCCAGCGAGCGATCTGGGTCGGTTCGGCTTCCGGGGCCCATTGTCCGGCGACGAAACGAGCGAGTAGATCGAGAGTTTGACCAGTGGCCATCGGACGCCAAGTCGTCTCAGACCAGCTATCCCAGGGGCAAGGTGTGGTCAGTAGGGTCGCAAGCTGCTTTGCGGTTTGGTTGGAGATGTTTCCTGTAGGGGTTTTCGATTTCTCAAGTTCGGCAGCGAGTTTGTCCGCAGGAGTGCTAGGTGGGTTCGCAACATCGGAACGTTGAGGATAGATCCGATAGATAGCACCTGTGGTACCACGCCCGCCGACGCTCACTAGAAGACTGCCATCGGGAGCGACGCAGATATCGGTGGGAGCAAAGCCGATACTGCCTGATGGTTGCATAAAGATCTCCGAGGGGAGCCGATCAGGAATGCGTTCGTTCGTTGGCAGGTTCTCCGATGGATAAACAGCGAGCACACGTCCGAAGGTCCAGTCAAGGACAAAGGTCGCATCGTGATACTTTTGAGGAAAGATGTGGTGATGATAAACTGCGACCCCTGTTGGTGAGCCACGACCGAGTCGAGCTAGGGACATCGGCATCGTTATACGGTAGTCATCATCTTTCCAAGCAGGTCCGCACCAACCGGCATCGGAACCTGGACCGAGTGCCAGGACTCGCGTTGGGCGATACCAAGGCAACGTGGCTTCTCGCTCGTCATCGGAGTCATAAGTTACGATTTGTCCGTCGGGTAGGAAATCGAAGTCGTAGCAATTGCGCAGGCCGTGAGCCCAAACGCCCCGTTTCGTGAAGTCAGGACTGATCCGCCAGAGGGTACCTGCACGGGCTCGCGGTACGGCTTCGAAATTCCCGGTTCGCAATTTTGAAATTGACGAAGCGAAGTTGCCCACCATCAGGTACCAGTAACCGTCAGGGCCTCGGCGGATAGCGTGAGCGTCATGCTCTCCGCCGGTGGGGAGTTCCAGCACACGAACCGGTGGGCGGTCAGCGACCGCATCGTTGTTGGCATCGTCGGACTTCCAAAGCCCGCCGTCGGCAACGAAATAGAGGGTGTTTTTCTCGACCCAAAGGCCTTGGGCTCCTTGTTTGATCGCGGAGGTCCAAGCGATAGCCGAGTCGTAAGTTCCATCGTTGTCTTTATCGACAAGAGTACGGATGTAACCCGGCCCGGAAATCACAGGGCGGCCTGCGGAGTCCAGGGTCATACAAAAGCAGTCGTGGGCCAAGGAATCATCGGCAACGCGATCGACTGTAAACCCATCGGGAAGTGCGAACGGTAATTCTTCACCAACAACAATTGACGTGGAAACAACAGAAATCGACAAGCAAATGACAGTCAGTAAACAGGTTTTCCACCAAGCTGTGAACAATGCTGCGGCGGGGCTACTTGCCGAGAAATTCGCTTGGGAAGTATCGATTTGCGAGGTGGAGGCAAGAGAAGAAGCAGGTAGGAGCGTGGTGTCAAACATGATGAACCGTGCGGAAACTTCGGAAGCGAGAAACAGTGAATGCTTGGGGCTGAGAATGCTGTAGGCGTGGATGCGAGAGGTTGTGGTTGTTAGAGACTATGAAGGTGACTTCAGATGCTAGTGGCAACCATCCCGTATTTATCGTATCGGATTTTTGTAGGGGTAAAGTCCCGGCGAGTAAAAGGATCGATCGAATTAGAGGGAACAAGTAAAATTCCCGGAAACTTCTCAGGGTCCGGAAACTTCGCGGGTTCAGGAAAATTCTCAAGGGCCGGAGACTGCTCTGGCTCCGGAGACTGCTCAGGTTATGGTGGGCGTGGTTTCGAAGGTTGAATTACCGAAGTCTCAGCGGAGTTTCGAGTAAGAGAAGGGGTTGGTACGTTTCTACCCGTGTCGTTTGGGGTGCCGTGGTTTATATTGGAAGGGGCTGGTTGCTGTGAGTTTGGTATGTTTTCCCCCGATTGGCTTTCATAGGCCTGATCGACTTTTATAGGAACGGGCAAGAATTCGATGGCATTGCGATTCCTCTCCGCTTATCTAGGTCTCCTGTGTGGATTCCTTGCAATTTCAAACACTGCGGTGCTGGGTCAGTTTTCTGCGCAGCGGCAAGACGATCGGATCGATGTTTTGCGCGATGGCAAGCTTGTGACAAGCTATCGCTACCGGTCGGGAAGCAAACCGGTTCTTTGGCCGATCCATGGCCCCGACGATAAGCGGATGACCCGATCGTATCCTTTGGATGCAACCGTACCGAACGAAGCACACGATCACCCGCACCATAGAGGGCTATGGATGACATTCGGGGAAGTCGATGGAGCCGACTGGTGGGCGGAAGGCAAAGGGAAAGGGTTAGTCGCTCACAGCAAAGTCGTATCGTTGACTCCGTCCGGGGATTCGATCAGTTGGGTGGCGGAACACGAGTGGTTAAAAACGAAGGAGTCGGGGGAAGTCGTCGGCTCACCGGTGTTGCTCGAAACCTGTCGCTACAGCGTTTCGGGAAGCGAAGGGCAGACCGTGATCGACTGCGAGTATGTATGGAAGGGTGCGGATGGATCGAAGCCGATTCATTTTGGGGATACCAAAGAGGGAATGTTTGCCATTCGGGTACCCGAGCCGATGCGAGGAGACAAACCTGGGGGGCAGATCCTCAACAGTGCCGGGGATAAGCAAGGGGATACGTGGGGCAAGTCGGCGAAGTGGGTCGACTACTCGGGGCCAGTCGTAGGGGGGCCAGTTGCAGGGGGACCAATAGCAGGGGGAGCTGCATCAAGCGGAGCCGATGGGAAAGACTCAGATCAAGCCGGTATCTACGGGATCGCCATTTTGACCCATCCATCGAGCTTCCGGGCCGACGGACTGTGGCATGTTCGCACCTATGGTTTGTTTGCACATAATCCTTTTGGGGTGAAAGATTTCGTAGGGCAGAGGACAAAGACGGAGTCGATCAAGCAAGATCCGAAGCATACGGGTGGGTATACTTTGCCAGCGGGTCAATCCCTGCATTTCTTGTATCGAGTGGTGTTGCATCGCGATCGGTGGGATATGGCGACCGGAGAGCAACACTGGAAAGCGTTTTCGCAAACGGCTCCGGAGCTAACTCAGTGAGCACGATCCAATGTCCAAAATGCGGGACGAAGCTCAAGCTGCCTGCGGGCCTTGGTGGCACGCGGATCGCTTGTCCGAAATGTAGCTCGAAGGTGTTGATCCCAGGTGGCCTCGACACGCCATCTTCACCGGCAACTGGCTCTACACCTGTGACTGGCTCGACACCTGCGACTGGCTCTATACCGGCCCCCGGGTCTACACTGGCGAACAAATCCAGCGGTTCGCAGGAGGAGTGGTTTTCACTCGATACATCAGCGGAAAGCTTGGGGCTATCCGGGATGGGATTCGATGCACCTTCAGAGGAGGAAAAAAGCCAGGAGCTTGCTCAGGACGATGACCTGAAGTTAGCATCCGATCAAGAGCCCGTCGCGAAGCAAACAGCTCCGCAGGAGCAGCAGCGAAGTGTCTTCGATGATGATTTGCCCGATTTAAGTCCTTTTGACGATTCACCATCGCCTCAGGGGGCGAGCCCAAAGAAGAAGCGGGATGAAGATGTTTTGCGATCCTATATGGAGTCATCAGGATTTCCACCTGGGTTGCCACCTATCCCAACATCCGACCAAACACCTGACCAACCAACTAGCCTTCCGGCTGGTTTCCCAGCCGGCATTCCAGCCGGTTTTCCAGCCGGGTTCCCTGCTGACTTGAATGCTGATTTTAGTGCCGATCCCTTTGGAGAATCCAAGCAGCAGTCTACGCAGCAATCCAAGCAGCAATCCAAGGGTGGAGTTACTTCGGGGGGTGTAGAGCCGAAGGTCGACGATACGGAATACGGGGTCACGTGCAAGGTGTGTGGCACGCGGTTGTATGTTCGACCTTCGCAGACCGGTAAAAAGATACGGTGTCCCGATTGTTTTTCAGAGTTTCCCGCACCGCCGCCGAGTCCGAAGAAGAAGCAGAGCGAGACGCGATGGGATCAGCCTGGAGGAAGCGTCGGTTTAGCTTCAGATGAGGGAGACGATTCGAAGGCTGCGCCGAAGAACAAGGTCAACACGAAGGCGATGCTTGATAAGGCCGCCGAGGATTTGGAGCGTGAGCGAGAAGAGTATGACACAGCCCATGGGACGTTCGATACGAAGGGTTGGCTAGGGCTTATTTTCGGTTTCACCACCGATCGAAGTTTAGTGATCGCTATCGCGGTACTGAGCATGTTCGCAGGGATCTTTGGCTACGTCTATCATTCGTTAGGGCCTTACGTCTTAGATCAAGAGCATTGGCATATACAATTCATTCGATTGTTGATGTTCGCGCTCGGTTTTATCCCGATTATGGGTGCGGTGCTGCTGTGCGCTTTGGCGATCATCCCCAAGGCGGCCAACCAACTGATAAAAGTAGAGGAATGGCCTTTCGGTCGTTTAGGGGATTCGTTTGGCGAATTGATGATGATGGTGATCGCAATCTCCGGCGTGTACGCGCTAGGATTACCGATCGGCTCCGCGTTATCGAAGATGGGAGCTCCATTTCTGATTTCTAGCGCAATTCCGACTCTCACCCTCTGGGGCTTCCTGCCAATCGTGCTCTTGAGCATGATCGAGTCAGGCAGTATGTTTCCACCCGTAACTCTATCGATCTTGAAATCGGTTTCGGGTAAGTCCGAAGAGTGGGGAGCGATGTATATGCAGACGGGGGTCGTGCTGGCGATTTTGTTTATTCTCTGTCAGGTCGCTTTTGTGTTCGGGCCGATAACGGTAGGGCTATTGGGGATTTTGATTCCTTGGGCGATTTGTTTCATTGCGAATCAGTATGGGATCTTGGCAGGTCGCATCAGCGATGTGACGGAGTTGGCTTTTGAAGGGGAGTTTACGGAAGAAGAATGAGCGAACCGCTGACCCAAGATCAAATCTCAGAGAAGCGGGCCGTTCGGCAGCTTATATGGACCATCTTCCGTGAGATTTTCATCAGCATCATATTGCTGGCGATCAATGCAGGGATGGTGTTTGGATTGGTTCAAGCGTTGGGAAGCATTTTTCCGAGGCTTGATGTTTCCGACGAGCTGACTCCTTCGGCGCTACCTCAACTGATCATCTATCTCGTCCCGGTCATGTTGCTGTTTCTCGAATGGCACGCTTGGGACATCCTGACATCCACTTGGCGCAAGCGGCAGTAGGAAAGCCCTCGCACGGTAGGCTTCGACAAACACGGCAAGACAGAAAGCAACCGATGGGAATCGTTCTTTTAACGGTGTTGATGCTGATCGCATCGAATGTGTTTATGACCTTCGCTTGGTACGGTCACTTGAAAGATCTCAAGGACAAGCCTTGGTTGATTGCAGCCATGGTAAGTTGGTGTATCGCGTTTTTCGAGTATTTGATCCAAGTCCCCGCGAATCGGATCGGAAGTTCGCTGCTGAGTTTGCCGCAGTTGAAAATTCTCCAGGAGGTCATCACGCTGTGCGTGTTTGTTCCGTTTATGGTGTTGTACATGAAGCAGCCTTTGAGGTGGGATTTTCTGTGGGCAGCATTGTGCATGTGCGGAGCTGTCTATTTCATTTTTCGCGAGGGATTTATCGTGCTTCCTTCTGCTGAACCCACTTCTATTGTGCCTCCTACTGCCGAGCCCCCTTCTATTTTGCCCCCTGCAGAGTGAGGGAATCGCGCAGAGTATCCCAGCGGTCGGCAGCAAGCTCGAAATCGACTTGAGCACGGCGGATATCTTTCGCATCGAGTCGAGGGGATTCGGTAGCGCCAGGCCACAGCGGATAGTTCGCCGAGTCACCCATCGCTAAACGGGCTTCGGTCTTTTCGCTGATCAAATAGTCAGCCAGTTCGGCAGCCAGAATCGGATGCGGTGCACCTTGGATGATTGCCACCGTGTTTGGAATAAAGAGAGTGCCGAAGGCTCCTTCTTTTTGATCGGGGAATACAACTGCGACGGGGCTACCTTTGGCGATTTCAACCATAGCGTCGTCGGTGTCGGTAAGTCCCCAATGAAGTTCACCGCTGGCGACCCCTAAGGCGACTTGTTTGTTGCCTGCGAGAACAAGAGCATTATCGCGTACGGATTGGTACCAAGTCGCCCAAGGTTGCTCATTGAGGGATTGAGGATGGGAGGCTAATACTGCGAAGTGAGTCGCGGTGGTTCCATAGATAGGGTTTGCCAATCCGCATCGATCTTTCCATCGAGGATCCGCGAGCTCTTGAACGCTCGATGGCCACTGGTCGCGGTCAGCGAGTTTTTCGGTATTGATGAGGAGCACTCGGGCACGGGCGGCGAAGCCGACCCAGGAGCGATCCGAAGCGACGCATCCTTTCGGCCAGTTGTCGGGGATCGGCCAACGTCGAGGAGCAAGCAGTCCGGCTTTTTGAAGCCGGATCGTGTGCAGGATTTCGTTATTCCAAAGGACATCGCATTTCGGGCTTTGTTTTTCTTGTTCGATGCGGGTGACGAGCCCGAGTGTTTTGGAGGCTTCTACATCGAAGACACGCACGATGTCGATTTCGCCAGTAGCGGAACGATTCGGGCGGCGTTCGAAGGCATCGAGAATTGGAACTGCGAATTCGCGGTCAGTTGCGCAGTAAATCGTTGCGGTTTGCTCCGAGCGTTGAATACAACCGAGCGTAGCAACAACGAGCCAGCAAGTAGCAAGTAGCGGGAAGAGTTTATTGAGGGTCATCTGTGTGTTCGAAGCGTTGAGAGGGTGGGATCGAATGGATGTTGGGAGTGGGAGTGTCCGATGGTACACTACCGGGAAACTTCTTACAGCCTAGGCTGTTGAACACCGTTGGCGTGAAGCACCATCCGCTGTTAAATCTCGTTGATCAAAGGATAGTCTACCGGAACTTATGGAAACGAGCGACGAAGATAGTCGAGAGGAAGGTCATGGCGACGCAGGAACAAACGCAGGGACAGTAGCGTGGGTCGTTCCAACGCGAGTGGTGGTGATCGGAGCGAGTTGTAGGGCAGCGGCGCAGGGGATTCGTCGGGCGGGTGTTCCGAGGATCGAAGCCAGGGATGAGTTTCTCGACGCAGACCTTTTGGAGGTAGCGCAAGTCTGCGCGGCAACAATCGCTCAACCAGGTTCAGAAACACAGGAACTTGATGCGTACTGCGGTGTGCCACTGCTGCTTTGTGGAGGGATGGAGAATCGACCCGAGGAAGTGGCGCGGTATGAAAAGCTAGGGATGGTCTGTGGAGTGAGCGAGGGGATGCTCAGATCGCTTCGCGATCCGGCGAACTGGGAGAAGTGGAGTAAGCGAGCGGGGATTCGTTGGCCGAAAAGCTTGAGCGCGAACGACGCGATAACGCTTGAACGCGGGATACCCGAAGAGGGAAATTGGTTGCTAAAAAGCAGGGCGAGCGCAGGGGGGCTTGGTGTTCAAATGGTGAGCGGTCGTAGCGTAGGGGATAGCGCAACGGGTGGCGAGCGGGAGTGCAGTGGCGACGAGTATTTTCAGGAGTGGGTGTCGGGAAATAGCATCGGCGCAACGTTTTGTTCTTACTCGAATGGGGTTTGTTTGGTTGGGATAGCCAGAGGTTTAGATGCGTCGGAATACCCGGGTCCGCTCCCTTTTATCTATCGAGGAAATATCGCACCTTGGTCTTTGCCCGCTTCGGCGAACGCTCAGTTGCTAAAGTTCGCTAGCTTGGTTACAGAGGAAACGGAGGTGCGAGGTTTATGGCAAGCTGATTTTGTGTGGCAGGAGGAAAGTTTAGAAGAGGGTTTGTTGTGGTTGTTGGAGATCAATCCTCGTTGGTCAGCGAGTATGGAGTTGCACGATCTTGCGCAGGGGCAGGTTGCAGAAGGGAATGGCAAGGTGTTGGTTCGCGAGCATCTGCGCGCGGTCTTAGGAGATAGTGCAACATCCGCTTGGGGCGGAGAGATGCAGGGATGCGACAAGCAGTTGCAATCGGGAGCAGAGTATCAGTGGCAGAGCGTCGAGGTGGGTGCTAGCGTAGTTTACGGGAAAGGGGTCGTATATGCACCGGAGGATTTGGTGTTGAACGCCGAGGTGCAGCGAAGGTTATGGGAGTGTCGATGGGATGGAGTCTCGCCGATAGGGATTTCAGAAATAGACAAAGGAGAGGGGTTTTGGTTAGCGGACATCCCGAGTCAGGTTGGGATAGGGCCGGATGGGTTGCGGCCGGATGGGTTGCGGCCGGATGGGTTGCGGCCGGATGGGTTGCGGATCGAGCGAGGGATGCCGATCGTGAGTGTGTTGGTAGGAGGACAAGGGGAGCGGCAGGTGCTTGAGCGGTTACAAGCGGGTCGTCGCGTTGTATTGGAATGGTTAGGGACCGATGTTCGATAAGGGCCATTGAATATCGGCTCGCCGCCCAAAAAGGGGCGTAATGAGATAGCCCCAAAGGGGCCATAAGGAGATAGCCCAGGGTAGGGCGAAGCTGCGCTTTTGTAGTTGCGATTATTGGCTTTCGAGACGATTCATTCTGTTGGGTTTCGTACTCCGTCGAAGACGGTGTACGAGTTACGAGTTACGAGTTACGAGCACGAGCACGAGCACGAGCACGATGCACTAGCGCTAGCACTAGCACTAGCACTAGCACTAGCACTAGCACTAGCAGGAGCAGGAGCAGGAGCACTAGCAGGAGCAGGAGCAGGAGCGGGAGCGGGAGCAGGAGCACGAGCACGAGCACGAGCAGGAGCACGAGCACGAGCACGAGCACGAGCAGGAGCAGGAGCAGGAGCAGGAGCAGGAGCAGGAGCAGGAGCACGAGCAGGATGCCGTGGCAGTTATTTAAATAATCGCAACTTCAAAAAGCGCTGCCCTGGGGATATGGGAACTGGAACCGGATATGGGAACCGGAACTGGAACCGAATGTTGCTAGATCAGCGATCGAGCCACAGGCCAGCTGATTTCAGTTTTGCCTCTGACGTGTTTGCCAATTCTAAATCGTTGGCATTTCGCATCGCGTCGATGCAGCGCTTTAACTGCTGGATCGCCGAAGGGAGTTCCTGACTGTCGGATTGTTTCAATCCTTTAAGCCGTTGGGCTGCATCGAAAGCCCTTTCAAAAATGGATTCGGCTTGGTCATCAGACCCGAATGGGTAATGCAAGTCTAGCAGATGCATTTCCAATTCCACCTTTTGGTAAACGAGCCTTGCACTTGAAATCTCTTTCGCTGTCGCTTGGTCATAGATGCCAAGGGCTTTTCGGTAACGACTTTGTGCTTCGTTGCTATGATTTATTTGCTGCTCTAGATGACCTGCAAAGTGGTTTGCTTGGATCGCACAATGGAGGATAGGTTCGTTTTGTGGGTAATCATTCAGGAGCTTTTCTGCGATTTCGATCCATGCGCGACACACTTCGACCGCTTCGGACTGTCGGCCAGATTGAATGTAGAGTGCGTGTAAGAAGTTTGCGTTGCGATGATAGGCTTCCAGTACGATTTGATTCGGTTGGAAGTCGCTAACGGCTTGGGTGTCAGCCTGCAATTGGTGCTTGAGGATCTCGATCGCACGAAGTGGTTGATTTTGAGAGAATAGTAGGTTGCTTCGATTGTAAGCCAACTGCGATCGATAAACCAGGAATTCTAACGGTAACGCTTGAGTGCTCAGTTTCTCCGCTAGCACGAGCGCATCTGAGGTAAGGTCAAACTGCTCGATGGCTTGTTCGGGTTTCTGGCTTTGGATGTGGAGGATCGCCATCCCATAATGAGCTTGAGCGCTTGCCATAGCTGCTGTAAAAGTTTCTGGCTGTTGGCTATCGATAAATTCTAATGCTTTTAGTTGGTCCGCTATGGCTTTGTCGATCTCCCCATTGGTCTGGTTGATCGAGGAACGCGCGGTGTAGGATTGCGCTAGGACCGCTACGGCTTCTTTTTTATCTTCGACACTGAGCCTATCGAATTCTACTAATCTAGATTCTGCTAACCCAGATTCTACTAACCCAGAGAGTCTGGTGATCGACTCATCGACTGCCGGTATGGCCACTGCGACCTTATTGCTTTGCATAGCGACGTTCGCTTGGAGGTTACGAAGTGACCCGATGCGTAACTGGAGATCTGTTTCGATGTCATCTGAGAGGCCTTGGACGTTTAAACAACGTTGCATCCATGCGCAGGCTTGGTCGGGCCGTCCAGCGAGTCTTTCCATGGCTGAGAGACGGTGGGTCAAAACCTGCAGATTCTTGAGGGTCCAGGGTTGAGGCGAGGAATTCTCCGAGAGATTATCGAGGATTCCTGCAAAGGTTTCCTTCGTCTGCGTGACGAGTTGTTCCTGAACTCCATAGAGTTTTTCGGATTGAAACGCGGCTTGATTTGCAAGCAGGATATCTTGGAAGCGCATGAGCCCTTCGAACGCAAGGCTTTCGCGTTTCGTCGCGATTTCCTTGCTCTCGATAGCAAGCCTGCGGCCCTCTTGAGCGAGTTGATTCGCAAGTTCGGCCTGTGTCTTTGCGTCGCGAGTTTCGGAAAGCAAACGCGCGGAATCATCGAGAGCTAAACGAAGCTGCGTTGCTTGCTTGTCTAGCAGTTTCCTTTGAGCGGATTGGTACCACAGAAAACCCATTCCTGCAACGAAGGTGATAGCCAGAGCGCTAGCCAAACCGGTAGCCGCTGCTCGATGCCTTGAAGGCCAGCGGATCGCTCGTTCCCAATACCCTTCGGGTCGCGCGCTGATCGGTTCCCCGGCGATCCAATTTTGCAGGTCCAATCGAAGTCAACAAGTTACAGGAAGCCGAAAAGGCACTTCGCAATTGCCAACAACTTGCCCCCGAGTTCATTCCTGGTTTGCGAATGCTTGCTAGAGTCTACCATCGGTTGGGCGATTACTCTCAATTCACGAAGGTAGAGAATCAGCGTTCCGAGATAGTAGCGAAATTTCGGGAGTCCCATCAACGCGAGCTAGGGCGATTGCGATTGCAAGCCTCCGCTAGAAAAGCTGATCGGGATGCGATCGATCGAGAAAAGCAATCCGAGATCGATCGTAAAGAGGCCGAGATCGCGTCGATTGAACCTTTGGAAATCTTGGTCGTCTCTGGTCTACCTCGGTCCGGCACGTCGCTCATGATGCAAATGCTCAAGGCTGCTGGGATCGAACCGATGACCGATGGCAAACGGACTGCCGACGATGACAATCCTGAAGGATACTGGGAGTGGGAAGATATCAAGGTCTTGCCTAAGAATCCACGCATCATCGAGCAGACCAATGGGAAAGTGGTCAAGGTCATCTCAGCGTTGCTACCATCGTTACCAAGACCGCATCGCTACAAGATTATTTACATGGTCAGGCCGACGCAGCAGGTGGTCGACTCGCAGTTAGTGATGCTTGATCGTCAGGGGCAGAAGGCTCGTTCGGAAAAGCAGCATTTGATCGAAGTTCAAGAATCCCACAGTCGGCAGATACGCCAAGCGATCAGCAAGAGCGATCGTGCCGACTTGCTCGAGGTGTCGTATCCTGATTTGGTTGCCGATCCGCAAGCGATCATCGAGCAGTTAGAGAAGTTTTTGGGTAGTAGGTTTCAAAAGTCGCCTGCGGTAGTTGCGTGCGTAAAGCCGAAGCTGTTTCGAAACAGATAGTTGGGGACTTAGAAAAAATAGGATATACGAAGGCAACCCGCGCGCATGGTTGCTGGTATGTCTCTCACCGCGCTTGGTTGTTGGTATGTCCCAACCCCTGTAGCCTGGGACTGCGATCCCGGGCTACAGGGGAAGTTGCTGTTACGCGGACGGGGCGAGGGAGCCCCATCCTACGGGGAAGAGCCGCGCGCATGGTTGCTGGTATGTCCCACCCCTCGTAGCCTGAGACTGTGATCCCGGGCTGCAGGGGAAGTTGTTGCTCCGTAGGACGGGGCGAGGGAGCCCCATCCTACGGGGAAGAACCGTGCGCATGGTTGCTGGTATGTCCCACCCCTGTAGCCTGGGACTGCGATCCCGGGCTGCAGGGGAAGTTGTTGTTACGTAGGACGGGGCGAGGGAGCCCCATCCTACGGGGAAGAACCGTGTAGTTTTGGCCTGTGCGGTGATGCAGTGTAGTGCCGTTGAGCGATGCGTTTTTCCAAGCGATTCAAACTAATTGAGCCATTTTCAAGCTTTTTTTCCCGATCCTTGGACAATCAGATGCAGGTGATTTTCTTTGGCCCCAAACCCAAGAGTCCTGCAATGTCTGACCAAGCGACTTGTTCCGATCCCACTGGTGAAGTCTCTCACGACGAGACTGCCCTGATCGATCGCGCTCGGGTGGTCTATCAAACGCTGCTTTATCGCGAGCAAGCTGCCAGATACGGTGCCGCAGCGAACTCGCTGCTGAGCGCAATCACCCAAGCTCAATCCGGCACCCCAGAAGCCCTTGAGTTGCTATTGCGTGAGTTGAGCGCGCATGAGTCGTTGATTCGCAATTGCACAATCGCTGATGAGCAACCTTCACCACAACCAATTCCCGCAACGGCAATCTTGGTCCCTTCGGTAATAAGAACGACTGCCAATGAAATCAATGCGATCAACCCTACTGCCAAAAACGTTGCCACCGAGGTAGTTCTTTCTAATGGAAACTCAACTCAAGAAACAACTAAAGCGGAGGCCGTGGTAAGTAAGCCTACCGACAAAGAGCCTACTAAAGTGGGGGAGGCGAAGGGTAGTAGTAAGGCAGGGGATGTCGCGATGCCCTTGCCGTCAAAACAACAGGTGCCCAAGGATGCGGTTCCTAGTGATGCGGTGCCCAATGATGCGGTGCCGAAGCAGCCAGCATTAAAGCAGCCAGCATCGAACAAGTCGGCACCGAACAAGCCCGCACTCAAACAGCCTGCACCTAAGCAGCCCGCACCTAAGCAGCTTGTACCGAAGCAGCCTGTACACAAGCAGCCTATACTCAAACAGCCTGCACACAAACAGCCGGCAAACAAACGGGGTAAGGGAAAGTTACCGATTGATTTTTTGGCAAGCGTTGGAGTCCACGGAATATTCCTTGTGATCTTAGGAGCTTGGTATATCACCGTCGTGATGCCTACTCCGACTTTAAGTGTGGTGGCAGGTACCGTGGAAACGGAGGACGTGCTTATCGAGACCCCGATGGAGTCTCTCTCGGAGTTGGAAACCAGTGCGGAAGAGGTTACATCGATACCCACACCGCAGGTCTCGGACGTAGCGATGGCTGAAGCTGGCGCGATGCAATTAGAAACCTCCGTCGAGGCGGGGGTCCAGGTAGGGGGAGTGATGGGAGAAGCGGTCCGGGAGTTAGCCAGTGCGAGTGCACCAGGGAAAAGGGTGGTCGAAGGTGCGGAGTTCTTTGGCGCAAAAGCCACGGGTAACACGTTCATTTACATTGTCGATGCATCGCCGAGCATGCGGCGAGATCGTGCGTTTGATGCCGCCAAGGAGCAGATCATGCAGTCGCTGCGGTCGATGAAGCCCAAGCAGCGGTTCAACATTTTGTTTTTTGGGGGCGCAGTTCAGAAGCTTGAGATTACCCCTGGAGAAACGCTTGCCGGGCCGGTATCCGCCACCCCGGAGAATATCGAAAAAGCCATGCAATGGCTTCAAAATATCTCGATCCAGACCGATGGGCGAGTGCCTGTCGACGCGGTAAGAGAAGCGATGGAAATGGATCCAGACGGGATTTTTCTACTGTTCGATGGGGATACAAAGCTAGATAATTGGGTTCATTCCGTCACGGAGTTGAATCGAAGCGACGGTTTTTTATCCGATGGGGCTCCTGCGGTCCCGATCCATGTGATCCATTTTTTTCGCGAAGAGTTCCAGCGTACCATGCAGCTCTTAGCGATGGAGAACCGTGGCACTTATCGCTTCATTCCGCGTCCAAGCGTCGGTCAAACGTTGTCGAGATAGGGAAAAGCAAGATGCAAGACTCGCCATCGAACGAACAGCGTGACTTGCTACCTCCACCTTCCGCGACTTCAGTGGTGGAGTCTTCTCTACCGAAGTTTTCTTCTCTACCGAAGTTTTATCGACTCGGATTCGAATCGCTCAACGCTTTGTTGCTAAGCCTTTGCGTTCACTTGGCAATGATGCTTTCCCTTGCCTTCTTTCTTATCGGTGGGGATGGTCGGCAGCGAGGGGGGATCGAATTGTGGGCTGACTCAAGCTCCGCACAGGAGGAGCAAAGGCTTGATGTTCTGGAGATCAGCAGTACTTCGATCGAGATTGCGCCTGAGAGCGTTTCGGAGGAAACCACGAAGAGCATTGCGGAAGAGCTCACGGAAGTTAATTCTGATAGCAAAGCCGAACAAGTCACGCGCGTCGCGCTCAACCTTGCAGCAAGCCTTGCAACGAGCAGTCAAGAGTGGAGCGATGACGTAGCCCAAGGGTTGGCGGCGGCTGGCGCGGCGTCCGAAGGTGAATCGGAAAGTGACGGATCCCCTAGTGGTGGTGCGAAGCGAGCATCGGATGGAAATGGAGCTTATTTCTTCGGAACGTATGCTTCGGGGCAACGCTTTGTTTTCATCATCGACAGTTCTCGATCGATGTTGGAAGGCCGCCGATGGTTTACGGCCCGAAGGGAGTTGGTGCGGGCATTGCAAAGCCTTTCGCCTGACCAAGAGTTCTTCGTAATCAGTTTTGATTCGACAGCGAAGCCGATGTTCGGGCAGTTTCCTCCCAAATCGAAATTCTTGCACCCTAGCGAAAGCAATATCGATCGGCTCAATCGTTGGGTGGGAACGATAATGCACGGAGGTTCGACGTTGCCCGCAAGCAGTATTGGGATAGCGTTGCGAATGAAACCCGATGCGATTTTTTTGCTCTCCGATGGAGAGATTCAAGACTCCACGATACAGGACTTGCGCATCTACAATCGTCGGGTGAGTTCGAAAGGAGCACCCGAAGCGATTATTCCGATCCACACAGTATTGCTTCATAGCATGGCCGGAATGAGGACACTGCAAACGATCGCTGACGAGAACGATGGCGTATTTACTCCTGTGACCAATTTCTAAGCTTGTGCTTTATCGCGCGGATATCAGTACCGATTTAGTCTTTTAAAGAATCACACGATGAGCTCACCAGCATCTGAAACGCACAAGCACCCGAAGGATGGGGGGCAGGATCTCAAGAAGGGGAAGCCTACAGGGAGAGGGAGAAAGGTGCGCAAGGTTGCCAAGAATGGTGCTTTAGCAGCATGTTTCTTGGCGATTGGAACCACGGGGATTGGAACTTGGAAACTCCGATCGAGTCTGCCCGTATTGACTGGAGAGCATCGCACAGTTCATGTCGAGCAAAGCATCAAGCTTGAGCGGGACGCGATGGGCTTACCGACCATCCATGCGCAAAGTCGCGAGGATGCCGCTTATGGGCTTGGGTATCTTCATGGTCAGGATCGTTTTTTTCAGATGGATTTGCTTCGTCGGATGACAGCGGGTCGACTGTCGGAGTTGGTAGGCAAAGCGGCGGTGGGTACGGACAAGAGGTTTCGCAAGCATCGATTTGGTCAGATGGCCAAGGAGATTTACGATGAGCTAGCGGTTGACCAGAAGCTGCTGGTCGACGCTTATTCCAAGGGAGTCAACGAGGGATTACATCGGTTGGAGGATGAGCCGTTTGAGTACCAGGTGTTGCAAACCGTGCCGGAGGATTGGCAACCGAGAGATTCGTTTTTGGTCATGTTGACGATGTTGTGTGATTTGCAGCCGATGGATGGTTCTCCGGAGCAGGGGCTGACGTTGCTCCATGAGAAGGTCCCCGAGGATGTTTTCAAGTATTTAGTCCGAAGCGGTTCGCGGTGGGATGCGGCCATCGATGGGACGGTGTTGGAGATGCCGAAGATTCCAGGTGAGGAGATCTGGAGTATGCGGCAGGTGAGCGATGAGTCGGGAGGTAGTACCGTTCAAGGGGAGGTGCCAAGGGATGAGTTGGCTTGGGGGAGTTGGGCGCATCAAGAGGACTTGGAGTTTCGCGTTGGGAGCAATAACTGGGCGGTCAGTTCCGAGTTTAGTTCGCAGTTAGGTGAAGCCGAGGGGCAGGGCGTTGAGTCGAAGCGAGCGATCTTGGCATCGGACATGCATTTGGGGCTGAATGTTCCGACGATTTGGTATCGAGCCGTGATGCATACGCCGAGTGTCGATGGTGAACAGCGAAGGCTTGTAGGGGTCACGTTGCCAGGAACTCCCGTCTTGATCGAGGGTTCGAATGGTTCGGTGGCTTGGGGATTCACCAACAGTTACGGCGACTATGGAGATTTGATTGAACTGAAGATGGTCGGAGAGAATTCGTACGCGACACCTTCAGGGGTACGAGAGTTAGAGATGGTGACCGAGACTTTTGAATACAGTGGGGGGAGCGAAGAAGGGACGTTTGAATGGAGCGTATGGGGCCCGGTGGTCGAGGAGCGAGATGGGCGGCGATTTGTGCATCGCTGGGTGGGGAATGATTCGAAGGCGTTCAATTTAAACATCGTACAAATGGAGTCAGCCGACACCATCGAAGAGCTTGCTCAGATCGTTCATCAAGTAGGGATGCCCAATCAGAATGTGATGATGGTCGATTCCAAAGGAGATATCGGCTGGACCGTATCGGGAAGGATACCGAAGCGTAAGGGTGAGCCCGCGTTGATCGCGGCGGATTGGTCCCAAGCAGAGGGATGGGATGGTTATTTAGAGTCAGATCAAGTCCCGATGGTTTTGCGTCCGGAATCGGGGCGCCTCTGGACAGCAAATAACCGGATCATGGGAGGTGAGTATCTCAAGAAGGTAGGTGATGGTCGCTTTGATCCCGGTGCGAGAGCCAAGCAGATCCGAGATCGCTTGTTTGAAAAAGAATCGTTTAGCGAAAGAGACTTGTTAGCGATTCAGTTGGATGATGAAGCGAGGATGATGAAGGTATGGCAGGGTTGGTTGCGCGAGAGCATAGTTGGTAGTCCAGAGATAAGTCAGGAGATAAGTCCGGAGATGCAAGGTTATGCGGAGCAGGAGGAGTTGCGAGCGAGTACCGATTCGGTGGCTTATCGGGTTGTGCATGAGTTTCGCAATCAAGTCTTAGCGAGAATTTATGGCGTGGATGTATCTCGGCGAGGGACGGTCGATTCGAAGAAGCGAGGTTTAGCGGGTCGATTGGGAATCGCAAGGTCGTTTGCGATTTCTTATGAGGACGTTGCAGAAGAGTTGATCGAGCAAAAGCCGCAGCATTGGTTACCGGCGGAGTATGAGAGTTGGGAAGCATTGTTAGGGGATGCAGCGAAGCAGACGCAGGTAGAGTTGACGAAGGATCAGCCGTTATCGCAAGCGACGTGGGGCAAGCGGAATCAGGCGGCGATACGGCATCCGTTATCGCGAGCGGTGCCGGCGTTGGGAGTGCTGTTAGATATGCCGGCGGTGGAATTGCCTGGAGACAGTCATTTGCCCAGGGTGCAGAGTCCTTCGGCGGGAGCGTCTCAGCGGATGGTTGTCAGTCCGGGAAAAGAGGAGTTGGGGATTTATCATCAACCTGGGGGAGCGTCCGGGCACCCGTTGTCCGATTACTATCGGGCGGGTTTTGATGATTGGGTACAAGGGAATGCATCGTCGATGTTGCCCGGCAGTACCGTTCATACGATAGAGATCATTCCGGTGAAGTAGGCTTTGACGCTGCAGGGATGGTTTTTGCCAAGACGCGATCGGTCAGTGAGGGTAGCCATCGGCCCATAGCGACGAGGGCTTTGCCGCCGATGCTCAAAATCATTTCGCGTTTTGAGCGAACGAGAGCGGAGATAGCTTTCGCGGCGACTTGTTCAGGGGACATGCTGCCGACACTTTTGCTTGGCGTGTTCGGAGCGGTATCGACGAGGGAGTCGAAGAATTCCGATCGGGTGGTGCTTGGGCTGACCATGAGGACTTCGATGTGCATGGGAGCGAGTTCGACGCGGAGGGCTTCGGCCCATCCTCGCAGTGCGAATTTCGCAGCGCAGTATTCGCTTTTGTTGGGGACAGCGCGGTGAGCGAGTACGGAGCCGATGTTCAGGATTGCGGGTCGGTTACCACGTTGAAGCAACGGTATGGAGAGTCGGGTGAGTTCGACGGGAGCGAAGAAGTCGACTTCCATGACTCGGCGTAGTCGTTCGACGTTTGCGAGAGCGAAGGGGCCTATAGCGCCTGCTCCGGCGTTGTTGATCAGGACATCGAGGCCTTGCCAGTGTTCGTCGCACCAGCGGATCAATGCGGCACGGTGGGATGCGAGGGTAAGGTCACCATCGAGCAAGTGTAGTTTACCGGTAGCGGACTGGGTTTGCTGGGCGAGGAGTTCGAGTCGTTCGCGTCGCCGGGCTGTCACCAAGACATCAGCGCCGGCGTTAACGAGTTGGGAAGCCATAGCGAATCCGATCCCGCTGCTTGCGCCGGTAAGGAGGATTCGCAATCCGTTTAGACGACGGCGAGCCATGAGATCAACCTACTTTGGGTTGAGCCGTTGGTTCAGCCGGTAGGGTACCGAGATCGATGGTTTCGATCGCGAAGTCGGTTGAGTTAGCGTTTGCAGCGACTTCTGTCGCATATTGACCCGTTTCAGCGAGATCGGTCTCGGTTGAATCCGAGGGTACATAGGTAGCGGTGTTAGGAAGTCCGCGTTTGGCGGGTTCTGGCAGTTTGCCTTTGAGAACCCTCATGTCGGTTCCTTGACCTGCAAGTTTCCCGGCGGCACCGATACTCATGCGGCAGTGGACGAAGCACAGGTCGTCTTGATAGTGCTTGGAGAGGACTTCGGCATGGGTTGCGAGCCAAGCGATTGTTTTTCCATCGGAGATGGGTAATCGCAGTTCGAGTTCCACGAAGTTCGTGGTGAGCGAATCGCTGACGGCCATGGAGAGGTTTTGCATTCCTTCGCCACTTTTTGCGGAGATCGGGATTGCGTTGGGGTAGCGTTCAAGGATTTGGTGGATTCGTTCCGATGCGCCTTCTCGATCGCATTTATTGAGGATCAGCAGGGTGTCTTTTTCGTCGATATCGAGTTCTTTGAGAACTTTGTATACCGAGGAGATTTGAAGCAACACGGATGGGTTGCTTGCGTCGGCTACGTGCATGAGCAAGTCCGCTTGGCGGGCTTCTTCGAGTGTAGCGCGGAAGCTAGCGATCAAGTGGTGGGGTAGATCGCGAATGAAGCCGACGGTGTCGCTAAGCAGGACCGGTCCCCAGCCAGGAAGCATCCAGCGTCGAGTGCGGGTATCGAGGGTAGCGAAGAGTTTGTCCGCTGCTTCGACGTCTGCACCGGTGAGGGAGTTCATCAAGGTGCTTTTGCCGGCGTTGGTATACCCGACGATGGAGACGCAGAAGGTCCCGTCGCGCGAAGCGACTTCACGGGCTTTGCGGCGTTCGACTTTTGACAGGTCGGATCGAAGGTCGTGGATTCGTTTTTCTGCCAAGCGTCGGTCGACTTCGAGTTGCTTTTCACCGGGCCCGCGCATCCCGACCCCCATCGTTTGACGCGAGAGGTGGGTCCACATGCGTTTCAAGCGAGGCAGGGAGTATTCGAGTTGAGCGAGTTCGACCGCGAGTCGGGCTTCGTGGGTCTGAGCGTTGGTTGCGAAGATATCGAGGATCAGTTCGGATCGGTCGATAACCTTCGTGCCGACGGCTTTTTCAAGGTTTCTTGTTTGGGCTGGGGTCAGATCGTTATCGAATAAAACGATGTCCGCTTGGAAGTGTTCGACGAGCATGGCGAGCTCTTCGACTTTTCCACGACCGAGGTAAGTTGAATGGTCCGGGTGTTCGCGTTTTTGGTAGAGGGTGCCACAAACAGCGATCCCTGCGGTGTCGGCGAGGCCTTTGAGTTCATCGAATGGGTCATCGGCAGCGTGATCGTTTGGTAAGAGCAAACGGGCCAAGATACCTTTTTCACTAGCTAGGCTCTGAGAGCGATCGTGCGTGTGCACTAGGTGTTACATCTCCTGGTTGGAATGGACAAAAACAAAATCGAGCGAACGTGCGATGGCAGCGAATCATATCGCCGCCACCTTTAGCTTTTCATTCAGCTTTTCATTGTACACCAAAGTGTAGCTTGGGCATTGTTTTGGACAGTTAGTGAGCAGTTCGTCATTAGAGGTAAGTTGCCGTCCTAAGGTTCGCGCATCGATCTGACGAAGAGCGTTTTTTGTTGGTCCGTTTTCCAGTACGACTTTTCTCAGGGAATTTTCCCAGAGGCGAGGATGGGGGTTGTCGAGAGGCGATTCGCAAGCGTTTAAATCGCCGAATCGGAGCTAACGGGGCAAAACGCCCCTTTAAGTGGTCTTCATGGGGGAGGATCTTCCTTCGAGGGGTCGACACCGAGTTGGCTAGCGCCGGCGTTACGTTTTGCCTAGGGAGAAATCACCGCTAAATGGCAAATTCTGTATGAAAATGTCGTTTATTTTTGCTTGACTTTGGACTTTGCGTACGAATAATCCTTAATCAGACCAATTCGGGAGGTGACGTGGGGTCGCTTACCGATATTCATTCCGTATAGGGTTCCCTTTCGTATGAGCAATCTTTGCAAGAACGTTTTCGAAGCCATTCTCAAGTACGGTCACGACGAGGATTTTGATCCCGTTGTAGACGCGAAGTTCCTGCCGACCGATGCCCCGGCTGGATCGCAAGAGAAGATCGAAGTTCTTCGTCGTCGTGTAGAGTTGGGTCAACCACTCTGGCACAATGACGATCGAGTCGATTACAGTGGCTTGACCGGCGCTATCCGCCCTCGCGAGTAATTTCTCTCTTCTCCCGACGCGAGTCCGAAAAGCACATGAAACCCGGTTGCTGATCCCAACCGGGTTTTTCTACGTACTGATCGATGAACGTGACCGATCGATGAAAGTGACCGATCGATGAAAGTGAGCATAGGATGTTGATGCAAGTTGTCTTTTTGCGAGTTTGCCGCCGGTTTGTGGGAGGAGACTTCTCGACCGCTACGCGGTTTTCCTCGGCTTGCTTTTTCCCGGCTCGCTTTTCTGCGGCTTGCTTTTCCGCCAAGTTCTTTGTTTCGGTGCTGGGACTCTTTGGTTTGCTGGGGTTCTTAGGGGGGGGGGCCGAGCTTTTTGGGCAAGAGACCTCGAGTGTTCAAGGATCGGTTGGCCAGGGAATCGCCGAGAAGCGAGCAGCAGATCCTCGGATTGAGATTTTACAACCGGGTGTGACGCTGACCCTGCTGGCTGAACATCCCGACTTGGTTACCCCCACCGGGATCGGTGTCGATTCCGAAGGCAATCTGTGGGTGGTGGCTTGTCATACCCATTTCCGTCCGAGCAATTATCAAGGTCCGGAGCACGATGAGATTTTGGTGTTCGATGCGCAAGGAAAGAACCGCCGTGTTTTCTACAATCGAACGAAGACGACGATGCAGTTGTTGCTCGATCCGCTAACCGCGAACGAACCAGCATCCTCGCCGGCGGCGTCTCAAGAAGGACGAGTCCGATCGGTTTTGGTTGCCCAACGCGATCGGATCTTGAGGATCACAGAAGCAGTGGCAGACGGCCAAGTTAACCCCCCACAATCTAGCACCCAGCAAGATAACCTCCAGCAAGCTAACACCAATCGAGATAATTCCGGGGAAGCTTGCACCGAAGAGACGATCGTTCAGCTAGATACCGTGGCGGATTATCCGCACAATGGACTCAGCGGTATGGCTTGGCATAACGACGGTGGGTTGATCTTTTCGCTTGGTGAGAACTTTGGGAAGGACTGGGTACTTCGCGGTGCGGACGGAGTCGAGTTACGGGGGCGAGGGGAGGGGGGTGTATTTCATTGCACGCCGGATGGGAAGAATTTAAGGCGCATTGCCAAAGGTTTTTGGAACCCTTTTGGACTGTGGATGCGCGAGGACGGAGTGTTGTTTGCCGCTGAGAATGATCCCGGCAGCCGTCCACCTTGCCGCTTGCTGCAAGTCGTGGAGAACGCAGACTACGGATTTCAGTATGTGTACGGCAGTGCTCCGGTGCATCCGTTTGTGTGTTGGAATGGTGAGCTCAAAGGTACCTTAGGGATGATCCATCCGTGCGGCGAGGGGCCTTGCGCGGTCGTCGGTCTTGGGGGTGGAGTAATGGTCCCTTCGTGGAGCAATCACTGCATCGATTATTTTCCATTGCATTGGAAAGGAGCAACGCTGACGTCGGATCGAATCGAGTTGCTCCGGGGCAGCGACTTGTTCAGGCCCGTAGCCATGGTGCGTAAATCGGATACGGAATACTACTTTACCGATTGGGTTTCACCTTCTTATGAATTGCACGGAATGGGTCGCTTGTGGAAATTGCAAATCGATCCCTCGCAAGCGACTTGGATGCAACCGACGATTGAACCAAAGAGCGCGGAGGCGCTTTTGGCGGATCGATTGCGAGAGGAAAGTACTGTGCTCTTGCGAGAGGAAAGTACTGTGCTCTTGCGAGAGGAAAGTACTGTGCTCTTGGGAGAGGAAAACCGGGGCCGCAGCCAGGAAGCTTGGGGCGATGCGAAGCGCGATGAGTTGTTGAAGTACATTCAAGGGGATGATCCGTTTCTTGCCGATGCGGCTTCGACCGCTTTGAGTCGCTATGCGAAAAGTTGGGGGGTAGAGCAAGTCCAAGCGTTTCCCGATGCTTTGCGGCTGGCGACCTTCGTCGCACTTCGGAAGAGCGATTTCGAGAACCAAAAATGGGTGCTTGGACTATGGAATGATTCCAACACCGAAATCCGTTTTGAGTGCCTGCGGTGGATAGCTGATGCGGTATGGATCGATTTTCTTCCTCAAGTCGAGAAGATGCTCAAAGACCCGGCCCTTGATTATCGGCTTTTCGAGGCTGCTTTAGCGACCCTCAATACATTGCAAGGGAAACCGGCGGCCGGGGTAAGCGATCCGGGGCAATTGATCGAAAGGGTTTTTGATAATCAAACCTCACCGGAGTTTAAAGCTTTTGCATTGCGACTGATTCCTCCGCAGCACGCGTCGTTAAACGCTGAAGCACTCGAAAGGCTGTGGGGAGCTGAGCATGAAGGGCTACGTCGCGAAGTTGTTCGCACGTTAGCGATGCAGAAGAGCGATTCGGCGAAAGAAAAGTTGCTTCAAATCGCAACCGACCATGCACAACCCGAGGCGATCCGTCTCGATGCTCTCGCCGGCTTGATCGGAGTGCAGGAGCCGACGATCGTTGCGGGATTGAGCCAGCTCGTGGACAACCAAAGCCGTGAAGGGGTGAAAAGCGAAGCTGTCGTCTCCGAAGTCAAACGCGTTTTGAGAGGAGCGAAGGGCTCGGCGGTAACCGAGTTGGTTGGACAAGCCACTAACTCAGACGATCAGCAACGGGAATTGCAAGCGGCTCGAATCGCACGTATTGAAGGCTTGCTCGCTCAAGGAGATACCCAGCGAGGGCGCCGGTTGTTCTTTCATGGTCCAGGTGCGGCTTGTAGTCAATGCCATCGCCATAGTGGACGAGGGAATGTGGTGGGGCCCGATTTATCGTTGGTGGGCCGCCAAGTTCTCTCGGAGGCGATAGGTGCCGACGGGAAACCAGGCGGGAAACCCGACGGAAGACCAGACGGGAGACCAGACGAGAAACAGAGTGCAGCGAGAGAGTTGTTGCAGTCGATCATGGAACCGAACCGCGAAGTTGCACCGCAATTCTACACGACCTTGTTAGAACTCGCAGACGGATCGACTTTCACAGGGATTCTATTGCGATCATCGAGCACGGAAGTCTACCGCAACAACTTCGGTGAAGAGGTGACGTTTCAGAAGAATGACATCGCGGATCGCAAGGAGTCGCGAACTTCGATGATGCCCAGCGGTTTATTGGATACGATGAGTGACGAAGAAGTCAGCGATCTCATCGCGTTCTTATTGCAAAGCAAATAGCAGTCGGCACATCGTGAAAGCGATCGAGCGATTAGGTGTTAGCGGTGGGCTTGTCGCGCCGGCACTGGTTACATCGGCACTGGTTACATCGGCACTGGTTACATCGGCAATGGTTACATTGGCAATGGTTACATTGAAAGCGCGCGGTCGAAGACGACGCACCATTCTTTGGCGACGTCATCCCAAGTCCTTGCTTGCATCGCTCGAAATCCTTCGAGTTGCTCTCTAAGTTTGCCTTGGCGATCGAGACTTAGCTCCCGAAGGGACTGAACAAGGCTTTGCACCGATCTCGGATCGAAGAAGAGAGCCGATGAGCCCATCGCTTGAAGTTGTTCTCGCAACGAGGGGATATCGGAAGACAAGATTGGGCAGCCGAAGTGGAGCGACTCCATCAGCGGAAACGAGCCTTGTTCGTACAAGCTAGGTACGACGGTTGCATAAGCGTTGCGATACAAGCTTTCCAATTCGCTTCGAGTTACTTTGCCAAGTAACCTCAGTCGATCGCCGACCCCCAGGGCATTGATCTTGTTCGTTAGATCCGCTGGGAGGTCCGAGCTCCCGGTGAATACCACTTGTAGTGATCGTAACTCATCCGAGGATTCTTGGCTTAGTGCATGTAGGGCATCGACTAATAACGCGTGATTTTTGTACGAGCGAATGCCTGCTGGGTATAGCAGATAACCTTGGGGGGTAATCCCGTTGGCTGCGAGGTTTGGAGATAAGGCGTTGGTAGCTTGTTGGCCTTCTGAGGAGAAGTCCCTCGGAATGGCAGGTCGGACCATGGCGGTGCGTGACTTATCTAACCCTAAGGTGCCCAGCAAATCGTTCTTTAGGATGAAGTCAGACATGCAAGCGACGATCGTCGCGCGATCGGTGACTTGGCTGACGAGAAGTTTGAAAGAAGCGAGCTTGGATGGACGAATCGATTCCGGGAAGTGGACGGTGACCAGATCGTGGAGGACGACCACGGTAGGTTTTGAGAAAGGGTGATCGAGTCCGACGTAGGGGAGGAGCCATAGGTCGACGCTGTCGAGCCACTGTTGTTTGCTACGTGTTGCGCATCCATCGAGGAAGCGAACGATCGGGGAGCACCACCAGGAATTTTTATGACTTGGGGAAGGTCCAAAGGTTGGGTACAGCCGCTTACGTTCCGTTTTTCGTAGGGTTTTCCAAAGTTTGCGGATGACGAAATGTGGTTTTGGGTTTCCAACGATTCTGATCGGCGCTGACTTGAACGGTTTATGCGGTACAGGATTGTTGCCCTGTGGAGTATTGTTAACTCGAGAAATGTCAGACAGGTGATTCGTCGAGTGCGTTGCGCTCAGTTCGTTAGCTTTGCGTTGCAACGGTTCGAGCTTGTGTTCCTCGCCAGCTTTAGCGACGAGTAAGATCTCTTCGATGCTAGGTTGGTTGGCGAGAGTCTCGACGAGATTGGCGACGAAAACACCGATCCCTGCGTTTGGTTCAAGGGTTGAGCCGAAATCGCACCATATACCGAGTTTCACCGTATTGCTCCTGGTCCATTCGTTCGGGCTTGCTGGACGGCCGGCGGATTGCGTGCATCCATCAAGAGCCATTGATCATGTCCCCAGCAGTCGCTGTCACCAGCGACGAGGAATTCGGTGCTTAAAGAAGGTCGCTGATGTGTGAAACTGATCGCCCAGACTTGATTGCTCCAGTCAATGTGCGTGGTAGCTTGCGAACCGCTTTGCGCGTCGAACTGCAAATCGCCCGCTGTGTTGGCTGCTGTGTTGCTTAAGGCGTTACTTCCTGCGTTGCTTGCTGCGTTACTTCCTGCGTTGCTTACTAAGGAAGCGATTGGGATTGCGATTTCCACAGCCCAAGTATCTGAGGTTTGGTGGGTAGCGATGAACCATTCGGGGTTCCAGTAGGCCATGTCGTTGCATCGGTCCGAGATGCCACCTTGGATATCCCAAGCGAATTCGAACCAAGTCGCGTAGTCGCGATCAAGATCGATACGAAGTCGGGTGTGGTCGATTTGTGGATCGAGCGAGTCCCGTTTATTCGAAGAAGCTTTGGGGATTTGGCGTCCTGCTTTTTTGGTTTTGTTTCCTTCAGCAACGATTTCCGAAGCTCGGTTGCGTGGGTGCAGAGCGTGGATGAATAGAAATTCGTGATCGCGGAAGATACGGATGGTGGATGGAAGATTCTCGTCGGCCCAAGCGGTCGAAAAAGGCATTGTCAGTGCGTCTTTCCAAGGTTCCGGTTCGGCTTGTCCATCAAGGTGAGGGCGTTGTTGGATCCAGGGGATGCGAGGCAAGGGCAATGATCCTTCGGGAGGACCTTGGACGATCCGTTCCTGTTCGAAGATACCTGCCCAATTGCCGAGTTGTGGAGTGTAACTTGGCCAGAAGCTACGTTCGGCGGAGGGGTTAAGCACACCGGTACGACTCAAGGAGCTGGTTCGGAACCTGGAAGCGATAAGCCAGCTCCAAGCGGGCTCGGATTTTTTGTGTGACCAAGTCTCTGGCCAAGCGCCGAGGAGTTTAGCAAATTCGCGTTCTGCATTGCCTTGGGCAATGGGTGTTCGTTTGGGTTGGACGATTGCGGAAGCAGTGATGACTTGGTTTTCAGAGTTCGAGAACGGGGAAGCGATGCTGCCGGATTGAGGGGTGGGTGATTCCGAGGGTTCGAAAGCTTCGGTTTTCGAAGCGAGTTGAGAATCGATAAGTCTCTGAACTTCGGCCGATCCGGTGTACGTCATCAATTCGCGGAGAGCTAATTCTTGATAACGATCTTGGGGGTATCGTTGAAGGATCGTTTGAAGGGCAGTATGCCACCGGTGCCAATTGCCTTGGACTCTGGACTCTTGGGAGACCATCCACAAGACATCTAATGCGGTATCTGCAGCGAGAGGTTTGAGGGTTTCGACCAGGGCATCATCCCAAGCTCGTTCCCGATACAGGTCGCTTCCGCGTGTTTGAAGCAACTGTGCAACGCGTGGTTGAGCGTTGGCAGAGGCCATTAACATTTGCAAGTTAGCTTTGTCGACGAAGCGTTCAGCTAGTTTCGAATCGTCACGTATGACCAGTCCATCGGTTGGATGGCTGATCGAGAGACCTTTTGGGTACAGCACTCGGTATTGCGTTTTGTTGCAGAGAGCTTGAGGGATTTGCAAGCTTGGTGCAAAGGTTTGATGAGCATAAAAGCGTCGGCTATCCTGAAGGACTTGGCCAAGGAGTCGGTTGCTTGATTTCAGAAGCATCGAAGAAGAGAGACTCAGTCCGTTTTTTTGATTGCAACGTTGCACGATGCGTTGGACAGTCCAAGGTGGGATCGTCGAATGTTTCAGATTTGGTAGCGGGTGGTACGCTGGGTTGCCCGCTTGTTGAACGGCTTGGGTGACGAGCGACGCATGGGCGCTTTCGAGGGTATCGGAAGCGGATGGGTCACCGGTGATGATCAGGTCAGGTCGGTGGGTTCGTATTTCTAAAACCAGCTTGCGCAGGAGTTCTTCGTTGTAGGTTTGGTAGTAAGCCAAGTCGCTGGCTTTAAAGCCATTTGGCATATTGCTAATTGGGTAGGCGCGATAAGTGGTCAAGTGATTGAGTCGAACGCTTGGAGCTAGGCATTCGAGGGCAGAGGATCGGTCGATTTCCTGGTGAAGTACTTCGGTAAAGCGTCGATCGTGAACGACAAGAGCACCGGATTGGTGTTGGGTTTCATGGGTGACGTAAGCGAGGGCATCCCAAGGTATTTCTTCTTCGGTAGCGGTAATACTCAGACACAGTAATCGGTCGGCGGCGCGGTGGGAGATTTTCCAAGCTCCACCGGCATTGCGAGAGTGCAAGATATGAGCAAGTCCTCCCCAAGCCATGAGGACTTGTTCATTGGCAGCCTTGATTCCCTGCAAGGGTGCTTGGGAACCCGTCGGTAGCATCGTCCAATTCGCACCATGGTCATCGGATGTCCATAGAACCGAGCCCGGGTTGCCAACGATCCAGAGTTTTGAGCCATAACCTTCGAGTCGGTATAGGTCGACGAGGTTTCGTTCGTTTGGTGGAATTGGTAGTGGAACACTATGCCAATTGATTCCATCGAGCGAATGGAGCAAACGACCTGCATCGCCACCGATCCACCAGCCTTGGGGCTGCAAGGAGCAGAATCGGATCGGGCGGAATGGATCAGACTCGATGGTTAGTGTTCGAAATTCGATACCATCCTCAGCGAAGAATACCCGTCCGGATCGGTCAACTAGAAGTGTTTTACCTTCGGCGGAGATCGATACGGCTTGTAGGTGTCCGCAAGGTACGGGTCGAGGGCTCCATGTTCGTCCGCCGTCGATGGTTTCAAATAGGGACGAATTATGGTGGTTGGACCAATCACCCCAAGCGATCCAGTGGTGGTGTTTGATGCGTTGAAGGCCGATGAGGCGAGGAAGATACGAAGTGGTGATGCTTTGCCATGAGAGACCTTCGTCATCGCTTGTGAGGATCGAGCCGACACTTCGACCTGTTTCGGGTTCGAGGTATCCTCCGACGATCAGTCCGGCTCGTGCGCCGTTACGAGCAGGGGCATCATCGAAGCCGATAGCATAGAGAATAGAGTTGCTGCGGGATTGGATGTTCCGCCAGTTCTTGCCCGCGTCTTGAGTCACAAGGATAGCGTTTGCATCACCGACAACGATCGCTTTATCGATCGAGAGGAGAGCTCCGTCTCGCACCGTGCCATCGATCAGGGGTAAGCTGGAATTTGCCGAAGCGGAGTTAACTGCGGGGTTAACCGCAGAGTTAATTGCAGGGTTGTTGGCAGAATTGCTCGCAGAGTTGTTAGCAGAGTAATTAGTAGAGTTGTTTTTTTGGGCGTAGCAGCATGGGGCGAGCAGCATCGCAAAGAGCATTGCAGGCAATAGCGCAGGGAGCTGCTTGAGGAGCAGTATTCTGAGAGTGGATGCTGATACCTCAGTGAGCTTCTGAAGATATTGCAGCCGGCTTAGGCGGCTTTGTGTTCGGCTCGCCATGATTCGCTTTGAGTCGGAATGAGCACCCCATGGTGCATGGTGTAGACTTCGTCGGCCAGCGCGATGAGGGCTTCGCGGTGAGTGATGATCAGGATAGTCATCTGCCCTTTCATGGCTTGGAGCGTCTCGCGTATTTGCAATTCGCTTGCCATGTCGATTTGGCTGGTGGACTCGTCGAGGATAAGAATTTCGGGTTTGCGCAGAATAGCGCGGGCTAGGGCGATGCGTTGTCGTTGTCCACCGCTGAGTTTTTGTCCAGCTTGACCGACGTTCGTATCGTAACCGTCGGGGAGTGATTGCGTGATAAAGTCGTGGGCATGAGCGAGTCTGGCTGCGATTTCAACATCTTCGCGAGTCGCGTTTGGAGTCCCATACTGGATGTTTTCAAATACGGATCGGTTGAACAGTTCCGTGCTTTGGCTTACGAGTGTGATCCGCTGTCGGATATCGTGAAGTGCCAGATCCTTGAGGTTCACATCATCGAGTTCGATCGAACCGGTGATCGGGTCGTAGTATCGGCAAAGGAGCTGGATCAACGTAGATTTGCCGCTTCCGTTCGAGCCGAGAAATGCGATGGTTCTGCCAAAAGGGATTTCAAGCGAGACGTCTTGAAGGACCGGTTGATTCGGATGGTATTGGAATCCGACATCTTTGAGGCTGAGCTGGTGATGTCGGCCGATTAAGCGTTTTGGGTTCGCAGGTTCGGGAAGTACCGGTTTTGCGTTAAGGATGCCGTAGAGCAGTTCGGACGATACAACACCCTGATAAATCATCACCGACACGCCGGAGAGTTTCCGCAGCGGATCGCTTGCGCCGATCAACAAACCGAAGAAGATTAGTAGGTCGGTCACCGACATCGGAGAGTCGCAGACTCGGAGGAAGAACAAGTGCGTTTGTTTGTTGACGACTAGATAAGCCCCGGCACAGACGGTGATCGCAACCATCGCTACACCGATCAATTCCGTGAAGGGTTTTCCAAAGCCGGTCCAGAAAATCATCTTTAGCTGGATTCGTTTCATGTCTTTGGTGCATTGACGAAACCGTTCTCGCTCGTGTTCTTCCATGGTGAACGCTTGTACGGTGAAAACGTTGCTCAAGGCTTCGAGAAGGACTTCGTGAAACCCAGCATTTCTCCCGAGGATGCTTGAGGCGACCCGTCGGATGCGTCGGTTGAAAAAGACTACAAGGGCGACGAGCAATGGAGCGAGTACCAAGGAGAGCAAGAGCAATCGCCAATTGATGAAGCTTGCCATGATCAAGCAGGAGGCGATTCGAAGTGGTTCGCGAATGGCTGCACCGAAGAGTTGGATAAGCCCGTTGGTCAATCCGTCGGCGGCGACGGTGATGGCCGAGAGCAATCCGCTCGTGCCGTGGGCTTGAAAGGTCTTTCGATCCATCGCCAGAGCCGAATCAAAGACTCTCATCCTCAAATCCCGAACGATGCTTGTCGAAACATGCCCGATGAGCATTTCGTTCGTGAGCATCAAAGCATGTTTGATCAGGGTCGAGACCATCAGCAAACCCATGATCCAGCAGATCGTCTGAAACGCATCGCGTGGGAGGACTTTGTCGGCGAGTTTGACTAAGTACTCTTTGGTGTCTCGGTTTCGGGCCGCTTGGCTGGCAAGTCGCTCGAGCCGTTTGATTTCGGCTTGTTGCGTTGCAGTCGAGTTGAGGTTTTGGCTCGGCTGCTTGAGGGTGGCCAGTTCGCTTTCAAGGCGAGTGATTTCTGCGGAGGAAGACGAGGCCCCTTTTTCGAGCCAAGACTGGATCGATTCCCCGTTGAGCGTCATTTCGACGACGGGATACAGAGCGCCGATATTCGAGCCCCAAAGGAACGCAACACCGACCGAGCAAAGGGTTGCCAGGGCAAGCGTAGGTGCGTGGTGCAGTGAGTCGCGGATAGCGTTCCAGAAGGATTTCATGGATGTTCGGAGGAGATATACGTGACGGGAAAATCCCAGCGGGTTTGGGAGGATGGCAAAAATGGGGGGTTGGTGTCAAGGTCATTGAAGTCGGGGGGAATTTTTGAAACACAGAGGCACAGAGGCACAGAGATTAGGCATTAGGCTTTAGGCTTTAGGCTTTAGGCTTTAGGCTTTAGGCTTTGGGCTTTGGGCTTTGGGCTTTGGGAATAGGGAATAGGGAATAGGGAATAGGGAATAGGGAATAGGTGGAAAAGGATTTCTCCGTGTTCTCTGTGCCTCTGTGTTTCCAAAGTCCGCGCGTTTTTTTGAAACACAGAGACACAGAGTCACAGAGATTAGGCATTAGGAAAGGAAATACGGAAATACGGAAATAAGGCTTTGGAATAAGGTGGCGACTGATTTTCTCTCCGTGTTCTCTGTGCCTCTGTGTTTCCAAAACCCGCGCCGGATAGATGCCCTCCCGCGATTCGGTATACTTTCTCCTGCACACGATGCAGAGCAACGACGCTTTGCAGGACCCCTATCCTTCAGGAAGTTCGATTGGATTTAGGCAATGATGTCTCGATTTACCTATTACCTCGCTTTGTTGATCGCGTTAGTCGGTGTAGTAGAAGTCCCGTTAATAGGGGTTTCGTTTGGGATTGGTTCGAAGAGTTTTGGTCAGCAGCGTTGGAGCGTTGAGCAGGCCAAGGCATGGCAGGATAAGCATGGTTGGTTGGTAGGGGCGAACTACATTCCTGCTTATGCGATCAATCAGCTTGAGATGTGGCAAATCGGTACGTTTGATTTAGAGCGGATCGACCAAGAGTTGGCTTGGGCGGAAAGCTTAGGATTTAACTCGATGCGAGTTTTCTTGCACGATTTGCTTTGGAGCGGGGATGGCAAGGATCTGCTAGAGCGCATGGAGCAATTTCTATCGGTAGCACAGAAGCACAAGATCGGCATTGTCTTCGTACCGTTCGATTCGGTGTGGGATCCACAGCCAGTAGCGGGCAAGCAACGAGCGCCGAAACTTGGCGTTCACAACAGTGGTTGGATTCAAAGTCCGGGAGCAACGATTCTTGGTGATCCGAACAAGCATGTGGTGGTCAAGCCATACTTGCAGGGCATCTTGAAGCGATTCAAAGATGATCCGAGGATTCAAGCTTGGGATTTGGTCAATGAGCTCGACAACGACAACGCCAATTCCTATGGGCGCAATGGAACGAAGACGGAGTTGCTCAACAAGGCCGAGATGGGGACTTTGTTTGCCAAGCGATGTTTTGAATGGGCGCGAGAAATCAACCCATCACAACCGTTGACGTGTGGAGTTTGGATAGGACTTTGGGAAGACGAGAGCAAACTCAGTGCGATGGAGAGGCTTTGCTTGGAACAATCCGACATTATCACTTTCCACAATTACGGAGATGGAGAGAGTCTTAAGAAAGCGATTCGAGCGTTGCGACGATACGACCGACCGATTCTGTGTACTGAGTATATGGCTCGGGGTAACAACAGTCATTTCGATCCGAATCTAGGGGTTCTCAAGGAAGAGAAAGTCGGAGCGCACAATTGGGGTTTTGTCGATGGGAAGAGCCAGACGATTTACCCTTGGGATAGTTGGCAGAAGCCTTATGCGAAGGAGCCGGAGTTGTGGTTCCATGACATTTTCCGCCGCGATGGTACGCCTTACCGACAGAAGGAAGTCGATTACATTCGTTCCGTTACAGGTGCGAAGTAAGTTGCGATTGGAGCTCAGGGCTTAGTGGTTGCTTGTGGTTTAATGGGCATCGGATGCGAGAGCATCGGCCATCCGCGAGGCTTGGGATCTCCAATTGAAGCCGATAGATTTTTCCCATCGTTCTTGAAGGGTAGTGCAGATCGGTCCATTGTTGGTTGTTCCGATGGGTCGTTTGCCCAGCGCGACGGCTGGCCACAGGCAGCCTGTATTGCCCACGAGGAGGACTTCGGCGGCATCGTACATTTCTTCGAAATGGATATCGCGGTATTCGATATTCATGCCGATGCCAGCGAGTAGTTGTTCGACGTAAGCCAACGAGGTTCCTTGAACGATATCTTCGCGTCTTGGGGAAAAGATAGCTCCGGCTTTATCGACGACGAGCAGATTTGCAGCGGAGCAGTCCGCGACCATGCCACGGCTGGTGCACAGTAGGCCCAAGCTGTGTTCGGATCGCCGTTTAGCTTCACGATCAGCGAGAAAGTAGTTCAGACGGCTGCGAGATTTGATATTAGAAGGCCAACATTCTCCGGCGCCCGACGCGTATTGCACACGAATGAGGGTCGATCCGTGTCGGTACCAATCGGCGAGCGTTCGCCAAGGGATCGGTAGCCAATGAACAACTGCTTGGAAAGCTTGACCGGTGTAATAGTCGCCAGGGGAGACGACGATACACAAGCTTGCGTCGTCTTGGGATTCGAGCAGCGTTCGGCTTTCGGAGAGAAGGGATTCGACGCCGGATTGGAATTGGCGCCGAAAGGGTCCGAAAGGGATGCCAAGTAGATCGCAGCCGAGAGAGAGTCGGTGAAGGTGAGGATCGAGGTTGACGAACTTGCGACCGAAAGTGCGAGCTCGTTCGACGAGGAAAGCCCCGTGCATGCAACCTAGGTTGGTAACGGGCCAAGAAATTTTCGAAAGCTCACGTATTTCGAATTTGCTTAGGCTAGGTTCCCAGCGCAAGGCTAGGCTGTTTTGGAAATCGTCAGTCATGGTTGCTGATTGCGTTGGCGTCGTTGTCGATTACGTCAGTGTCGATAAGGTCGGTAGCGGTTGAGGTGTTTGCGGTTGAGGTGTTTGCGATTGGGGAGTCATTCCAGAGTAGATGATCGACGACTTTGCCGAAATAGGGACATTCACCGTAATAGCTTCGCTCACTATGTGTAGTTCCGATCAGGCCACCACAATCGTATTGCTCGATACGTTTGGAAGCGTTTAGTGGTTGTGTTGCGCGCGGGGCGCCAATTGATTCGAGCCCTGGGCCGCCGAGAAAGCCAGCAAAGCCTGCCGCAACGGGGCTTGAAAAGCGATCGATAAAGCGGAAGCGACGTAAGATTGGATCGCGAGAATTGTAGAGGTTGATCAAACCATCGACACGATCGAGAGCCAAGGCGTGTTTACCACCTTGAGCGATCCAGTTGCGATCGACCGCAGGGGCAACAAAGGCGACTCGGTAGCTGGATAATTGATTGGAAGCAGGATATAGAAGTGGGGAAGAGAATCCTGGGACAGAGCCGCCAGAAGCGAAGTGCAAGCCGCCGGTGACGGCTCGAGCGCCGAAGGAGAAGCCGAGGATGCTTACTCGCGATTGGTTCCCGAGTCGTTCAAGGATTTGAGCCACTACGAGTGCTTGGGATTCGGCTGATTGAGCATTTTCATAGACATCGCGAAGGGGGTGTGGTTCTCGTTCGCTGGGCCACGAGAGCATCATCAGACGGTAAGGCTCTTTGGCTTTGGCTTGTAAGTAGCGATTGACGATCAACACTCGGTCGCGAGCGTTGTTGCGTTCCATGAAGTTGCCGTGGACATAGAGAATCGTTAGGCGGCCATCATCGACAAGTGCATTTTCGAGCGAGTCAAGTTCCCAGCCGATGCCGGGAGAGTGTTTATAAGGTCGGATGGGAAGGGAGCCTGGGGGGAGGGATCGGAAGCGGTCGGGGTAGTGCCGGGTGGATAGTTCCCAGACTTCTCCAAGTCCCTGTACTGGCTCGCAAACCGTAGAGTTGCTTTGAGCGAAAGTTCGCTCCATAGGAAGTAGCACAGCGGCGCAGAGAGCTAGGAGAAGGCTTGTGAGCATATAGCGTGTTGTATTGAAGCTATGGAGCGGAAGGGTGTAGAGGCGTCGTATTTGCACGGGAGTTCCTTGAGCCGAGCGACAGGAAATCGGTCGCGGGGGGTGTGGCGGATGGGTTGGGCGGTATAAGCCCTTTGCACGGCAAACTCTAACACCAGCTTTTCAGCGGGGCGTTAGAAAAAGTTTGCGGATTGTGGAAAATATTTGCAACTTGATTTGCACGCTCGGAGTATTGGCGTAGAGTTGCACGTCGAAACACCTTTTCGACCGCACTTGGTGCGATTTTGTAAAGGAGATAAAGATTCATGAAACGAACTACGTTAGCCCTAGCGGCCCTCGCCCTCGCCTTCTCAGGATGCAACAACTGCGGATCTTTGCGTCCAGCGAATTTGTTTGGCAAATTCAAGAGTTGTTTGCATGGTGCCTCGAACATCGGTGCACCTTGCGATGCCGGTTGTGAGGCTGGTGCACCAGCGGCGGGTCATGACGGTTGTGCGACCTGTGGAGAGACGGGCGCGAACTACGGCGGGTATGGAGAGAGCGTCATCGGATCGTATGAGACACCGATGAGTTCGACCATTTCTGGAAGTGATGGGATCACCATCGGTTCTCCGATGAGCGGGTCGACTCTGCCAGCCGGCTCTACCCTTCCTTCAGGCTCCGTATTGCCATCGACTGCGGGGACTTACTCGGGTAACCCGACCCCAGCGAATACGATTCGTCCAGAGACGATTCGTCCAAAGCCCGCGAACTAGGAAATACTTCCGCACGCGACATAAGCTTACGCAATTCAGGACTTTTCCTTAGTTGCGTCCTCGTCCAAAATGCGGTTTGTCTCCCTAGCGAACTGCTTTTTGGACGGAGGAAATCTGGTGTCTAATCATTCTGTAAAACCTGAGTCGACATCGCCTAACGCGGCGAATCTTGAGTCGCTTGGTGAGAAATCCGTCGGCGATTCTGTTGGCAATGCCGTCGGCAATTCTGTCGATAAATCTTCCGAGCGAGTCCGCCGGATGTTTGCCGAGATCGCTCCAAGGTATGACCTCCTAAATCACACGCTGTCGCTCAACATCGACAAGTATTGGCGAAAACGGACCTTGGATTTATTATCGCCGAAGGCTGGTGATCCGTTTTTGGATGTTTGCACCGGGACGGGTGATTTGGCTCTTTCGGCCGCGATGCGATTGCGACCGAAGCGAGAAGATCAAGCGAAGACAGAAGTCGTCGCGAGCGATTTTTGCGGCGAGATGCTTCGCTTCGCCAGATCCAAACAGACCAAGATGGGGATCGATTCCGATTCGTTGGTCTTTTTAGAAGCCGATACAACGCAACTGCCTTTCATCGACAACCGGTTCCAGACCGTCTCGGTGGCTTTCGGGTTGAGAAATGTCGTCGATACGATGAAGGGATTGCGAGAGATGGCGAGGGTTTGTCGTCCTGGAGGTCAAGTCGCGGTATTGGAATTTTCCCAGCCGACGTTTCCGGGTTTAAAGCAACTGTATCAATTCTACTTCCGGCACGTCTTGCCCCGAATCGGAAATCAGGTCGCAAAAAACTCCAGCGAAGCTTATGCGTATCTGCCTCAAAGTGTTTCGCAGTTCCCAAGTGGCGAAGCGATGGCGAAGATGATGCGCGAAGTTCCGCTAGTCTCGGTTCGCTATTATCCCATGACTTTCGGAGTGGCGACACTTTATGTAGGGACCAAGCCAGACGTAGGGACCAAGCCAGCATCATGACAGCAAGCTCTATGCGGCCGATAGTGTTGGCGATTACAGGCGCAAGCGGCGCAGCGTACGGAGTGCGATTGCTTCAGCAGTTGCTTATTGCGAATCAGTCTGTTCATGTGATCATCAGTCCGTCGGGTGCGGCGGTGATCGCCCAAGAACTCGGTCTACAAGTAGGTCAAAGTCCTGAACGCATTCGAGGGATGCTGCAGTACGCTTGGCCAAATCCAGCCGGTGGAGTTCCAAGGGGAAATACTTTGTCTGACGAGCGGTCGGGTGGTCGGGTGTGGGTGCCCCTTACTGCCGAGCAGATCGACGCATCGCTCAAGAACTTGCATGTTTACGATTACCGGAATTTTTTTACGCCGGTGGCCAGTGGTAGTTTTCGGACTGCGGCGATGATCATTTGTCCTTGTTCTGGAGCGACCCTATCTGGGGTAGTGCATGCGGCAGGGAACAATCTTATCCAGCGTGCGGCCGACGTACATTTGAAAGAGCACCGCAAATTGATTTTGGTTCCGAGGGAAACTCCGTTGTCGGTGTTTCAGCTTGAGAACATGACTAGGGCGGCGCAAGCTGGCGCGATTCTGATGCCGGCCATGCCGGGTTGGTACCATGGTGTGCAAGGTCCGGTGGATCTGATCGATTTCGTCGTCAGCCGAATCTTGGACCACCTCGACATCGAGCATACACTGATGAAGCGGTGGGGTGCGGATCACCCAGGGCTTGCCCCCGAGCATCTGCAATCAGGGGATGCTTAGGGGCGATATTCGACAAGCCATGCATCGCCAGCAATTCCAAGAAACGCAGCAATCCATGCATCCCCATCAAGTTCCTTCCGCGCGCACAGGGTCATCGCTACCCCAAGCTTTTGCAATGCAGCAAGCTGTCAGTAGCGAGTTGCCCACTGCGAACCGTTACGTCGATAAGTTCAAGAAGTTTCTTGAGTTAATACGGTTCAGTCATACGATTTTTGCTTTGCCCTTTGCTTTGCTCGCTACTTGGTGGGCGTGCGTCGTACCTGTGCCTCAGAATCGATCAGGCGAGGGTTTAGGGGCCGGCGAAGTGTTAGGGGCCAGCGTGCAGCTTCGTTGGCTTGATATTCTCGGTATTGTCGCTTGCATGGTGTTTGCAAGAAGTTTCGCGATGGCGTTCAATCGGTTGGTGGATGCGAAATGGGATGGCGAGAATCCGAGGACGGCCAGCAGGCATTTACCTGCGAAGCTTCTTGGGGTTGGCGAAGTTGTTTGGTTTACGGTTGGTTGTGCGTTGTTGTTTGTCTTAGCGACTCTTGTTTTTTTGCCGAATGTATTGCCGGTCGTATTGAGTATTCCGGTGTTGATGTTTTTGGCTGGTTATAGTTTGGGGAAACGCTTTACTTGGTTGGTTCATCTTTGGCTTGGAGTGGCGTTGTCTTTGGCTCCGATTTGCGCTTGGATCGCCTTGCGAGGAGAGATAGTCCAAGCCGATCCGTCGGACATTCTTCCGGCGGTGATGCTTGGGGTAGTTGTGTTTTTATGGGTCAGTGGGTTTGACATCTTGTATGCTTGCCAAGACGCACAGTTCGATCGGCAGGCGGGGCTTTCGAGTATCCCGGCACGGTTTGGGATTCGCGGGGCGTTGCGGATCAGCAGGGGGCTGCATTTCCTGATGTGGGTAGTGGCCTTTGGGATGACTTTTTGGGTTCCGCAGTTGTCGCTCGGGGCGATTTTTCGGGTAGCTTTGCTAGGGGTTGGAGGGTTGCTGGTGTATGAGCACTCCGTGGTTTCCGAGAAATCGCTCGATAGGATGCAATTGGCATTTTTCCAACTCAACTCCATAATCAGCATTGTTTTCCTGGTTGCAGGCGGACTAGACGCCACGCTACGCTAGGATGATAGGCCGCGAAACATCCGAGTGAGAGCATTCGGTGCAGCCCGATGAAAAGGCCAAGCACGTTTGATGCTCCCTTGTACAAATCCACCGACTCGAAATCGTTAGTAACTCCCATGATCAGCTTGAGTGTCCAAGACCGTTTGAAGGTGATTCGCGACAAGGTCGAGCAGGGTGGTCGACTGTCGCTTGACGAGGGGATTTTTCTTTACAGTCCCGAAGTCCCATTGCATGCGGTCGGGGAGTTAGCCAATTGGAAGCGTGAGCAGATCAATGGCAACGTTGGGTATTACAACATCAATACCCATTTGAACCCAACGAATGTTTGCGTGTATCGTTGTCGGTTTTGTGCCTTTCGGTCCGACTTGCGAGATCCGAAGGGATACGTGATGAGCGACGAGCAAATTCTCGCTCGCGGACAGGAAGCGGTCGACAATGGGTGTACGGAGATGCACATTGTAGGCGGTTTGCATCACAAGTTAGGGTATGACTGGTACCGTGGAATTCTCGAAACCCTGCATGGGGCTTATCCGCAGATTCACCTCAAAGGTTGGACAGCCGTTGAGATCGATTGGTTTGAGTTTTTGACCAAGAAGAGTCTCAAGGACGTGTTAAGCGATTTGCGTGATGCGGGGCTCGGGAGCATGCCTGGCGGTGGAGCGGAGATATTCCATCCCGAGGTTCGTGATCAAATCTGCGAGCACAAAGCCAATTCGACCAAGTGGATTGAGATTCACCAAGCGGCTCATGAGATAGGGTTGAAGACCAACTGCACCATGCTCTATGGGCATGTCGAGCAAGCTTATCACAGGATTGATCACTTGATTCGTTTGAGAGATTTGCAAGACAAGACAGGTGGCTTTCAAACTTTCATCCCGTTAGCGTTTCATCCGGAGAACACCAAGCTGTCGCATTTAAAGAAGCCATCAGCTTTGATGGATTTGCGAACGATGGCGATCAGTCGGTTGGTGTTAGATAACGTACCGCACATTAAAGCGTATTGGATCATGTTAGGGATTGGCACGGCGCAGACTGCGTTGGCTTATGGCGCAGATGACATCGACGGAACGGTTCGCCACGAGTTGATTTATCACGATGCGGGGGCGACCACACCCGAGATGTTGACCGTCGATCAGATCAAGCAGTTGATCGTGGAGGCAGGTCGCGATCCGGTAGAGCGCGATACCGTGTACCGACAAGTTCACCGCGATCCCGACCAGTACACCCGCTGGTGGGTCGGTGATGACGTTCTGGTAAACATCTAATGCTCGCGTTGAAGGGCTAGTGACGAAGCCCTGCACCACTAAGCCCTGCATCACTAAGCCCTGCATCATGGCCGAGAAGTAGAGCAAGTAGGCAGGGGCGGGGGCGGACGGGCAAGTGGCTCGCGCGTTCAAGCACTTCGCGTTCTTTTCCGTGTCCGTGTAGCGTGGCCGTTTAGCGTGGCCGTGCAAGGCTTTGCAGTTAGAACCGTGCAGTTAGACCTGTGCGCCACCGCAAAGAGGCTTGACGCCCCATTTTTCTGAAGCGTATCCCAATGTTTTTCGGTTGGATCCTGGAAATCGCTAGTTGGTTTGGTAGAACATGAGCTTTCCGCTCGCCGGTTTTCAACCGTTTTCTCTCAAACCCTCATATCCACGGAGCACAGACCCATGACTAACGGACCTTTGAATCGCAAGCTTAACATGGGACTCGTCGGGGGTGGGCCAGGTTCATTTATTGGGAAAGTGCACTCGATCGCCGCTTGTTTGGATAATCGAGCATCGGTGGTTGCTGGAGCTTTTTCGAGCAACCCGGAGCGGTCGCAGCAGGCGGCTCCTGACTACGACGTCTGCTCGAAGCGAGCGTATCCATCGTATGCCGCGATGTTTGCCGAAGAGGCCAAGAAGCCGGTTGGGGAGCGGATCGATTTCGTGTCGGTGACCACTCCGAATTCGACTCACTACGAAGTTGCCAAGGCGGCGCTTGAAGCCGGATTTCACGTGATGTGCGACAAGCCGATGACTTTCGACTTGGCTCAAGCCGAAGAGCTCGCAGCGATTGTCGACAAGTCCAAGTCGGTCTTCGCGTTGACTCACAACTACACCGGTTATCCGCTCGTTCGCCAAGCTCGCGAGATGGTTCTCAGCGGTGAGCTCGGAGAAATCCAAGCCATCCGTTCAAACTATATCCAAGGTTGGTTGCGAACCAAGTTGGAAGACTCCGATCAAAAGCAAGCCGCTTGGCGAACCGATCCGACTAAGAGTGGGGCAGCCGGTTGCTTCGGCGATATCGCTACCCACGCTTATAACCTTGGTCGCTACATGACCGGTTTGTTGCCCGCCGAGATCAGCTGTCACTTGAAAGCCTTTGAGCCTGGTCGCAAGCTCGATGATTACGGCACCGCGATCATCCGATTCCAAAACGGTGGGCTTGGGACAGTCACAGCCAGCCAGATCAGTCACGGTCGCGAGAACGATCTGTTCATCGAGATCGACGGAACGAAGGGAGCTTTGTCGTGGCGACAAGAAGAGCCCAACGTGATGGTTGTTCGGCAGAATGGTCAGCCTCATCGTTTGTATACTCGCGATCCAAACGCCCCGTTCATGAACGCCAGTGGCAGAGGTGCTTGCCGTTTGCCGAGTGGGCACCCTGAAGCGTTCTTCGAAGCGTTTGCAAACATTTACTGCTCCGCGTTCGATGCTATGGTTGCGGTATCTCAAGGGGAATCGATCGAGCGGCTCAATACCGTTTATCCGAACGTGCATGACGGCGTTGAAGGGATGTATTTCATCCAGCAATGCGTTGCGAGTTCGGCACAAAATGGTGCTTGGTTGCCGATGAATCACCCTCGCGCTCGCAAATAAATGGTTTGCGACATTCGCAAGCGAAGGCTTTGTTTTGGCTCAGAATCAAAGCGGCTGCGACGGATGTGGCCGCACTTTTTTCTGGAGTCATCTGTCTGTTTGGGCCACCTTGATTTGAGGTGTGCCACCGTATTTCGTGGGTGTGACCGTGTTTTATTGGTGACACCGTGTTTTATTGGTGACACCGTGTTTTATTGGTGACACCGTGTTTTATTGGTGACATCGTGTTTGGGGTGTGCCACCTGTGTGTTTGAGCCTACTTTTCGTGATCGCTTTTATTTGACTATCAAAGGTTACTAGCTATGCCACTTGCAAGGATATTGACTGCAAAAGGGGTACAAGTTGCGAGAGTGTTGAACGCGCACAGTGCATCTGGAGCAGCGCAGCCGTTGGATCTTTCGAATGCACCCGTGAAGAGTCTTTCGGAGTTGCTATCGCACCCGGATTTGATTGCGTTGGCCGAGAATCTGCCGGCAGATGGTGCACCGATACCGATGGATCAGGTCAACTGGTTGCCACCGATTGACGACCAGGAAGTATGGGCTGCGGGTGTGACGTATAAGCGATCGCAGGCGGCTCGGATGGAGGAGAGTGAGGCAGCGGCGAGTTGTTACGATCGCGTTTACACCGCTGCGCGACCCGAGATTTTCTTCAAAGCTACACCGGGTCGATGCAGTGGCCATTTGGGGATGCTCAGAATCCGCGAAGACGCGCATTGGAACGTGCCTGAACCGGAGCTGGCGTTGGTGATTTCCAAGCGAGGGGAGATCGTCGGTTTTACGGTGGGCAACGACATGAGCAGTCGCGACATCGAAGGGGATAACCCTTTGTATTTGCCCCAAGCCAAGCTTTACAACCAATGTTGCGGACTGGGACCGTGGATTGCTTTACCTCACGAGATGCCAGCGCGAAAAGAGATTCAAATCAGTCTGTCGATTCAGCGGAATGAAGAAGTCGTCTTTGAAGGCAATACATCCGTAGCGCAGATGGCTCGCGACTTTGAAGATCTCGTGCAGTGGTTGTTGCGCGACAACGACATGCATCAAGGAGCGTTTTTGCTCACGGGAACCGGAGTGGTTCCTAACAGCGACTTTACCCTACAACGGGGTGATATCGTCGACATTTCAATTTCTGGTATTGGGACCCTGACGAACACGATTGTTCAAGGTTAGTTCGTCCAAGTTTGGTTTAAGTTTGGTTCAGGGTTCATACAAGGTTACATCAACGGGAATCGCAGGGGATACAACGACATGAGTGATACAGCCAAGACACAGCCGGTATACATCGATGGTGAGTGGACACACGACTACGTCGCTTCGACGTTTTGTGCACAAGACCCGAGTTGTGGAGAGGCGACTGAAGGTAGTTTCCCGGTCAGTACGTGGGAAGCGATCGATCGAGCGTTGGATGCTGCTCAGCGGGCTTTTCGTATCAGCAGAAATCTTGAAGGGGATCAGATCGCTGCTTTTCTCGAAGACTATGCAAAGCGGATCGAAGCGGATCGCGATGTGTTGGTTGAGCTAGCGCATCGAGAGACTGCGTTACCCAAGTCCCCTCGGCTTGCGGATGTCGAGTTGCCTCGTACGGTCAATCAGTTGCGGCTCGCGGCGCAGTCAGCGCGCGAAGATTCTTGGCGAATGCCGATCATCGATCGCAAAGCGAACATTCGTTCTTGCTATACGTCGCTTGGTCCAGTTGCAGTCTTTGGTCCCAACAATTTTCCTTTTGCGTTCAATGGTATTTCCGGAGGGGACTTTGCCGCCGCGATTGTTGCTGGGAATCCGGTGATCGCTAAAGCCAATTCATCCCATCCTGCAACATCGCAACGCTTCGCTCGCTTGGCGGCGGAAGCTTGTGAAGCCACATCGATGCCCAAGGGTTTTGTTCAGTTGATTTATAGGACGTCGCACAGCGACGGTGAGCGGCTTGTGGCCGATCCGCGTTTAGCAGCGGTAGGGTATACCGGGGCAAGGCATGCTGGTTTGCAGCTTAAGGGAGTAGCGGACAGGGTTGGCAAGCCGTTTTACGCCGAGCTATCGAGCGTTAATCCCGTGGTGATTCTCCCAGGTGCTCTTCAGGAGCGAGGAGACAAGCTTGTTGAAGAGTACGTCGTCAGTGGGTTGATGGGAGCTGGTCAGTTTTGCACGAATCCTGGTTTGTTGTTGTTGGTTAAAGGTGCACAGACCGAATCGTTTATTGAAGGTGTCGTAGCGCGATATCAAGCGGCACCGGCCGGAACGCTTCTTTCCTCCGGGGTTGAGACGAGTTTGGTAAAGAGTCTTGGGATTCTTTCCAAAGCGGGAGCGGCGATGTTGACGGGTGGAACCAAGTTACCTGGAGGTCGGTGTGCGGTAGCGAACACGGTGATGCGGATCAGTGGCGAGCAGTTCCTTGCTGCACCGGAAGTTTTCCAGACGGAAGCTTTTGGCAATGCGGTTTTGATTGCGGTTTGCGATTCGGTCGAGCAGATCACTCGCGTGATCGATGCGTTGGAAGGAAACCTTACGGGAACGATTTACAGCGATACGCAAGGTGCTGATGACACCGTGTATGCGTCGGTTGCGGATGCGTTGCAGCAGCGAGTAGGGCGAGTGTTGAACGATAAGATGCCTACTGGCGTTGCCGTTTCAGCGGCGATGAATCACGGTGGGCCTTATCCTGCGACGAGTCATCCAGGTTTTACTGCGGTTGGTATTCCAGCGAGTGTGTTGCGGTTTGCCAAGCTGACTTGTTATGACGCGGTGCGAGAGTCGCGATTGCCGAAGGTCTTGCGCGATAAGAATCCGAATGGTTCGACGTTCCGTTGCATCGATGGGGCGTGGACTAAGGAGTAGTTTGTCGGGGTGTGTTTTTTTTGAAACACAGAGGCACAGAGACACAGAGAAAAAGAAAAAGAAAAAGGGTAAGGGTAAGGGTAAAGGATTGAAATTGAAATTTGAGTTGGAATTGGATTTGGATTTAGGTGGACACTGATTTCTCCGTGTTCTCTGTGCCTCTGTGTTTCCCGTGTCCGCGCGTTTTTTGAAACACAGAGACACAGAGACACAGAGATTGTGACCGGGGATAAGGGATTGGAATTTGGTGGAGTCTGATTTCTCCGTGTTCTCTGTGCCTCTGTGTTTCCCAAGTCCGCGCATTCGGTTAAAACCAAGGTTAGTTCCGGGTAGGTTCCCGGGATTGCATTCATACAGAGGTAGTCTGGGGCAATTCAAAAGGGATTAGCGGTGCGAGTACCAGCGTTACAGAGCCCTAAAGTCGGGATTATCGACTACCAGATGGGAAACCTTCGAAGCGTGGCGAAGGGTATTGAGAAGGCAGGTGGATGCCCAATTGTTAGCGATCGCTTTGAGGATTTTGCGACTGTCTCCCATTTGATTCTTCCTGGCGTTGGTGCTTTCCGCGATGCGATCAGTGAATTGCGACGGCGGGATTTGGTGCCACACATCCGCGAATGGATTGCCAGCGAGAAACCATTCCTTGGTATTTGCCTTGGGTTGCAGTTGCTGCTCGATGTGAGTTATGAGGGGGGGGAGTATGAGGGTATGGGTATTTTCCCAGGCGAAGTCGTACGGTTCGAGTTTGAACCGACAGCGGAGGTACCAAAAGTACCCCATATGGGATGGAATCAAGTCGCATCGATGTATCAACCGGATACGATGTTGAGTCAGATGCCTGAGAATCCTTATTTCTATTTCGTACATAGTTATCATGCGGTACCGGCTCAAGAAACCGACATTTGGTTGACGAGCCATTATGGATACCGTTTTTGTGCAGCGATGCGGCGTGGTAAGCTATTTGCTACGCAATTCCACCCTGAGAAGAGCCAGTCGAATGGCATAGAGCTTTTGCGAAACTTTTTAGCGGTGAGTTGATTCGAATTTTCTAACTGATTCAACCAGGAATCTTCCGACCATGAAACGACGTGATTTCACACGAACCTTGGGTGCAACACTCGGCGCGATGACCACGGGAGTTGGTTCGACGATGGGCGTTGGTTCGCTTGCGAGCGCACTATCGGGAACATCGAGTGCGTACGGGCAGGATCGGGTCGATTCACCGGGGGCTCGATCGACGTTGCCGATAGGGATCTCGACATATTCGCTTTGGCGTTTCAAGAACGAAGAGTTCAAAGATGTGACGAAGTGCATCGACATCGCAAGCGAATACGGGTTCGATGGAGTAGAGATCCTTTTGTATCAGATATCTCAGACCGAGATGTTGAGTCGAGCAGCGTTGCAAAACATCAAACGTCGCGCGTTGCTTGCAGGGTTACCTTTGTATGGCATGTCGACGCATCAAGGGTTTGTATCGCCGGATGCAGAAGTGCGACGCAACAACATCGAGCTGACGATCGGCCAAGTTGAGTTATGCTATGCGCTGGGGATACCTACGATGCGGGTCAACACAGGGCGATGGGGGACAAGCAAAAACTTTGACGAGTTGATGGCGAATCGGGGGATTGAGCCACCGTTGGCAGGTTACACCGAAGAAGACGGTTTCCCTTGGGTGATCGATGCCCTCGAGAGGATTTTGCCGACGGCGGAAAAGTGCGGTGTGGTGCTTGGTCTGGAAAACCATTGGGGGTTGGGGTTAACGCCAGAAGGTGTGTTGCGCATCGTCGATGCGATTGATTCTCCTTGGTTGCAAGTAACACTCGATACCGGGAATTTCCTCGAGAACCCCTATGAGAAACTTGAGAAGCTTGCGCCTAGAGCGGTTTTGTTGCAAGCCAAGACTTATTACGGCGGTGGGGAGTGGTACAGTTTGGATCTAGACTATGACCGCATTGGAAGTTTGATGCGCAAGCACGGCTATAAAGGCTGGGTGTCGCTTGAATTTGAAGGTAAGGAAGACTATCGCATTGCCATCCCGAAGAGTCTTGAGTTGCTTCGCAAAGCATTTAGTGTTCGGGGGTGATGCGTTTGCGAAGCGAACGGTTGCGGCGATTGAGAACGATTGCGAGCGATTGAAAACGAATTCCAGATTCAATGATCAGGACGTGATCCATTGGTTCGGGAGATGTTGATGGGAGTTCCAAGTATCGAGTCGCCAGCCCGAGGGTTCCAGGCGCAAGGCGGTGATCGACGTGTTGATTACTGGTCCGAAGGCGTGTTCGATGTCATCGCGTTTTAGCAGGGACTCGAGCAATCGCAATTTGAAGTCCGCGTGGATGACCACTAGGATCCGTGCGGGGCTTGAGTGAAACTCGGATTGCAACCAAGTCGCCACATGGTTCGCGCGATTTCGAGCCATATCGGTCGACTCGTACTGGGGTAGTTTATTCCAACCTTGCTCATCGATCGTCGGGTCGATGTGCCAACCAGGAAAGCCGTCTTCGATTTCTTTGCGGCGCAGGCCAGGTTCGGGTCGTTTCCCAATGGCTTGATAGCCGCTGTAGCACCCACCTTGTTCGAAGAGTTGGGCATGGATGTGTGGAGTCAGGCCAGTGCTGGCGGCTAAAGGTTGTGTGGTTTGAAGCGTTCTGAGAAATGGGCTGGTCAGCAGATGAGTCGGCTGAATGTTCGGGACGTACGTCGAGAGCGCTTTTGCTTGTTGAGTACCAAGTTCCGTCAAGGGGGGATCTGGGATCCGCTCTGGTTCCGGATTCGCGTTATTCGTCGATTGAGCGTGCCGAATTAGGTAGAGAGTTGGAGTGTTATTTTTCGATGTTTGCATTGGAGGAATCGTTGGCAATTGATGAAAGTCTTTCAAGCGTACGTTGTAATCGGAGCGAGACTCGGTGACAATGCAACGACTCAACTGGTACCAACCCTCGAGAGCAGTTTATGTCACACACAATGGTAATTTTTGGTGCATCGGGCGATTTGACGAGTCGCAAGCTGATCCCGGCACTATATCGGCAATTCCAACGCGGTCGGCTTCCGAAGAACTCTCGGATCGTCGGCGTTGCTCGCAGTCCGTACACTTCGGAGCAGTGGCGAGAACAGCTTGCTGAAAGCACCGCGAAGTTTGTGAAGAATGACTTTAATGCGGAGACTTGGGGGGCTTTTGCAGCACAAGTCTACTATCAGCCTGGCGACATCAGTGTCGAAGCGGATTTTCCGAAGCTAGCAGCGTTCCTAGAGCAGATCGAAGAATCCAAGCCTGCGGATCGAACCTATTATCTTTCGACCATGCCGCAGCTCTATGCCACGGCGATCGAACAGATGGGCAAGGCTGGGCTCAACGATGATACGGTCGGGCACCGCCGTGTGGTGATCGAAAAGCCCTTTGGAACGGACTTGGCCACCGCGCAGAGTTTGAACGAGTCGATACATAAGACGTTTCGTGAAGATCAGATTTACCGGATCGACCATTATCTGGGCAAAGAAACAGTCCAGAACATCCTTGTGTTGCGTTTCGGGAATACAATTTTCGAGCCGATTTGGAATCGCAATTACGTCGATCACGTGCAGATCACGGTGGCGGAAGAAGTCCAGGTTGGGCGTCGGGGTGGGTATTACGATCAGTCGGGTGTCTTGCGCGATATGTTCCAGAATCATTTGTTCCAATTGATGATGGTAACGGCGATGGAAGCTCCGGTGCGCTACACCGGAGAGTTTGTGCGGGATGAGAAGGTCAAGGTGCTGCAAGCGGTTAGGCCTTACCACGGAAGCGACTTTTCCGAGAATGGGGTGCGTGGTCAGTACCAAGGTTACTTAGACGAAGAGGGGGTTCCGGATAATAGTCCTACTGAAACGTTCGCGGCACTGAAGTTCTACATCGACAACTGGCGTTGGCGCGGCGTTCCGTTTTACTTGCGAAGTGGCAAAGGGATGAGTTGCCGGACGACTCAGATTGTCATTCAGTTCCGCGAGCCGCCGCACCTGCTTTTCGGAGAGCAGAAGTCCTACCGACCGGAAGCGAATCGATTGGTGATTCAAATTCAACCTGCCGAAGGGGTTCAGCTTTATTTTCAGTCCAAGGTTCCGGATTCCGACATGCGGATGCGTTTGAGCGAGTTAGATTTTCGGTTCGACTCAAGCGGACGCGAGTTGCCGGATGCTTACCAACGTTTGCTGCTCGATGCGATGCTCGGGGATCCTGGGTTGTTCGCCAGAAGCGACGAGGTCGAGCAAGCTTGGAGGATCATGGATCCAATCATCGCGGCTTGGAGAAGCCCCGCTGCGCCGCAGCTTTTTCAGTACGAGACAGGGATGTGGGGTCCAGGCGAATGTTCTGAGTGGATGAGCAAACAAGGTCGCTCTTGGTTTGATATATGCCCTGTAATGCTCTGATTATTTGTATTTGCCGATCCCAATTCTGATCCGGCGATTCGATCTGGCGGAATCCTCGCTATCGATTAGGCGGGAGGTTGATTAGACTGGTGCACGATTAAATTGGAATCGGGCCGAAAGCGGACCGACATTGCCAACTCCCAGTTGTTTCCAAGGCCGAGCGTTTGCAGTATTTCCTCCTGCTTGAAAAAGGTTGTTGTCCTTGAGTTCTTTATCCCGAAGCGGCGTTTTTTCTGGTGAGATGGATCAAGCTCTTGCGAAGTTCAGCGAGAGCATTTCGTTTGACCATCGGCTTTATCGGCATGATATCCGTGGTTCGATCGCGCACGCAACGATGCTGTGCAAGCAAGGAATGCTGACCGAAGAGGAGCTTCGCAAGATCATCGATGAGCTACGGGTGATCGAAGGCAAGCTGGATCGAAAGGAATTGCCATTTCGGATTGAGCTCGAAGACATCCACATGCACATCGAGCAATCGTTGATCGACACGTTGGGGGACACGGGCCGGAAGCTTCATACTGCAAGGTCGCGTAACGACCAAGTCGCCACGGATTTGCGTTTGTGGGTGCGCGATGCTTTGGATCAAGTCGATGGGTTGCTTGAGGCCCTTCAACGAGCATTTGTCGAGCGTTGTGATCACGATGCAGAGATCATCTTGCCAGCCTATACCCACATGCAGCGGGCTCAGCCTGTTCTAGCACCACATTATTGGTTGGCGTATGTTGAAAAGCTTGAGCGCGACCGATCGCGCATCGCGGACTGTCGCCGTCGGGTCAACGTATGTCCACTTGGTGGGGCGGCTGTTGCCGGAACGAGTCTTCCGATTGATCGAGCGTTGACGGCAGAGTTGCTTGAGTTTGAAAAAGTAGCGGCCAATAGTATCGACATCAGCAGTGATCGGGATTTCGCCATCGAATCCGTGTTTGTTTTGAGCATGATCGCGATCCATCTAAGTGGATGGGCGGAAGAGTGGATTTTGTGGTCTACGACTGAATTCGGTTTTATTAAGCTTCCACAAGCTTATTGCACAGGCAGTTCGATTATGCCGCAGAAGGTCAATCCTGATACGTTGGAATTGACGCGAGGCAAGACCGGTCGAGTTGTCGGAGCGTTGCAGACGCTGATGATGCTGATGAAAGGTTTGCCCCTTGCATACAACCGCGATATGCAAGAGGACAAGCCACCGTTGTTCGATGCGTTCGATACGGTTCAAGCTTGCTTGCAGCTTGCGATTCCCATCGTCCAAGGTTCCCAATTGCAACCGGCCGCGATTAAGCTTCGACTTGATCAAGGTTACTTGGATGCAACCGCCTTGATGGAAGCGATTATGCAGATGGGGATGCCGCAGAGGACTGCGCATCACAAAGTCGGAGCGCTCGTCGCGTTGGCAAAGTCCAAAGCAGTAACGCTTGGGGAGCTTACCGATGAGGACTTTTCGTCGGTTGACCCGAGTTTTGTGGGTGGGACGCTTCGGGCGAGATTGGGAGTTGAAGGGGCGGTAGCATCGTATCAGTCGCTAGGTTCAAGTCGTCCCGAGTTGGTGCGTGCGCAAGTTGCCGCATGGAAGCAAAAGCTAGCGAGATCATGAGTGGAGTTGGAATCGATCCTCGCTTTGAAAAGCGGCTTGGATGTGACACAGGTTCGGCATCGTTTCAGTGAGTCGGATTTCGATCACATCGAATCGGCCGCGTGTTTCCAGCAAGCCATGTCGTTTGGCATAGTGCAATGCTGTTTTGCATAGTTTGCGTTGTTTCACATCATCAACTGCATCGGCTGGTCGACCGGGATCGACGCGTGATCTTCCCCAAGTTTTGACTTCGACAAATACGACAACTTGTTGTTTCCAAGCGGCGATAACATCTATTTCGCCGAGAGGACAAGCGTACGAGTGTTCGAGGATAACGTAACCGGATCGGCGCAGAAAAGTCATCGCAAGTCGTTCGCCGTAATCGCCTACCGATTCATCAGGAAGTTGTTTAGGGTAGGGGAGGGTGTGTAGAAAGCTCCACCAGTGAGTCATCAGAGGGGTAGCGATGGACTGCACGATGCGACTAGCACGCCGGCGAACGAGTCGCCAATGCGAATGAAAGCGAGGTAAGCTAGCAGTCTTCATGTGGTGGCACCTTATTCCAGAGTCAACGACGGAGGGAATTATTCACTATAGAGAAGACTCCCGAAAAGAGTGCAATTTGGCAGAAATAGTTATTGGGGAGTCGCACCATCATCCCCCTCGCCCCTTGCTCCCGCCCGCGGAGAAGGGGAGCCAAGCGGAGAAGGCTTAGCCGTAGCTTGTCCGGATAGCTCACGCAAAGAAGCAAAGACGCAAAGAAAACCGAGAACCCTCTTGTATCATGCTTGGAGCGGATTCCCCGTTTAATCGTAACTCCCCTTCGCCTCCCGGGGGAGGAGAAGGGGTCGGGGGATGAGGTGGGAGAACACTCGCAGTTTGTGTTTTGCGAACTGCATAGAGTGCGATAACTATCCTGCTGAATTTGCTCATGATAGAAGAGCAGCAGGCAGCATCCAGCGTTGTGCAGTGCTCTTCGCACCCTCATCCCCCCCGCCCCTTACTCCCGCCCGCGGGAGAAGGGGAGCCAAGCGGAGAAGGCTTAGCCGTAGCTTGTCCGGATGGCTCACGCAAAGCAGCAAAGACGCAAAGAAAACCGAGAACCCTTTTGTATCATGCTTGGAGCGTATTCCCCATTTAATCGTAACTCCCCTTCGCCTCCCGGGGGAGGAGAAGGGGTCGGGGGATGAGGTGGGAGAACACGCGCAGTTTGTGTTTTGCGAACTGCATAGAGTGCGATAACTATCCTGCTGAATTTGCTCATGATAGAAGTGCAACAAGCAGCTTCAAACGCAATTCAGTGCTCTTCGCACCCTCATCCCCCTCGCCCCTTGCTCCCGCCCGCGGGAGAAGGGGAGCCAAGCGGAGAAGGCTTAGCCGTAGCTTGTCCGGATGGCCCACGCAAAGCAGCAAAGACGCAAAGAAAACCGAGAACCCTTTTGTATCATGCTTGGAGCGGATTCCCCATTTAATCGTAACTCCCCTTCGCCTCCAGGGGGAGGAGAAGGGGTCGGGGGATGAGGTGGGAGAACACTCGCAGTTTGTGTTTTGCGAACTGCATGGAGAGCGATAACTATCCTGCTGAATTTGCTCATGATAGAAGTGCAACAGGCAGCATCCAGCGTTGGTCAGTGCTCTTCGCACCCTCATCCCCCCCGCCCCTTACTCCCGCCCGCGGGAGAAGGGGAGTTACGATTTCATGAGGCTCCGGTCCGCACACAAACCCAAAAAGTTCTGGTTTTCTTTGCGCCTTTGCTCCTTTGGTGAGCCACTCGGATCCCTGGCTCGGCCACAGAGTGCAATGCTACAAAACCATCAACCTTACTGCCGTGTCCTGACGACACGATCCGCCACAATCTGCTTCGCTCCTAATGTCGGCAAGTAGCCTTGGGGACCATAGACCGTCACCAATTGCTGCGTATAACGCCGTAAATTCAATCCGGTGGTCGGTTGAACATAGGCTTTGACATTACCTACATCATCCGTCAATGCGAACTCTGGCTGGCCAGGTAACGAAGTATGAACCGCCACCAACCAACCCGTTAGCTCCGACTGCATCGATGGACTGCGCTCCACTTGATACGAAGCATTCGAAGTCATTGGAATTTGAGGCCCCATCGCCGCTGGCGCAACATACCCACCTGTCCTTTGACGCAGTAACTCAAAGCGCTCGATGCGATCGAGCAACAACCTCGCTTCGCCTCGGATCAACGGCGTCTCACCCCGCTCGATCCACTGCATCGCCGAATCTCTCAGCGGAGCAAGATTCCACTGATCCACCGGACGAGAGACGATCATCGACAACTCCGCTAACGCGTCTTGGATGGCCGGTGTCTGAAACCGATCGACTTCGTCACTCGAACGCCAATTCGATCCACTATCGGATGCCGATGAACGCATCGACGGACCACTCGCTAACATCATCGATCCCGATCCTATGCCACGCGAAGCAGACCCATCGCCAAGCGCTTCATCGCCAAGCATCTCCGAACGACTCTCCGCAAGCATCGTATCCGAACCCATCTCGCTCTGACCACCAAACAATGGTCCTTGCGTCTTCCACCACGGACGACCAGTCGCTCCACCTCCCGACGCCATCCGCTCTTCGTTCCATGCACCTTCCCGATCCAATGCGTCGCGATCAAAATACTCCGGACCACCTGTACGCGGATATCCACCAGATGATCGTGTAGAGGAATATCGCCCCGTCGGTCGCGGTAAATGCTCAATTCCCGCATAACTACTACCCGTACCCGTCGCTGCGCCTCCAGCCGGCCCAGTTTGCCGAGCCGGTCGCGAAGCGATCGCCGAACGTGGAACCGATCGAACCGGACTCGATGGCGAATAAATCGCCCCATCGCGAGGACCCGATGCAACCCCTGCAGATTGCTTAGGATGACCCGGTATCTGACTCGGATCTACAAGACTCATTCCAAACATCCCCAGAACATGATTCATCGAATCGGTCTCGCGCGGACCAACCGAGCGCTCTTGAAATAGCTGCCAATCGCGATCCTCATACGATTGTGGCTTCGTCGGCCTAGGACGAGGTCGCAACACTTGCACGCCCGAACCATTGACTACCTCACGATCTGCTGGCCGTTCTCCCGTTCTTTCGACTGGCACTTCTGCCGGTCCTGCCGGTGAACGCTTGATCAACGATCCCTTCTTGGCCCCAGAAGGTGCACTCTGACGTATCTTCTGCTCGCTCGCTTCTTGCTCGCGCCGAATCTCGCGCTCGACTCGCGCAACCTGCTCTGCTTCGTCCGACCAAGCCAAATTGCCTTCACTCTCCCCGTCCTTCGGCGGATTCTTGCTTACAGGACTTTGATAACTCGCTTTCGCAACTCCCTGCGATGCTTCATCGCTGCTTTGACTTTTGTTAGCAAGAGCGCTCGCTGCCCGCGATTTCTTCTTCGGCGCAGTGATTGGCTCGGTTCCAAGCATCGAACTCCTCACCCAACGAAACTCCCCTTGTGGCGGAGCTATCTTGAACCAAAGCTTCTTTGCACCACCCTCCGTACGATAAGCTTCATCCAAAATCGATACGCTCTGAGATACGGATAATTCCGTCTGGTAAAGCAACTTCGAAACTTGATCGTTCGCAGCGCCGACCCATGCCGGTGCCTTGTCTTCGGCTACTTCTGCTACTCTACCTCCCGGCATCAAGTACAAGAACTCTGCACTGACCCAGTTGTGACTTCCCTCTGGTGGTCGAATCCCAGACCAGCCATCCTCCGTCTGTACATAGACTTCCACGGCCGTTCCTTGATCAAGCAACCCGGTTGGATAATAGTTCGTTCCCGGTCCGCATCGAACCGTCGCTCGAGGCGCATGCACATATCGCTGCTTGTCCCCCTCGACTACCTGCATACTTACGGCTGCTACCGCTCCCTGCGGTCCGTCGTCTTGTTCCTGCCCATTCGCAACCATCGAACCAGCAAGTGCAGCACAACTCAGCGCGAAACCCATCCCGCACCTGGAAAATAAACTCGGTTTCATTGACGGATTCCTCCTGGCTACACAACGGCTCCTACCTCATTACAACGCTAGGCTATAGATCCAATCCATGAGATGAATCAAGCCCAGATGGGCAAGCCAGTTAACCTGGAGAATCCAGGCAACCCAGAGCGACTTGAAATCCATTTACCGCTAAGATTGCGGCCGATTTTTATCGTCGCGATTGGAGCGAAGTGATCGATGCGTAGGATCAAACGGCTTGCCTTGCATCCACGATTTCCAAGCTCTCATCGTGTCATAGAAGGTCTGTCGCTCGGATTTCGGGGGTACCAAGTATACCGCTGAGCTATCGAAATCTCTGCTGATTACGCTGCGAGCTAAATCGGCCTGGGTCTCACGCATCGACCTGAAAAGGACCTGCTCGCACTCTTTCTTTGACTCCCCTTCTCCGAAACTCAACGGCGCACCGAAGCGTGTGGCAATCATCGGCTTGGACTCTTCCCAAAACGGATATTCGATCGCCAATGGAATAAAAGTCACACGCTCAGAAGTAGCGGCAAGATGAGCTAAACCGGGCATCAAGGGTTGGCTGTGATCCCGGCAATCGGTAAACCGACCTTCTGGAGTAATCCATAATGCGGACTCTCGACGTGTGAGAATCTCCCGAGATGATTTGAGAAACTCGGCCGCTCCTCGCATCCGTTCCAACGCGATTCCGTAAAAGCCCAGTTGGCGAAATACACCATAAGCTTCCAATGCCTTCGCATCGATCGGTGCATAGAAAATGCGATTCGAGAAATAGGTCCGGTTCAATTGCATCGCGACAATCGGATCCCACCAACCGATGTGATTGGCGTAGACGACCAAAGCATGATCGTCTGGAACAAGTGTCGATATCGGAAACATCGACTCGACCGCAAAACATGTGAACTGTCGACGAATCATCCGAGCCGTATAACGGCAAAACCCGTCGACCAACCACTTCTTCGATGTCGGTAACCCCATATCAACCGTTGGTCGCTAAGCTCGACCGCCAGCTAACTGACCGGACTGAACGTCCTGATCGACGGTATCTCCCGCGATCCAACCGCTCATCATCACCATCGGCATTCCCGGTCCTGGATGCGCTGCGCCACCGGCGAAGTACAATCCTTGCAAATCAGTGGACCGATTCGCAGGCTTGAATGCACCCATAAACTTGCCGTGACTCGCCAATCCATAAATGGCTCCATTAAGCACGCGGTAACGCTTGTGAATACCCTCTGGGGTCAAGTGGCTTTCGGAGACGATATTGTCTCGGATCTTGCGCATCTTTCCGGTGTATTCAAGCTTATCGAGAATCACATCGCGATACTTGGGGAACATCTCGTTCCAGTTGTGATCTGGACGCAAATACGGTGTGTGAACCAAGACATACAAAGCCTCGCCGCCAGGAGGGGCGACGCCAGGCTCGGTTACCGCAGGTGCACATACATATGCGGTCGGATCCGGCGCCGGCTTACCCCGCTTGTAAATGTACTCAAATTCGCGGTGCGGATCTTTCGAGAACACAAAGTTGTGGTGAAGTAAATGCTCATAACGGGTTTTGAGCCCAAGATAAAGCACTACGCCCGAACAAGCCGGCTCGTACTTGCGACGCTTCTCAAATTTCGTCGCTGCTACGCTACCTTTAAGCAACTCCCTGTGCGTGCGAACCGAATCGCAGTTCGATACGATGCAGTCAAAGGAGTACTTGCCACCTTCGGTCGTGGTAAGCCCCGTTATTCGATTGCCGTCATGCTCGATCGACGCAACATCTGTACTGGTCTTGAACTCTACACCCAACTCCCGAGCAAGTTTCTCTAGGGCAACCGGCACAGCCCTTGTGCCACCCATCGGATACCAAACTCCTTCCTTGGTTTGCATGTGTGCAATGCCGCACAAGACCGCCGGCGAAGCCTCCGGCGAACTTCCGACATACTGCGTGAAGTGATCGATCATCTGCGCAGCCCGTTGATCGCGAACGTTATCGCGAACCAAACTCGCAACGGACTTGCCCATCCGCAAACTCAATACGTCACTGATCACCTTGGGCGAAAAAGCCCCCTCGACTCGCATCGTGTCGCGCAAACCGCCGACACTCTTCCAGAAAAAGAACTTGTCGGATACCTCATGAAGCCGCTTCGAGATCTCCATGAACTTCTCATACCCCTTGGCTACCCCAAGGATCGCTGAGAACTTGTCGAGATTCTTCATCATCTTCTCGGTATCAGCGACCAAATCCAAAACCCCACCATCGTCGAAAAAACAACGCCACTGGGGATCGAGAATCACCAACTCCAAGTAATCTTCCATCTTGCGCCCAGCATCATCGAAAATCCGCTTCAACACCGATGGCAACGTCAAGATCGTCGGCCCCATGTCAAAACGATACCCGTCTTGATGATGAACCGCCGCTTTTCCACCTACCCACTCGTTTTTGTCAAACAATGTGACCTGATGCCCTCGGGCAGCCAAAGTACATGCCGCCGCTAGCCCCGCAAGGCCACCACCTACGACTCCCACGCGCAATGTCCGTTCAGACCGTTCTATCATTCGTTTTACTTCTTTATGTCGTGACGAAAAACCGAGCGAAGAACCTTTCGGAGACCCTGGAAGCGGTCCCGCAAATGCTCACCGTGCTGTAATTGTAGCAGACCGTCGAGAAGTTGCTCATCGTTTGCCTGCGGTAATTTGCTATGCGGCAGCCACTTCCCCTTCCGCCGCGTAAGAACCTTCGGCACACTCATCGCCAAAAGCCCCTCTTCCCCACGCGTTACTCCGTAACCACTCTCGCCCCGGCCTCCAAAAGGCAACCTCGGATCAGCGGTAGGAACCACGAAATCATTGATCAGGACGGTGCCTGCGTCCAATTCAGACTCCATAGCTAACGCTTGTGCCTCCCCACCGAAAATCGATACACACAACCCGTAAGGGCACAACCGATTCCATTCAATCCCCTGAGAAATACTTGACACCGGCACAATCAGCATCACCGGCGCAAAGATATCTAAACGGTATATTTCCATCTCGGTGTCTACACCCGTCAAAATGACCGGGTCAATCGATGCAAAGGATCCAGGGGGTACCCCCCTAAGCTCTTGATCGTGTGTCCTTGTTTCACCATCCACTGATTGCATGCTGCCCGACAAAAAGGTGGCTCCCTTCGCCACGGCATCACTGACGGCTCGACGAAGCGACTCAATGGTCGAAACCGAACACGGAGCTTTCCAATCGGCACACCCGGGTGCGGCGAGCCTCGCGCGTAACTTCCCCTCCAAAGCTTCTCGTAACGACTCCGGGACAAACACTCGCCTAGGGGCAATACAAGTCGCCCCGCCGTTGAGCATCAAGCCGAACCGCAAGAGATCCGCGACACGATCAAGATCCGCATCGGGTAACACGAACACCGCATCGCATCCACTGAGCTCCATCGTGGCAGGCACCAACTTGCTTGCTGCTTGCTCCAACACTTTGCGACCACTCGTGCTACTACCAGTCATCACGATATGATCAACCCCAACCTCTATCGCAAGCTTCGCGGACTCGATCCGACTGTCGAGCACCAACACTAACTCCCTCGGAACACCACTCGCCACAACGATCTCGACCAACTCGGCAGTCACAGCTTCACATCCCGGTGCTGGTTTGATGACAACGCCATTGCCCGCCGCTAACGCGTGTAGCAACTGCGAACCTGTGAGAAAAATCGGGTAATTCCAAGTGCCGATAATGAGGACGGTCCCTAGCGCATCGCGCCGCACCTCGGACCGCAATGAACCGAGCCACATCGGAGTTTGCCAAACCGATGTGTGTCGCGTTCGCAAAACGCGGGCCATGGTTCGACTCAACCACTTGGCTGTCTCTGCCAATGGCAATAACTCTGCCGTGATCGTTTCAAAATAACTCGTCCGCATCGGCGCCGTGATGCTCCTGGCTAACACCTCACGTCGATGCACAATCCTCGCAGCAACCTTGCCAAGTATCCTCGCACGCTGCTTGATCGGCACCAGCTTCCACTCGCGCTGCGCCAACCGAACTTGTTCTAGCTTCTGTACCGCATCAATCTTGCTTTGCGACTCGATGAAACCCTCCCGCGTGCTGCATCATTGGCACGCTACAACTATGGAATCCAACAAAACTGTACGTTATGTCGTTCTTTCGATCCGCAATCTTTCGATCCGCAATCAATCGGCACACTACTTGGATTCTTTCCTACCGACCGATCCCTCGACGCTGATCTTCAACAACGCTTCATCGGTCCGCAAATACATCGAATCTTTGTAGAAGGCTGGAGTAGCAAAAGTCCGCCCGGTGATCTCGTTTTTCCCAACCAATGTGTACTCCTTGCTCGGTTTAACCCAACTCGCAACTCCATCCTCACTTAAAAACAACACATGGTCGTTCACGAAAACGGGACTTGCCGAGTAATTGCCACCTAACCGCTCCATCCAATGCCGCTCGCCCGTCCTCGCGTCGACACACGAGGCAATTCCATTGTCCGAAACAAAGTACAACTCGGACCCGATCAACAAAGGGGTTGGTGTGCTCGGCGCACCTCGATCCGTGCGCCATACGATGTTCGATTCCGTGACATTTCCCTTACCACCAAGCCTTACGGCTAACAACTCCGGATTGTCGTAATCGTGGTTGTAGATCACCAAATCATCGATAAGGATCGGCTGAGGGACTACCGACCAACCCGGTGCTAAAACCTTCCATATCTCTTTTCCTGTCTGTGGTTCATAAGCCGCCAAATGGTTCGGCCCCGGTGCCAAGATCTGTGACTCCCCTCCAACATCTGCAACCGTTACCGTCCCAAAGGAATGCGAAATCCTCGCAGGCTCACTCCGAGGTGTACGCCAAATCACTTTGCCATTCGAAGCGTCGATCGCACAAACAAAAGGATCACTGCTCCCGTCACAAATGATGAACAACTTCCCTTCAAACAAGACAGGGGACCCTCCGCTACCATGCACCGGTGGATAGACCAACTCCTCGCACATCCATACGACGGTACCGTCTTTCGGATCCAATCGCGCAGTCCCCAACGTTCCAAAGTGAACGAACATCGCTCCGTCTCGCACGATTGGTGTGGGACTCGCATGACTGTTCTTAGCATGAATCGCAGGTACCTTGTCCACCCGCTTGAGCTCCCGCTCCCAAATCAACTTGCCACTCTGTGCATCGAGCGCCAGCACGCGAAGCGATAATCCTTCCCCTTGCGCAACAGCAGTTGTCAAATAAAGGACTCCGCGATGGATCGACGGCGAAGACCACCCCAGTCCCGCGACAGGGATTCGCCAAGCAACATTCTGAGTATCGGACCATTGCATCGGAGGATGATGCGCAGAAGCATGACCGATCGAATCCGGCCCGCGAAACTGTGGCCAATTCTCCTCCCCGTAAACCATCGAATCGCCGATGAGCAAGGTACCGAGGAGTATCCCTACCAACCCCCAACAACCAATCCCTGCAGCTCTCCCTCTCCCGCTCGTAATGCCTCTCCTACCCGTACTCTTACTCTTACTCTTACTCCTACTCGTACTCAGCGTCAGCGGTACTCGCACTCCCTGTCCCCGCAACTCTCCCTTTTGCGCTCCCTCTCCCGCTACCTCTCCCGCCCTAAAAAACCGCATCGTCTCTACTCCTGCCCTTTTCACTTAATCGTAATTTTCCACCACGGCGAACAACTCTGCCCTACGGCAAACCCTCATCAAGTAGGATTTCTACATCGCAGAACGAAGCTTAAGAAAATCACGTACACGAAGTTGTATACCAACGACCGAATTTGGATCCGTCAAGGTATTTCTCACGCGCGAGCGTGTCAAGAAGTCGCTTGCTAGCTAACTACCAACAAGTCGACGGCGAAAGCTAGGAAGCGGCTTTAAACAAGCTGCTCAAATTCCATTCTTTGGGAACCGATCGCAAATTCAAATCGCGAGTTGGGAACGCCAATTCAATCTTCTCGTCCGCAAATCGTTGATGAATTGTCGTCAATAAATCGTGCCGAGTCGGCAGTCGCAAATCGAGGCTCGCCAAAAATATCCGAACCTTGAGCTGCAGTGTGCTGTCCCCAATCACCTCAAAAAATGCCGTCGGTTCGGGATTTTTCAACACATTCGGATGGTTTAAACAGATCTCACGCAGGATCTGACAAGCCCGAGTCGTATCGCTACCATAAGCGACCCCCACGTCGATCATCATCCGATTCGTCGAATCCGATAGGGTCCAATTCAATAACCGACCCGTCACCAAGTCCTTGTTCGGAATCACCAACTCCTGCTGGTCGAAATTCATCACCGTCGTCGCCCGCATCCGAATCTTCGATACTGTCCCGGTTGTATCCCCAACCGTGATGACATCCCCCACCCGAACCGGTTGCTCGAATAGCAAGATCAAGCCAGAGACGAAATTGGCGAAGATTTCTTGTAAGCCAAAACCCAAACCAACACCGAGAGCTGCCACGAGCCACTGGATACTTGCCCATCGCACCCCGAGACTATTGAAGGTCATCGCGATTCCCAAGATCAAAATCGTGTAGCGCGAGATCGATGTGATCGCATAACGAACAGCATTCTCCAAAGGCAGATGCTGCAAGAGGGCAATCTCAAGCAAGCCCGGCAAGTTCTTTGCAGCCACCACCGTCATCACAGCAGCGGGAATCGCTAGAAGCAGATTCGCTAAGGTTACAGGTAGTTTCTCCTCGGGTGTTGCCCCATCGACACTCCAAAGCTCCACGGAATCCAAGGCACCTACAGCCGGTAGAACCGCTGACCATATGAAAGCGATGGCCGCAATCGCGGCGAACACCAACGTACTGGAAACCAACCGCATGGTCTGCGCATTGATCTGCGACAAGTCGGCTTCGGTCGCTAGCGTCACTGGCGCTGTGGCCGTCGCGACTTGAGGTGCATCGGAATCGCGTCGACGAGCTTCCTCAAGCCGCTGTCGGGCTTGTTGAAGAATCAGCGTCCTGCGACGCAACAACAGCCAACGACATATCAAACAATACAGCAACAACAAACCGATCAATGTCATGAAACTCGTATGCAAATGCATCGCCAGACGAGTCGCCGTATAGTGATACCCCATCAAACTCATGCCGAGCAGAAACAACGGTGCTGCACACAATCCGGTATACCACACAAATTTCAAACGATCCGTCCACCCGCCCGCATGCGCTTCTAAATACTCTTTGAGCGCCCCATGCTTTGGATGCAATACATTGATCAGGAATATCGAAGCCATAAATAGCAAGGACCCGAAAAGAACACGACCCAATGTATTCTCAGCTTTCCACTCCAAGTCATTTGCAACAACTGCGTACAATCCAACACACGGAATCGCTAAATCAATAAACCAACGCAACTGAGTGCGCAAGACTGACGTCGAATGCTGCGACCACTGAAAATGCGATTCAGCCAGTCCGCCCGTTCGCGCGATCTGTCGAAAAAACTCCAATGGAAAGAAATATCTAGCACTGACCAGTAATCCCCAACCAATCGCCGCAGTAAATGCGCTGTTATCCGCTACCGATAGCAATCGCCAACCCAGCAACAAATGGATCAAGGGCAATGGCGCACTGAGCAAGATACACAACAGCAAAACCTTCAACGTCGGCAAAAACGACGTCGTCGTCGACTTGCCCGCCAACACCCCTGACTTCGAAACCGTCTGCCTCATCTTTGTCGTATATGCAATTAACAACAAAAGACCTGAGATGAAAAACGCATACGCCCAAGTATGCTCTTTGAAGTCATCGAACAGTCGAACTGGTATCTCACGCCATTGCGATAAACTACCGAGACGCTTCGATTGCTCGACCACTTCCGGCCAGTCCTCCACCGCAAAAGGATCGGTCGATCGTATCCAAAGAATATGCTGGTCGATAAAATTGCGATACTTGCTCACATGCTCAATAAGCTGCTGGTGTACCAAAGCCAGATTGAATAATGAATCCGCTGCATTGTTCGCATCAATTCGAAATTCCTCAACAATCTTCGCTTCCGTCGCTTGAAACAACATCCGCTTCTGCGCTCCATCGAGCGAATCAAACTCCTCAACTAACGTATCGAAATCTACCCTCGGTGCGGTCGGATCAAGCCCCTCTTCGTACTTGGCCTTAAGATCATCAAGCTCCAAAATCCTCGATTGCACGGCGATAATCTTCGTCTGGCAGTCTTCCAACTCCTTATTGAGCTCCTGTATTTTCGGCAGCTCATCCCGCTGACGCTTCAATACATTCGCTACCAAACTCTTCATCCGCGATACGTTAAAGTTACCATCGCGAGCCTCCTCCCCCGTTCGATCCGACCCGAGTCGCTCCATCATGATCCGATATCGATCGGTCAACGATCGCAACTTCGTTCGCTGATCCTCAAGCATACTCCTTGTTCTCGATTGCTCCCCGACCAACTCACGCCAAGACTCGATCTGCGCTTGCAAATCCAGCAACCCCTTGGTCTCCTTGCCCCTGTCCCCTTTATCCCCAATCTTTAACTGTTTGCTGAGCCGATCAAGCAAATCCGCATAACGGGTGATCTGCGTTTCCCGACGCTTCCCTAACTCCTCAGCGATCTCCTTGATCCGCAACTGATAAAATTTCTCCTCAGCAATGTAGAACTCTTTGCGCAAAGGCAACAACTCGGCTTCCGCCTCGTAGGTCCGTTGCTCAAGCTCTACACGCCGAAGGTGAGCGTTAAGCGTCGCAAGCTTGGCTCGAATCAACAACTGATTCGCTTCGCGAACCCTCGGGTCAGTCCCTTCCGGCACCGGAGCTGTCAACTCATCATTTAGCTTGGCAATCGCTCCCTTATCGTCATTGATGAACCGTGGAAGCTCTTTCTTGCGCACGTCCCGCGCCGCGATCGTCGTCTCGGTGTCCGTCCTGTTTTTCGTCGCACCCTGTAGCAACGCGCCAATCTGCAACTGAAGCGTTTGCAAGTACTCCGGACTCGACCACGTCAACGATCCTTCTATATACGGCGATTTAAAATCTGGCTTCTCTTTACGCTTCTTCGCATCCGCCGTCGCTACCGTCGCGACTTCCAATGCCGCCGTATACTCTTTGATCGCCTTTTCTTCCTCAAAACGCTTCTTGATCTCCGCTAAGGTCGCTTCATACGTTAGCGTCAATGATGACTTTAGGTTCGGATCAAGCTCCGTTGCGGATTGCAGTTGCTGCAACTGCGCTTGAACCGCTTCGGCCGATATCGCCGCTGAATCGGGATTCGCAGGGTTCGCTTGATTTGCCCCGTTACTTTGATTCAAGCCGTTAGTTTGATTTACAGAGTTTGTAGTTTCACTCCCAACGACCTCCTGCCTCTCTCCAGCAGGAACTTGACCCGACTCGCCAACTTGACTCGATTCGCCAACTCGCCTCGAATCGCCGGGACCTTGTACCGCCCCATTTTGACGATTCGCTAACATCGCTTTGATGCTGCTGCGTCGCTGCGCGGATCCTGCCGAATCCCCTTGATTCGCCGCTGGCACCCCTCCCGGCTGTTTCGCCAAAGGATTCGGTGGCAAAGCTGGCAATGGCGTAAGCCCCTGCGCGAACGCACCGACGCTTAAGACCCATCGGAGAGCAAGCAATACTACTGCGATGCGAGTTATTATCCCCCGGAAGCTTTTGAAAGTCCTCAGGGGCCGTTTCCTTGATTGGTTCACAGTTGCCTGATTTGGGGGGTACCGAGTCAACAAAAGCATTCCGCACTACAAAGCTTGCATTGCAAAGATCGCACTGCAAATTCGCACCTCTACCGACAAACGTAGAATCCGGAACTACCCTCGCTATGTAGTCAATTTGCAAGTCGACGACAAGACGGAATCGCATCGAGTCTTCTTCAAGCGAACCCTTTTCAAATGAGCCCTTGGAGTGCTATGGAATCGGAACACGCGAACTTGCTACACTCCGGACCGCGAACCGACGCCCGCTACGGCTGGCACCTCGCAACACCCGGCCGGAGCAATCTGGCCCCCTCCCGTTCCCATGGAGCCTGTGGATGTACAAACTGCTGTTATGCTTGCGTTACCTCAGAACCCGATGGATCGCCTTGGCTTCTATCGTCTCTGTCACTCTTGGCGTCGCGACCCTTATCGTGGTCAATAGCGTCATGGATGGTTTCACAACGCAAATGAAAGAGCGGATGCACGGAATCCTTAGCGATATCGTTCTGGAAACCCGCTCCAACACAGGCATCGCTCAGCCAAACTGGTACGAAGAACGAATCCGAAACCGCTTGGGTGACTCCGTCGCCGGCGTCACCACCGTCGTGACTCTACCGGCTATGATGACCTTCCAACACAACGGCAACAGCCACACTCAACAAGTCAATCTGATCGGCATCGATCAAAAGACTTACGCAAGCGTCAGCGATTTCAGCAAGTATCTGCTCCACCCAGAAAATCGCGACCAACTCGATTTCCTTCTCAAAGAAGGTGGATACGCCCCTGACCGCGAACGGATGCAACCCTCCGGCTGGGAATACCGTCGCCCCATCGCTCGTTATCGCAAACTGGTCAACGATCGCGTGCGAGATGGTAGGACAGCCGAAGAAGAACAAGCAGCCGAGAAAAGTCGCTACGAAGCTTTGCAACAACAAATCCAACGCGAACAACTTCAAAGCAATACGGCCGGCACCGAAAGCCAATCCACAAACGCAGATTCAACAGACCCATCTGCTCCAGCTAACTCTGCGACACCGGCCGCCCCCTCTACGCCGGATGACGCCGCGACGCAAACCGACTCCTCCGTCAATTCACTCATGGCAGGACCCGGGATCGTTATCCCGAACAAAGCCCAACAAGTCCTCCAGTTCGATCCGGAAAAAGAACAACGTACCGGGATCGTCCTCGGAATCAGCCTCGGTAGCATCCGAGGCCGAGAACCAGACGGGACCGTCCAAGATTTCTTCTTCCTCCGACCAGGCGATGATGTCCAAGTTACCTTTCCAAACGCAGGAACGCCACCTCGCGGAATCGATGAGACCTTCACCGTCGTCGATTTCTACGAAAGCAAAATGAGTGAATACGACTCGACCTTTGCTTTCGTCCCTATCGAGAAACTCCAACACTCCCGAGGAATGATCGACCCGAGAAGCGGAATCGGTGCAGTGACTTCGATCCAAATTAAACTTAAACCCGGAGTGGATCTGAATACCGCTCGCGATGCTCTCCGCGATGAATTCCCTCCTACGCATGAATTCGTAGAAGTCCGTTCATGGCAAGAGACCCAAGGTCCATTGCTCGCAGCCGTTCAACTCGAGACGACGATCCTTAACATCCTTCTGTTTATGATCATCGCCGTAGCTGGCTTCGGTATCCTCGCTACCTTCTTCATGATCGTCGTCGAGAAAACCAGAGATATCGGAATCCTTAAATCCCTCGGTGCTACTGGAACCGGTATCGCTACGATCTTCCTCGGCTACGGTGTATTGCTCGGTACCGTCGGCGCGGGCGTCGGTCTGCTCTGCGGCTTACTGTTCGTCTGGAAAATCAACGACATCGCTCGCGTCGTCGAATGGATCACCGGCCGCGAAGTCTTCGACCCCACGGTCTATTACTTCGATACCATTCCTACCATCATCCACCCCTTCATGCTCTGCTGGGTTACCCTCGGTGCTATCTTGATCGCTGTCCTAGCAAGCGTTCTGCCAAGTATCCGTGCGGCCCGCATGCACCCAGTCGAGGCTCTCCGCTATGAATAACTCCGACTCCCTTCGCCACCCTCCGATCCCAGCTCCCCACATGCTCGATACCAAACCGTCGGTACCCTACCGCGTTGTTCATCCCGAAGAATCGGAACAACGCCGTACCACTCACTCCGGTCTACCGAGCGTCGCTAACCCGATGCTGACCGCTACCGGTCTGGCCAAAGCTTACCGAAAACACCAATCCAGCGTACCGGTCCTCAAAGGAGTCGACTTCTCTGCCGAACGCGGAAAAGTTACCGCGATCATCGGACAAAGCGGGTCAGGAAAAAGCACCCTGCTGCACCTCCTCGGAACCCTCGACCGCCCAGACGAAGGTGAAATCGCTTTCGACGGTCAACGGATCGACTGCCTACCAAGCCGACAACGGGATCAATTCCGAAACAACCAACTTGGTATGATCTTTCAGTTCTACCACCTCTTGCCCGAACTGACCCTCCTGGAAAATGTCCTCGCCCCAGCCATGATCGGCAACGGCATACTTTCCTACTGGAGAAACCGCCGACAAATCGTCGAACGCGCAAAACACCTCATCGAACTCGTCGGTCTCTCGCACCGAATGAAACACCGCCCACGCGAACTCTCCGGCGGTGAAATGCAACGTACCGCCATCGCTCGCGCATTGGTTACCAACCCGTCTCTACTCCTCGCCGATGAACCCACCGGGAACTTGGATCAAGAAACGGGACGGACTATACTACAACTGCTGCGCGTACTAAATCGTGAACATGGTTTGACGATCGTGATGGTGACTCACGATGAGTCCATCGCTCAGCAATGTGACTCGATCGTACGGCTCAAGGATGGACGTGTGGAACGACTGACTGCACCGATCCTGCGAACCACGTCGGTGTAGTCGCTTATAACGACTACATACACCTATCACTATGCAAAACGTCCTTGTTCGTCCCACTTCCAAGTACGTTCTGCTCTGCTCGCGATCAGCATTCGCTTGCACCCTGCTCCTCGTTTCCACTTCGAGCCTCTTCGCCCAATTTCATCCCGCTCAGAGGTTCCATCCCGCTGAGAAATCTTCGGTGTTCAACTCCGATCCCCTGGCGAACTCCGATTTCGGAGCGAACTCCGATCAAACCCTCGTCGTCGATCCCCCCGACTCGCTCCTGCCTCGACTCAGCCGCATTGCACCCATCCTCGTCGATAAATGCCTGGGTTGCCACAACAGCGAAAACCGCGAAGGTGGCTATGCGATGGATACACCTGCTCAACTGTTCCTTCCAGGTGATTCGAAACACCCAAGCATCCGTTTGCCACTCGAGCGACCAACCGGTCAACCAACCGACCAGCCAACCGGTCCGCAACCCAACGACGGCGACCTAGGCGAACTCTACGCTCGACTCATCTCCCATGACCCGGTCTTGCGCATGCCCCTCGACGCTGACCCTCTAACCGACGATCAAATCGAAGAAATCCAACGATGGATCCTTTTTGGTAGCAGAATCGACGGCGGTTCCGATGCCCCAATCGAATCCTTCCTCCCGTCGGAAATCAGCAATACTCCTAAGCTGCAAAAGTACCCCAAAGCTCACCCTGTCCAAGCCCTTGGCATCGACCCGACTCGCCGATGGGTCTTCGCAAGCGGATACCAAGAAGTTCTCCTTTGGGAACTACCTCAATCCGTTCTCCAATCCGACCTACCAGCCGATCACAAACTTCCTCCCGCAGAACTTATCAACCGTATCACCACGCGCGGTCGTTCTATCTCCGACTTGGTCTGGGACCCTATCGGCTCGACCCTCTGGGTCGCTTCCGGTGAACCCGGAAAACTGGGCTTCATCGAGTCCTTCCACATCACCGATCCTTCCCAACATCCAAACCGAAGACTCCTCTGGACTTGCCGCGACACACCGCTTGATATCGCTTTAAGCCCCAGTGCCGAGCGAATCGCGATCGGTCAAGCCGACGGGTCAATCGCCGTATTAAACACCCGAACGGAATCCCTACTGTGGCGTGCAACCGCACATGCAGCTGCAGTAACAAGCGTCGATTGGTCACGCGACGGGAAAACACTTCTATCGGCTTCCCGCGATCGCATGGGGAAATCATTCCAAGCCGTCGATGGGACAATGCTAAGCAGCTTTATCGATTCCGAACGCACCGTCGCCTCCCTCGTCGCGCTCAATAAGGGTGCAGTAGGTTTTGACGAAGCAGGAGTTGTGCGATACTACCCCAACTTCACCACTCCCAACGCCAGAGCTAGCCGCGATGGTTTCCCTCAACAAACCCACCGCCTCGTTGCAAACAACGACGAGTTCTTCGTCCTGCAACCCGATCGAGTCCGCCACTTCAATATCCGTCGTGAAGAAGTGATCGAACCCAAAGGAGAAGACGGTAAAGAGAAAAAGAAAACGAATTTCCACATCGATGAACGCGAAAGTTTCGATCTAGCAAATCGGTCCCCTGCCGGCTTCTTACCGATTCGCTTGGAGCGTTCCGCACCTCCACCCTTCGGTTCAGCATCCGAGACCCCGGTTTGGATCGCCATCGGTAGCTCCACCGGCGAACTCATTCTTTGGAACCCCAGTTCCAAAAGCACTTTTCAGCTTACCAACCAACCCACGAAGTAAACGCAAGAACGCCGCCCCAGACCGCAACTGGCCAACTAAGGTTGCTCCTGCAATTCCAACTCGGACTTGCTCTGTGAATCAAGCCGCATAAAAACCGTTGCACGATGCTCCCGAAGTATTCTCACAAGCTCTTCAACCGTTTTGGGATTCGTCAAAATACTGCTGTGCGTCGTCGGTACCGTTCGCTCGCTTTGTACCCCGTCCCAATGGGCGCTGTCATAAGGCACAACCCCATCGCTTCGATGAACCCCCAACAACGGCCCACCTGTTCCGATAATCGAATGCATTGCAACAGCGTCGGATAACTTCAAGGAATTGAGAATCTCTAAAAACGGTTGGCCGGGATCAAGCATATCGATGCTGGTAGGTAAGCCATCGGCAAGTGTTTCTCGAACCGCTCCTGGATTCTGACGGATAAACTCCTCTACCCCGCTGTCGCTTTGTGTCACCAAAGCACTGGCCATCTTTCCAATTGCGCGTCCAGCAGTGCTGCTCCCCCGATGCGGCGTTGCAATAAACACCGCTCTGCTAATCAACGGATGTGGATCGAAATAAAAACGCTCTGCAAGCTGCGCTCGGTACGATTCCTCAACGCGAACCCCCTCCAACGGCAAGCGCGATATGGAATTCCAAACTTGCTCGCCGCTGTAACTGATCATCAGCTTCGTTATCAATCCCCCCATGCTGTGACCAGCCATGACAATTTCATGAAGCAACGGCTCAGTTCCCTCGGGATCAAGCCGCTCCATCACCGAATCCAAATGCTCTCGCAATTCACCGGCTGAGCGTAAAAAGGGTTTCCCCGTCGGATACCCAAATACCCATAGCTGATAATCCTCCATCAAGTCCGCGTCTGCTCGCAACTGATTGCATATCTCGCCAAACGTATCAGGACTCGACAACAATCCATGCACAAGTATCAACGGGATCTTGTCCGATTGGTAAGGCTCAAGCATCGTCAGTTTGGCAGGATCCTCGGATCGATCCGGTCTTGCGAAATCCTGCAATCGCGTCTGCGGATGATGGTGCAAAGCATAAGCCAAACTTGCCGTTAAATCATACGCTAACGGCAATTCGATCTCCCCTGACTCATCCCCATAATCGATCCGACGAATACTCACGGGATTGTAGAAATGAAGAACGTTCCCATCTGGTGAAAGGACCGCTGTCGCTGCAAAACTTGACGTCGGTGGCAAAAACGATTTACGGGGCTCCTCGTCCTTGCTCACTCCACGCCGCACCACGACCACCGGCACCCCTATCCCCTGGCTTTTGTAAACCGATTTGAGCCGCTGATTACCATAATGCCCAGGAAAAACGATCTCTTGAAAATCATCGATATCCCAAGCGAAACCATGCAACTCCACAGGCATCGAACGATGCAACTGCCGGTTGGATCTAAACATCGCCATCAATTGACGATTGTGAGGACCAAAGAGCTTGTCCTGATGAATCCCGTTAAAAAGATGCTCTGCAACTGGCCCGCGATCGATCCAGTACGACTTAAGCCGGATCGATGAACACGACGCCACGCTGATGGCAAACATCGCGAAACCGACCGCTATTCTGCCAACCAAGGCATTCTCTCGGAACCGATGCATCACTCAGCTATCACCTAAAACATCGTACGTGGACTTCCAAAACTCCGTTTCTTATCGGCGAGATGTAAACGAACCCTGGACTGCTCGCGATTGTTGTTTGATTGTGCCGATTGATCTCAAAACAATCGCTGCAACGCTCAATCGCATTAAACCACCTACGCAGTTTGAAACGCACCTATTGCGACAGGTGTCAAACTACAGAATCTCACGCACCACGCGACCGGCAACATCGGTCAAGCGAAATGGTCGTCCATGATGAGCATACGTCAGTCGCTCATGATCGATCCCAAGCAAATGCAACATGGTCGCATGCAAGTCATGGATGTGAACTCGATCCTCAACTCCGTAATACCCAAAGTCATCCGTCACTCCGTGTGTGATCCCACCCTTTACTCCACCACCAGCCATCCACATCGTAAAACCATGATGATTATGCTCGCGTCCATCCCCATTCTGCGCATGAGGCGTCCTACCAAACTCTCCACCCCAAACAACCAGTGTCTCTTCAAGCAACCCTCGCTGTTTCAAATCGCTCAATAACCCCGCTATCGGTTTGTCGGAAACTTCACACCGATCCCGCAATCCACCTGCGATCCCGCTGTGATGATCCCAACCCCCTAAAGAAACTTGTACAAACCTAACCCCAGCTTCGGATAATCGTCGCGCTAGCAAACACTGCCGCCCAAATTCGTCTGTCTTCCCCTCTCCAATCCCATACAAACTCAAACTCTCTTGCGTCTCCCCCGAAAAATCGACCAACTTCGGTGTGTTGACTTGCATTCGATAAGCCAGCTCGAAAGACTCGATCACACCTTCCATCTGCAAGTCCCCTTCGACACGCTCTAGCTGGTGACGATTAAAGGCTTGCAGCAAATCGACCCGCTGCCGTTGAACGGCTTTCGGTACAGCAGGATCGAGTAAATGGCGAATGGGAGCTTTACCCGGCCCCGAACCAACTTCCGTTAATACAGTCCCTTGATGGATCGCAGGCAAAAACGCACTCGAGTAATTTCGATCTCCCTCCTGCGGAAGTATCGTGATATAGCTAGGCAACTCTTGATTCTCAGTCCCTAACCCATACGAACACCAAGCACCCATCGACGGAACCACATCGAAGAGATTCCCGGTATGCAGTTGCCGAATCGCGGTCGGATGGTTCGGACTGTCCGCATGCATCGCTCGCAAAACACAAAGCGAATCGATGTGCTTGGCTGTATGAGGCAACCATTCGCTGATCGCCATCCCACTCTCCCCATGCGCCTTGATGCCACTTACCGGCCCCAACAATCTGGTTTGATCAAGCCCCACCGTAGCTTCGGTATCCGGTAGCCGATACGGTAACTCCTTACCATGCAACCGCGTTAACTCAGGCTTGGGATCAAACAGATCCACTTGCGACGGCCCACCCGACATGAAAAGAAAAATAACTCGCTTCGCTTTCGGCGGAAAATGTGTCTGTTTCGGAGCTAATGGTCCCGTTGCAAGCCCCCCGACAATCTCGGGATCAAAACCCATCCCGCGAACTGCTTGCTCGTGTAGCATCACTTGCATAGCCAATGCCCCAAACCCACATCCGCTCCGCCATAGAAAGTCTCTGCGCGTAGCGCTCTGCAAGACTCGCTTGCTAATCAACCGATCCAAACATCTGCTGGTCACTGATTGGCTGTTTGGTCGCAGTTGCACGGGTTGCTTAGTCATCAAGGTCGGCTCACTCATAAAACAAGAACCCATTGGAACTAAGGATGCTATGACAGAATTGAACCCACGCTTCTTTGCCGATCTCTGGACCACCTTCCACGCCATAGCTCTCTTTATAGCTTTCCTCGAATCCCTTCATGAATTGCATGGTCCATTCAATTTCGCTCGCCTCCGGCGGGCGTCCCCAAGCCGATTGCAGGACGGCACTGACCCGCTGTTCTTGACTCCCGTAGTCCTCGGACAACCAGTACTTTGCCATCTGCTGCGCTCTTTCCTTGAGCGTCGGGGCATTCATTAAAAACAATGCTTGGGTCGGCACCGTGGTGTTCGGACGCTGACCCGTGATGTCATTCGGATGAGGGAAATCAAAGACACTTAAAAGCTCCAGTTCCCCGCTGGGCCGCTCTCGCTTCAAAGGCAAATACACGGTTCGGCGATTGCGCACCGCCGGATCTAATTTCCCACCCCATGTCGCTGGATTGACGTTCCCACCCAGACCATTGATATTCCCATCGATGTGCAGTCCAAGCGACGGCCCCGAACGAGCGAAATCCAACCCCCCACTGAGCAATAGCATCGTATCCCGAATGGATTCCGCGGTCATCCGTCGACGTGGCATTCTACTGACTAACCGATTCTCTGGATCCTCACGCCGCGACTCAACCGAAATACTCGACATTCGATAAGCCCTTGTAAGCACCATCCGACGTATGGTCTGCTTCAAGGACCAATGATCGACATCGCGAAACTGTTTAGCCAAGAAGTCCAACAACTCCGGATGCGTAGGCCGCTCGCCATGTACACCAAAGTAGTCGACCGTTCTGACTAATCCCTGACCAAATAGCTCTTTCCAAATGCGATTCACCAACACCCGCGATGTCAACGGATTCTCAGAATCGGTTAGCCAATGTGCCAGCTCAAGCCGCCCGCTTTGATTCTCCGCAACACTCGCCTTCGATGAAACGGGCACCGCTCGTAGAAATCCTCGCGGCACTATCGGGCCGAGCGAAGCGAACTCGCCTCGCTTGTAAATCGGACCGTCTTTCGGACTCTCTATGTCTCGAACCGCTATCGCTTGATGACCGTCCGGTCGACGCGACTGGAGAGTCCGATCGATGGTCGCAATCTCTTGCCGTAATTTCGCAGCAAAAGGCCCATCCTTAGGACTCGGCCCAGCACTATAAAACTGTATCGCGATATCTTGCTCATCGACTTCAAGTGCATGGCTGTGATTGACCCCAATCCCATCCCATCGCTTCAAGATGCACTTCGCTAAGACCGTCTTACCCGTGTTCGCTTGCTTACCTCGCAATTCTCCTCGCTGCGTATCATCGAAGTTATCAACAAACACAGGGGTTGATTCGGAATCGCGATGGACTTGAAGTCGATCGATCACTCCACCAAACCGACCCGTCGAGCGATTCGAAGTCACATGCAATCGCACCGGTCCTGTACCATCTCCCGTATACCCAAACGCCATCGGTGCAAACGCGACTCCTTGCGCACCGGCGTTCCAAGCACCCGGCGATGCCGCATAGTAAGCCAGCACGGTATCATCGCTTCGGAGTACTTGTACCAAAAGTCCATCATCGGCCTGCGTAGCTTGGCTTGCATCCGACCATACCGACGGACCCGCTTGCCAGGAAACATGGTATCGAACCCCCACCTCATTCGCGCTGATCCCTTCGCGCAACGTGATCCCATTGGCTTGGTCATCGCGCACATACCGTCCATACCGCTCAATCGATTCAGCAGACTCTTGCTCGGTCAACTGACGTAATAACTCCGATTTGCGAACCGAGAGCGATTCTTCTAGCTTCTTGTATTCAGATTCCGATCTCGGATCGGTCGGCAAACTGACATGCGAAATCTGACTCCAGACCCCCGGACCGTCGTAACTAGTTGTTCTCGTGCTATGAAAGATACCCGCTAATGCGTAATAATCGGCTGTCGGTATTGGATCAAACTTGTGGTCATGGCAACGTGCACAAGCGATCGTTTGACCAAGAAAAACTTTGCCGATCTTATCGATCTGATGATCGACAACGTCCGCATCTAGCTGCTTCTTGATGTAGTTCTGTAAGGTCCAAGGTCCAATCGCTAGAAATCCCGTAGCGATCAATTGCTCTCGCCGCTGCTCAACCGATTCATACGGCAGCAAATCACCTGCAATCTGCTCGTGAATAAACCGATCCATGGGCTTATCCGCTCGTAGCGAATCAATCACGTAATCGCGATAACGCCATGCATCGCGGATCAATACATCCCCCTGGATGTCTGCTAAGTCCGCATAACATGCTAGATCTAGCCAATGCCTTCCCCAATGCTCAGCAAACGAAGGGGAACTCAGCAGCCTATCGACCAACCTCTCGTCCGCTTCGATCGAATCGTCTTTCAAATAAGTGTTGAATTCCTCAAGCGTCGGTGGCAATCCCGTCAAGTCGATACTGACCCGACGCAACCACGATGCGCGATCAGTATCTCTTGCCGGCCCCAAGCCTTCGCTCACCAATCGACTCAACAAAAAAGCATCGATTGGATCGTGACACCAATCCGACGAAGGCAACTGACTCGCTGACGGTACCGAAGTCTCCTTGATCGGCTCAAGCGCCCAAAGTGCACTCGGATCGGACTCGCGATGAGCTGACATACCGACTCTTATGCCGGGATCGGCTTGTCGAGGATCGGGTGCACCCATTCGCACCCACTCTTCTAAGATTGCGACATCCTCGGACGAAAGTGGTTTCTCAGGCGGCATCTCGTAGCCATCGTAACGTACCGCCGCAATCAATAAGCTCTCCTCCGGCTTGAATGGAACAACCGATGTTCCGTCGCTACCACCCTTTAACCACCCCGCTTTCGAGTCGAGTACCAATCCCCCCTTGGACTTGTTGGCCGCATGACTATGACAACCATAACAATGCTTCTGAAAAATCGGCTCGACTCGCTCAAGGAAATACTTTCGACCTTCCTCCGTTACCAAGTCCTCGCTGGCTTCTCCTGATGCCGCGGATGCCCCCGCTGGCGCGGATGGCTCAGATGGCGCAGATGCGTTTAACGGCTCGGATGGCTCTTGCGCAATAACATCGCTCATGATCAGCGATTGCGAGATTGCAGCCGTATAAATGCAAATTGCGACCCAGTGCAACCAACCGGTTTTGCAGCAGGGTTCACATGCTTGGGCGAGAAATCGTTTCGGACGCTGAAGATTCTTTGGAAACATATCAACGCTTCATCTGCGTGAAGACGGTGTGGTTCTCTCGCATCGCCGCTGGTATGTCGCTCGGAGTCGCTCCGTCTTCGAGTAA
>Ga0315899_10000189_pt1 | contig 77553 bp, 100 predicted proteins | sample LakEriMetagenome_2_FD_203518 | JGI IMG/M metagenome (GOLD analysis project Ga0315899, IMG submission 203518) | Freshwater fungal communities from buoy surface, Lake Erie, Ohio, United States - Buoy 4 MA112 | ecosystem: Environmental > Aquatic > Freshwater > Lake | place: USA: Lake Erie, Ohio... | reverse complement strand
GACTTGCACCAGAAGATTGAGATTCAAGACTGTCAATTTGAGTCTTAGTTTCTTCTTGCTGCTTCTGTTTACAATATTTGTAGAGTGCCTCTGCGGCAACCAGAACATCGGCAAAGGTTTCAGTATCGGCAATCAGGTTGATGATTTCAGTTTCTTCACCACGCTCAACAGGAATATCCACATAGTTACCAATCTTGAACCACAGGTTTGCACGGTCGGCAAGATTATAGGTTTCCAAATTGTCGTCTTGGAGTTGGAAGAAATCGTCGTCAGCAAGTTCCTTATAACCGTTGTAGAAGGTCTTGGCGAGACCAGCATAACGACGCTTCATCAGTTTCTCAATACGTGCATCTTCCACCACATTCACAAACTGCGGAGGAATCTTATGTTCCTTCAACCAATCCTCATCAGGTGTATAGAGAGCGTGTCCGACCTCGTGACCCACCAGCAGGTCATACACAGTGTTGCTTGCCTTCTCCCACAGGGGCAGCGTCAGCACACGAGTATGAACATTGAAACAAGCAGTTTCTACCTTCTTATGCTCAACCACAAGGTCTTCAGTAGCAAGCAGTTTAGCAAGTTGAGACTTGATTTCTTGTCGGACGGTCATTTGCTTTGAATCGTATGAACGTATAATACAAAAGAACCTCCCTTTTTGGGGGAGGTCATGTGACGCTTTTTGAAGTGGCTCAATCGTGCCTTTGCTTGTCGGAGTGCTTGCGGTTTCAGTTTCCGCTTCTGCTCCTTCTTACTGTGATGGTGGCGATTAGGAACTAACACAATCTTAATTTGGTGGAGAAAACCTAAAGTAGCATACTGTTATTTAGTTGTCAAGTGCCCATAATACCCCATCTTTTTCATTAAGGCAACTGCTTCATCATACTTATCAGGTTTTACTGCTATGTAAAGGTGTTTTCCAATTTTATCTCTGTTATTATCGATTACAGTCCCCAACTCAAGATGTCCTGGATTAACACAAAGTTTATTATCACATAAATGTCTAACAACTAATCCTTCTGGAATTTGACCCCTATAAATTTCATAAGATACTCTATGTGCCTTTTTCTGCTTATAGTTGTCTCTTATAACCCCATATCTTTTTTTAGGTCTTCCATTTTGAGTTCCTGTCCATATCCAACAATCATCATCACAATTTCCTTTTTTGTGGGAATTGTCAAATCTTTCCTTTAAAGATTTTTGATAATTCCCACCCCTATGACCATTATGTATTCCCTTTGGCATATTATTTTAGAAAAGTTATAACTATTTATAGTATAGCACTTTTCTAAAAAATTGGTCATTTTTCTGCTGATTCTTGGGATACCATACGTGAAAAACCTTTGACCTTCTCAAACCTTATGACACTTTCAAATTTGTCATGCAGGTCTGCCTTATGAGAAATTACAAAAATATTAGCATCTTTAATCACATACTTAATAATCTTCAAGAACTCATCGGTGCCGAAACCATCAAGTGAGGAATCAAATACCTCATCCATAATCAGCAGATTGGTATTGACAGAGTTTTTGACTCGGGCTACTTCTCTCCAAGTGAAGAGAAGGGCAAGGTCGATTCTCATTTTCTCACCCTCACTGAATGAACTATATGAAAAGTCTTCGTGAATGGGTGATTTTACCGTTTCGTTAAACTCTTCATCCAGATGGAAATTAATATAAAAATCCATCATTTGAAGATAACGATTCACCTGCTGATTTATGAACGGAAGATACTTCTTAATGATCTTCGTTTTTACACCATCGTCCTTGAGTAAGGAGTAGGCAAAATCGTAATAAACGATTTCTTCTTTTTTCTTTGAGAGGTCTTCGAATGTTTTTTGGAGATTGGTTTGAAATTCTTCTAGCTTCTCATGCTCAGTATTTCGGTTTGCAAGGTTTTGGGTAATAGTTTGAATTTCAGATTCAAGTTCTCGTATTTGTCTCTGGTTGAGGTTAATCCGAGTATTGTTTTGAGAAATCTCATGGTTGAGTTTCGTAATCTCCTTGGAAAGTGCAATGAATTGACGCTCTCTCTCCTGTTCTATTTTTATAGTCTCCTCTAGATCTTGATAACCTTTCTGGAGTTCCTTTGCTTTATTTTGAGCGTCTGTAATTCTATTTAACCGAAATGATTCTTCAATAGTCTGAGTACAGGTAGGGCATACCGTATTTTCGGTAAAAAACTTATGCTCTTTGGTAATTCCAGATACTTTTTGCGATATTTTACCCTTGAGATTGTTTAGTTTTACTAACTTGTCTCCAGCACCAACAACCTCTTCTTGTTCCTTCATGAACTTAAAAATAGACTCTTCAGTTGTAGCAATCTCACCCATATAAATGCCAACTTCAGAATCTAACTTGGCAATCTTTTCTTGGTTGGCATTAATATTGGCATTACCACGATTCTCAAGTTCATTGATAAACTCTTGCTGCATCTTCATCTTGTCCTTAAGAGTTTCCTTCTTAAGTTCAAGAGACTTGACTTGATCCTTCTTCTCACGGATCTTATCCTTAATCAGAGCATTCATCGCAGAGAAGATGCGAATATCCAAAAGATCTTCAATCACTTCACGACGGTGTGCAGTCGCAAGTTGCATAAAAGGCACAAAAGTACTGCTACCCAGAATCACAATCTGAGTAAAAGACTTGTAATTAACCTTGAGAATATTTTCTTCTAGAATCCGTTGATTTGCACGATCATCTGCTTCTTTGTGTAGTGGATTACCATTTACTTCAATATCAAAAATATTTGGTTTGATACCACGACGGACCAAATAATCCCGACTATTGACAGTGAACTCAATTTCAACCAAACAATCTTTCTCATTGGTAGTGTTCACCAATTGAGGTTTGTTGATTTTACGAAATGGTTTATTGAATAATACAAATGTAAGAGCATCAAGAACGGTAGACTTACCAGCACCATTAGTTCCAATGATTAAGTTTGTATGATTTTTTTCAAAGTCAATCTCTGTAAATTGATTACCAGACGAGAGAAAATTTTTGTATCTAATCTTGTGGAATACTAGCATCTTTTGGGGGAATAACGATATCGTCAGGAGTGATCACAGCATACTTGTAATTATACATCTTGCAAGTCTTTATGGCAAGTTCATCATCAACTTCAACCACATCCATTTCAGTTTCTTCTTGATCTTCTAACTGTAGAGCATATCTTACTGCATCATCCTCATCCTCAAACAGAAATAAGACCTTTTGACCATATTGGTCCTGAACTGCATAGGCACCGTCGTCTTTTCTGTCTTTGAGTGTAAGGAGAAACATTTACTCTACCTCGCAAGCTTGTCGATAAAGATCCTGAAAAATACCTTTGATGATGTTCTTATCAAATTCAAATTCTGCTTCTTCAATATAACGATTCAAAATTGACATTGTATTTTCCTCTTCATCAATTTCAAAGTCTTCATTTTCTTGAATATCAAAGTTCTCAACGATTTTGAGATCTTGAATACCCACCGTATAAAGTTTGTCAATAAACTTCTCAAAATCTTTAGGTTTTGATTTCTTACGAACAATCACCTTAACAATCTTATTCTCATACTCAGTAGCATCAAATAATTGATAAGGAGTATCTTCGTAATAAAGGTTATAGAATAATTTATAAGGATTGTTGATTGGAGTATGTGTCAGGGTTTCCGTATCAAAAATATGAAATCCACGAGTATCATTTACATCTGTCCAATACATTTCATAAGGATTGCCAAGATAGAAAATGCGTCCATTGTCAGAACGAGTATGGTAATGACCAGAAAATACTTTTGTGAAGTTCTTAAAAATATCTGCTTCCAGTCCATGCTCCTCCATAATCAGATTGCGATTGACACGGAACCCTTGAAGTTCTAGGTGTCCCATTGCAACTTTTGCTTTGGTTTTTTTGATTTGGTTTAAAGTTTGTTCCTGATTTTCTGGGTTGATCCAGGGCAAAACCATGATTTTGAGACCACCAACAGTTATCTCTGTTGCTTCACTATAAGTCTTGACATTTGGGTAAGTTTGAAGTAACAGACCTGGAGAATTGACACTGTTGGTTGATTTGTAGTATGTGTCGTGATTTCCGATAATCATATGAACATCATACTTTTTCAAATTGTCAAACACAACTCTCTTTGACCATTCAAGACTTTGGTAATCAATTGACTTGCGACTATCAAAAGCATCACCCATATGAATGACTGCCTCTACCCCGTGTTCTTCAAGGGCAGGAAAAAATACATTCTTATAGAAAAGTTCAAAGTAATCGTGAAGATACTTTGATCCTTTTTTCGCACCGTAGTGACTGTCAGTTATAATTGCAACCTTCATCGGTTCCTGTATTGAATGGCGTCTTTGATACTATTATAGTCCGAACTACTGCCAGAAAGCAAGCTATCGTCAACAACCATAACTTCATCAAATCCAGTCCGTTCAATGATCTTGGTTTTAATATCCAGTTGTTTCTTTTCTTTTTGAATACGTCTAAGAAATGCATAATGAATAATCTGAGTAAAGTATGCAAAGGGATTCTTGGACTTCTCTGGATCAAAATTATGAATGTACTGAACGCAATTTTCAATTCCATCAGAAATCATATCCTCACGGAACATATAATTCACAAAATTTGGTTTATATGATAAATGAGTCGCAATCTTCAGAAAACACTCACCCAAGTAGTTTGTAATACGGGGTTTCGGTAAACCTGCTTCTTTTGCAGCAGCAACCTTTGTCCGATAAACAATCAGTGCTTCTAATAATTCCTTATTATTTACATAATGTTCTGTTTTCTTCTTGGGCATAGCATTGGACTCATTATTATAACTTTTGTTTATTATAACACATTTTTCAAGGGCTTGACAAGATACAAAAACATGTGTAGACTACCTTTGTCTGGGTTGAAGATGGGAGTCTAGCTTTCTTTAATACCTTTAAAGATTCTTTCAAGTTTCTTGCGAGCATCTTCCACTGAAGACAAATATCCCATCTTCGAAGATAATTTTACTTTACCTGATGGATTGTAAACATCAATTGAATCATCATCTTCGATATAATTATTGTAAATATTGATTAATCTTTTATCTTTAGTTTCAGTCATTGTAATAATTTTATCTAGTTTAACAATAAAGAAATCATCATTTGCCATTTCCATCCATGGTTTTACTTTAATGTGAGCTCCATGTTGATTATGAAATGCTTTCATCGTAACTGGATTTTGAAGAACTACAACAGGATCTCCATCATTTTCATCTATCAGAACTAATGATAGAATTTCTTCACCTGATACTAGTTTAATAATTGCGTAAAACTCGTCTCCCATTAGTTCTTTAGTGGTATGTTTACAATATCATAATTAAAGTTTTCTTCGTTATAAACTTTGATTCTTTCGATTAAGTGATTGAGAGTATAATTTTTTCTTGACTTATAACTGATATCATCGGCAATGTCATATAGAGTTGCTTTGGTTTTATTATCGCCTTTTCTGAGAACTCTACCGATTGACTGAAGATTTCTGATTCTTGATTTAGATGGTGAAGCAAAGATTACATTATGTAGATTCTTGATATTAATACCAGTAGAAAAAGTTCCGTATGATGCAACGATGATTGCGTTGTTTTCTTTTTCAGTAATTTCTCTAACCTTTTCTCGATCTTCTGTATCTACACCACCATGCACAAAGAACACATGGCGTTGTTCAACTGTACCATTATTTATGAGTTCGTATAAAGGTTGTCCGTGACCTTCAACTCTGGAAAAAAGAATGAGAGTATTACCTTTAAGATCAAGAGCAAGATTACGAATAAACTTGTTGCGTTTCTCGTGATTGATAATATACTGAACCTCATCCTCAAAAGTCTCAAATTTATTCGGTGGGTGTTTCAATAGAAGTATATTGATATCCAATTTAGCAACGTGACCCTTCTGCATCAGTTCTTCTGTTCTGATGATTTTATATGAAGGACCAAATAAACCTTCTAGAACCCACTTGTGTGTTTGTGTTCCGTCTAGAGTTCCTGTAAAACCGTAACGAAATTTAGCATCAGAAAGTTTTGTCATTATAGATACTAATGACTTTGATTTAAACTGGTGTGCTTCATCTCCAACGACCACATTAAATCTTGAGAAATATTGTCGGGGAAGTTTGTAGATGGACTGCCAGGTTGTAATGATTACCTGAGAGTCAGTTTCTCTTTCTTTTCCTGCGTATATCTTGTGGCAATATGAACCCACGTCCCACCCATAATCTGCAAAGTCTTTATACATCTGTTCTACAAGGGATGTCGTTGGAACGACTATCAGAGTATTTTGTCCTTTCTCAACGTAATATCGGACAATCGAATATATCATCAATGACTTTCCAGAAGCAGTTGGAGATATCAACAACTTTCGATTGTGTCTTAAAGCGTCGTATACTCCCTCAACTTGGTACTCACGGGGAGCATACTTGCAAATAGAAGTCATATAATCTTTGACTCCTTCTTTTGAGATATGCTCATTTACCTCAAAAGGAAGACCATAGAACTTATTGTTCGTGAACTCATAAGTGTACTCATGATTTTCACAAAAACGGGTAAGTTTATCTAATAGACCTACATAGATCTCACCTGTTTGTGTGTTGAATAAACGAATTTTTCCATCCCAGTGCCTATTGCGGAACTGTGGCATGAATTTTGCTCCTGGCACGTCAAATGTGAACTGATCTGCAAGTTCGTAATAGACGTGCGGTTCTGCTTTTACTTGAAGATATACCTCGTTCTTTTTTGAAATGATCAAATGAGACATATACTCATAATATTACTTATGAGTATTTATTGACTCAATTGAAACCTGCTTGGAACCTATGCCACTCAATTGCGTTTTTAATTTGAAAAGTTCGATTCGCAACTGTTTTTATAACTTCTTCAAGAAACTTGAGCATAATATCATAATATCTAATTTTGAGATCAATTTTATTTAACCTCTCATCGGCATCCAGATGCCTCTGTAATGCCTCTTTGTCTCTAACCTTATATGGGAAAGGTTCCTCCTCATACACCTCTATTGGTGCCTTTCCCGTATAGTAATTATACCTTTCAAGTCTAACCTTACTATAAGTTTCTCTTGCTTTCTCACGTAGCAAAGTAATTGTATTATAGATGGTATAATACTTTGCATGGAGTTGAGGAATTTTTAAAGATTCATCATGTAAATTATCAGGGTCAATAACAGAATCTCTCTGCCACATCTCCTGGATTTCATCAAGATTCATAAAGGTTTGCCGTTTTTGCCCAGGATATTATAGACAGTATACTTGAAAGTGACCTCTGCTGTAAAGTAGTTTACATCAGTGTCTTGTGCTTCAAATTCTAATGAGGTTAAATAAGTTGGAAAAAGATCTTTAAACCTCACCACCGCAGTAGTATTATAGTTACTATTTAAAATATGTAAACTTCCATCACTAAAGGATTCTAGTATATCTGATATACCATCTTCATTTGTTGTAAAATCTTTAAATTGTTGTGTTGTTTCTGGGAATCCCAATCCAGTCAACCAATTGTGAATTGCCATGTAATTCTTAAGATCTTCATCAACTAAAAATCTTAAGTTTAAATCACCATAGATTAGTTTATCACCAGGTACATCAATATCCTTGAGATATGATGGTTGAATTGTTGTACCTAAAGATATTTCTGGTATTCTAGCAGAATTACAGAAAAAAGAAACTTTTTGGTTTTTTGCTAAAGTAAATTTAAAACCAATTGGTGACAAAAAATTTCTATTCTGTATTTGGTTCTCAAAGGCCATTTTTATTTTTATTTAGATAAAAAAAGAGGGTCCGCAGACCCTCTGATAGATATGTGAATCGAGATCACATGAGGTTGGTAACACGTACTCTTCTGTAGTAACGGTTTGCGTTAGCAGTAAGAGCACTTGTACCAGCAGCAGTACCAGAAGCAAGAGCACCGTTATTAGCAAATGGGTTAGCAACAATGCCATAACGGGTCTTGAATCCGATCTTAGGCTGGAAGCTCGTCTCACCAACTGCACGTACCATCTGAAGAGGTACATATGGGCAATAGAAGAGACCAGCATCATAAGGGGAAGAACCCTTATAACCTACAACGTAGTACTGAGCACCAGATCCAGCAGAACCAACGTTTGCCGAATATGGGTCAATATATACACGATACTTACCTTGGAGAACACCAGCAAAGGTATTGCCAGTATCGTCTACGTTCAGGTTAGCATTGAGTGCAGGGGTGTAGTCGAGAACACCAGCCATGGTCAGTGCTGAAGCAACGTCAGCAGAGCACATGATGATGTTGCCCTTCCCTCTACGAGTTCTTTGTGCAATTGCGTTTGCATCACGCTCGATTTGGAAGATCAGACCCTTGAACTTTTCAACAGACCAACGACCGTTGGAGTCAACGTCAAGGTCAAAAGTACCTGCGGTAGCAACGTTTGACTGAGCACCTGCTTCAGCAACGTTGTAGATGGTACGAATGACTTCACGGTTGATTTCTGCAAGAATTTCAGTTGACAGAATGTTTGCCAACTCAGCTTCTGCATTCAGACCGTGAATTGCCTTGAGGTCCTGAGCAAGCTCAAGTGAGTACTCAGCCTTGAGGGCTCTTGAACGTGCGGTAACGGTGACCTTCTCGATTGAGAATGCCATCTCGTTGAACGAACCAGAGTCTCCGCCAAGGTTCTCTGAGTCACCGGTGTGCATACCAGTGTTTACATTATAGGTGCCTGAGTCATTCAGAACTGCAGGGTTATCACCAGTTTGTGCTGCAGTGGTGCCGATACCAGTTGCGGTAAGTGAACCAGCAGCATTCTGACCAGAGAATCTGGTATTTACTTCATTGAAGAATGCTTCATCACCAGTCTGGCTGGTGTAACGTGAACGCATTGCGAAGATGAGTCCAGTAGGACCGTTCATTGGTTGAACACCTGCGAGGTCATATGCGACCAGGTTAGGCATTGAACGTCTGATCAGTGAGATCAGAACTGGGTCGAAACCTGCAACAGGAGCATTAGCAAGACCACCATATGCACCCGAGTTTGCTACAGCATTACCCGAGTTGGTGATTGGGGTTTCGGAAAGAAACTCACGCTCTTCACGAAGTGTTTTTTCTTGGTTCTCCAGGAGAACTGCGGTCACCATTCTGCGATGTGCATCTTTGATTTCTCCAAGACCATTATGGTCTAGGAGTGGTGCCCACTTCTCCTGCAGTTGTTCTGCATTGAACATTTGCATTTGAATTTACCTCTTTAGGAAAGTTAGTTTGACTATGATCTATAAATCACTTTTTAGAAACTCTATTCAGAGTCTGAAGATATGATTCCATCAAACCAGAAACTGGTTGATGTGAACCTTCAATACCTTCGGAGATTGTTTCTGAATTGTTTCTCTGAGTACCAGCATTAGATGGGAAGTATGATTCCCTCAGGGTTACTAGTTTCTCACGATAGTTCTCTTCACTATCAAACTCAACATTTTCGGCAAGAGAAGCGAGTTTGTCCTTCTGAGAAAGTGCAAGACCCTCAGTGACATCTGCAAAGATTACATCAGCAACCGACTCTGCTAATCTTCTATTTAGAGCAACGTTTCTTTGAATTTGCTCGTTGAGTTTTTCTTCCATTTCATCAAGTTTATCTACCATGCTCTCGATTACATCATATCTATCTTCAGGGATTGTTACATAATGATCTTCAAAAAGACCCTTCATTCCTTGTAGGAATGATTCGGTCATTTCAGTCTTAAGACCGTGCTCAACTGCGAGTGCATTTTCTTGAATCCACTCGTCAGAAACATACTCAAGGTATGCATCAACACGTTCTACAAGTTCTGTTTTAATAGCAGCAACTTGCTCAACAAGTTGTGCCTCATATTTTTCTTGAATCTGTTCTTTGATTTCAGAAACTTTTGCTTTGATAGCAGCTTCAAAAATGGTACGTGCCTTCTCTTGGAATTCCTCAGAAAGCTCTTCACCTGCAAGGAGAGCATTGACATCTTCTTCGATATCAAACTCTTCTTCAACTTCTTCCTCTTCCTCTTCTACTTCCTCTTCAGAAGAAACTTCGGCAACTTCCTCATCTTCTTCTGCTTCTACTTCTGCATCAACAAGTTCTTCTTCCTCTTCGGTCTCTTCTTTGACACCGGCAGGCATTGGATCTGCTGCTTTAGCACCCTTGTTGACAATATTCTTAACCTGAGAAAGAGTTGCACCAGGCGTTTTTAACTTTGCCGAATCATCATCGGACTTATAGTTTTCTGGGGTAGGACCACCAAGATCTTCCCAAGAACCTGATTGGCCATCAGGAATACCTGTGGTCAATTTAGGCATTGGATCTGCAGGCTTGGCTCCTTTGGTTACTACGTTTTCCATTTCTTGTAAATTGCTACCAACGGACATTTGTTTAGATATTTTTGTATTAATCTATATTTATTTATAAATTATAGATTTGAAAGAAATTCGTTGAATAAATTCAACTTATGTTCTTCAAGTCTTTTTTGGTCAACAAGGGTGTTAATTCTTCTTTGAGTCTGCTCGGCAAGTCTTTCACGAAGAATGCCACCTTCCCAAACCCACTCTTTTCCTTCCATAATGCCTTGAACAAAAGCATCAGGTGCAGAAGGATCGGCAACGATATCTGCAGCAGTCGCTAACATAAAATCTTCACCAACAATTTTATGACCTTCATTGGTCATTTTTAATGAACCAACACCACGAGAAGAAACACCAAGACAAACTCCTTCACCAATTAGAGATTTTGCAATCTTACCCATTGGTGTTTCGAGGAGTTGTGCCTTACCTCTAAAATTAGAACCTTCTTGAGTAAGTGAAACAATTTTATGAGAAACACGATCTAAATTTACTGTAGGACCATCGGGATGTCCAAGTTCACCAAGAGCACGACCTTTTTGAATAAAGGTTTCATCGTATCTCTTTACTTCTCTTGAAAGAGTCTCCATTGGGTACATTCTGCCATTTCTATTAGTAATGTTTCCTTGTAAGAAAACACCTTCGATATACATTTTTTTGGCAGAACCCTTACCTTCTACAATAAATTCTACTTTTTGAATTTCTTCTGTAATGAGTTTCATTTTTATTAATTGGTAAAACCTACTTTTGCTGCTTTAATTGCTGGAGTTGTATAGATTACATCAGTTGGTAATTTTGTTAAAAATTCAACTGAGTTTGCAGGCATACTAAAGAATATAGTTGATCCAGCACCTACTACTGTCGAAATACCAACAGTTGCGATACCACCACTATTATTATGCAATCTTACGCAAGTAGCTTGACTGATACTTGACGCAGCACCTGCTGTAGTTGGAGTTGCAACTTCTGTTGCAACCATCTTAGTTATTGGCATTACTCTTCCTCTGGTTCTGTCTCAGTTTGATCAAACATTGATGAAGCAACCACTGGTCTCAGAGAATCAATTTTCTCAGATGCTTTAGCAAACAATGCATTTTTAATTTCATCACTAATCTTGGATGCTGCAGCGTCAGTGCTAATCAAATTTACAATTTCTTCCATAAAAACTTTAATACTATGTATAAATCTATTTATATTTCTGCCTTTTTAGTATCTTTTTGAACCTGAGCATCAGTTACAGCACCTTGATCATCAGTATTTGGTTCCATAGGAACATCGCCTAAAGGACCAGTTGACCCTTCAGGTGGAAGTGGTTCACCAGTAATTGGGTCTACTGAATTTGGATCTGGAATTATACCCTCTGCAATTTCTTTTTCAATTTGTTCGTTCATTTCTACAATTTCTGCATCAGTTTGACGTAAGACTTTTCTTCTGACCCAATCTGTAGAATAATACTTACCAATGTATGGTTCGATAGTTGCTAAAGTTCCGAGTCTTTCATTTAAAAGTTCAGACTCTTTTAGCTCAGAGAACTGATTATCATATAAAAAGTCATATTGGATATGATCACTAATTTGTTCCCAATCTTCTGGACTGACAATGTTCTTGAGAATCAATTGCGTTCTCAACATATCATTGAACATTTGAGCAAATCTTTTTCTTAAACGACCAACAAACTTAGCAAACTTAAGTTCGTCTCTTAAAATTTCTGAAGAACGACCTAAGTTAAAACCACCATCACTTGCAATTCTTGATTCAGGAACTCCCAATGCTCTATAAAGTTTCTTTTGGAAATATTCAATATCTGCAAGTTCACCAAGATTCTGCCCACCAGGAAGGGTTGTAATTTCTGTGCCACGACCACCTTCACGACGAGGAAGCCAAAAATCTTCCATCATACTCATAAATTTGCGATCATCACGAACTTCACCAGTATTTGCATCATAAACAAGTTTATTACGATAACGCATCATAACATCACGAAGATATTGTTCTGCCTTTACTTTAGGAAGATTACCAACATCGATGTAAAAAATTCTTCTTTCCGGTGCTCTTGATAATCTATAGATAACAAGACTATCTTCAATCATGCGAAGCTGATTAAGAGACTTGATTGCTTTATGGAGATATGATAAAACAGTACCTTTATTTCTATCTACTAACCCAGATGTACAATATGCAATGGAATCTTTGGCAATTTTAATAGAATTTTTTTGTCTATCCATACCAGAGGTTAAACTTCCGGCATATGCATTTGATGGAGTATACAGGAAATATTCTTCAATTTCTGGAGAAATATTTTGATACCCATCATCAATATTAACGTTTCTTAACGACAATCTATCCTTTCCTTTCTTTTTTTCTTGCCTAATATATTTCATCTTCATTGGATCAATATACCTTAGATCCTGAATTCCTGCTTGAGGATTTTTTACGTCGATGATTTTTAAATAATATAACCTTCCATCTATATACCAATTTCTAAAAATTTCATGACACTTTCTATCGAAGTCCATGATTTCTTTGATATATCTAAATTCATTTCTAATAGATTTTTTTAATTTATCACTAGCATTTACATTTGTTAATTCAATTTCTACAGGAGAATCATAAAGGTCACTAACCAATGCTTCATTTACAACATCTTCGATGGCATTATCACACTCTGGGTGCAATGCCATTTCTCTATATCTTTTAATTAAATCTTGCTCAGTTCTGTAAACACCTTCAATATCTACATAGGAACCATAAAATCCACTTGCAATATAATTATCAACCCCGTCATCGTTGTTAGGCGGGACGGGGGAAATTATAGAAGTGGATTTGGTATTTTTATCTTCAATAGAAAAACCAAAAAGTTTTGCCATATTATAAAGTTTAAACTGCTATTATGTACTATTTAGCTGATGTCTTCTCCACCAGCTTTAGCAGAATTTCCTCTGTATGCTTCCCACCAATGTACTTGTAGTTCTACAGTAAATTCTTCAATGGTATCACCAGTTTCATAACTTACATCAATTGCAGAAATATTGGTTGGGAAAATATCCCAGAACTTATAAGATCTGAGAATTGACCCATCACGGTCTAGTTGATGAACTGTTGCATCTTTATGGTATTCTGCAGGATTTGTCAATCCTGTTGCATTATCCATTTTATTAATTACATTCATCCACTTTTCAAAAGCAGAACGAATTGAGAAGTCTACATCATTAATTACTGTAATTGTCCAGGTATCAAATGTTCTATCTCCTGCAACTTTTAAAATACGACCTCTAAAAGGAACTTCAATTGGAGTAATATTTGATGCTGGCAAGGCAGCTGCTTTCACAAGAAATCTTGCCTTGTTCAAAATTTCATTATCAACATTTACATCAGTTGGAAATGCTAATTCAACTTCAAAAAGATTAGGTCTTGCACCACCACCAGCTAACTTCCCTTTGAAGTCAGTGATTTTTCTGAGTGGGATAGTATTTTGTTGTTGACGATTTGCCATTGTTCTTTAAACCTCTTAATGAATTAAACGTTACCAATTACTTCTTCAAATGCAACACCAGTTCTGGTGGCAACGAAGGTTAGACCAATAAAGTTGATTGATCTTGCTGGTTTAATATAGATGTCAGCAACAAATTCATTATTATCAATTACAGAAGCAGTATTATTAGTTTCATCACAAATAACGACATAATCAGAAATACCTCGTTTTGATTGAATATCACGGAGGAATGGTTCAATAATATTTACGAAGTTTGTTCTTGTGATCTCATCATTAAATTCAAAGAGTTGATCTTTTGCTGCAGCAGAAATTGCATCTTCAAGATAGATGAACAGTCTGCGAACATTTACACGATCAAATGCAGATGCTTTAGCAAGTCCTGTTTTATCCCCAAATAATACGATACCAGAACCAGGTGAGAAGATTACAGGATTGACTCTATTGCTGTAGAGACGATCTCTTTGTGTCTTCGATGGATTATATGCAAGTTTAACTGCATTGAGAATTGTACCTCTGGTTGTTCCTGCTGGTGAGAACCATGGGAAATTATTAATGTCATTACGGGCACAAATGCCAGCAATATCTCCATTTAATGGTACATATCTAAATGTATTATTAAATCTGTCGTACATGTACTTATAACCACTATCAAAAATTGCATATGATGAAGATGTTAGTGGTGCATAGAAACCAACAACATTAGATGTGATTGTTTCACTATTTTCAACGGTTACTGATCCAACTGCAGTATCGGTAATGAATGCTTTTCTATATGGTGAGATAAATGCAATAGAATCTTTTCTGATCTCAGCAACAGAGATTAATTTATTTGCAAGTGCTTGTGCAGATTCTTTTTCAAGGTTAGCGGAACCCATGATAAGAAAATCAACTTCATATTGCTCTTGATTTTCTAAGATACCATATCCATTTACAATATTGCTTAGACCAGCTGTGAGTGATCCAGTATTTGTAACACCATTTAGACCACCGTAATCTCTACCACCTGCTAATTTTGAATTAAATGCACCAATAGATGAGAATAATTTTCCTTCCGTGGTTTGATCCCAGGCACCATTAGTAGCAAGAGTAAATCCACTGCTATAACCGGTTGTCACAACTCCAGTTGGTTGTGATCCACCATAAACATATAGAGAATTCTCAGAAAGATATTTTCTCCAATATGAAGTGGATCCAGCAGAAAATTCTGCATCTTTTGCTTTAGAAAGACCTAAATGCTTCTCTAAAATTGTACCAGCATTTCCAGTGATACTTCCATCTCCATCAATTACTACAACATGTAACTCATCAAATCTAGAAGCTCTAGCATCGGCATAAGTGGTTGTTGTTGGTTTATCGGCAATGGTTGACCACTTTATTGAAACCTCTGTAGTTGCAGTACCAACTACGGCAGTGCTTACCACAAGATTTTGTTGCTCAAACCAATCTTGAATTGTTGATGGTGTTAGTGATGTAAAAGATGTTGTGGTTCCAACCGTATGAATGCCAATATCACCAGATCCGAATGCCCAAACACCTGCTTGCTGATAATCAACGGCAACTTCAGTTCCTGCTGCAGAAACATGACTTAATACTTTTACTTCAATGCTAGCAGCACCTATATTAGTAATTATACCTTTTAAGTGACCATTTAATGCAGTAGTTGTTCCAGAACCAATATTAACTTTGCCTAAAACAGATTGTGTAACACCCATACCAATCGAAAGACCAGATGTGGTTACACCTAAGATTTGATCTGCCTCAGAGTCAATAATTCCGATTCTTAGACCGTTTGCCCATGAACCTGGTGTTCTTGCAGTAACAACTACACCATTAATTGTGGTTTCATCATAACCAAGTTGCTGATAGTGCTCACTACTTTTAATCTTTGTAGTTCCACCTACACCAGCATTTGCAAATCCATTGTCATCTGCTCTAATGACTTGTAATGCTCCACCATAAGCTAAGTATGATGATGCACACAGCCAGGTCTCATACTGCTTATCTGTTGAGTATGGTTTTCCAAAAAGTTCTATTAAATCCTTTTCACTCTGAACTAATGTTGGTAACTCGACTGGTCCTCTTTCAAAAGGACCAACAATTGCCCCTACTTTATCTGAGGTTGGGTCAATTCTACCAACTGTTAGATCAACTTCTCTTACTAAAGTTCCAGGAGATGCTAAATTTAGTGGCATCTTAATTCCCCTCGCGATCCAAATTTATCTACAAATATTTATGAAAAGGTATACTTTCAGGTGGGAAACGATGCGTGAACACTAATTACCAATCAGGATAATCCCACAAAACCATATTATCTTTTATTTTTCTTTTTTTCTGCACTCTACCAATTGTGCATTGCTTACATTCATATGAATATGAGGATGCTATTGTATTTTTATTTTTTCGAGTTAAATAAAAATCATTCATTAAACTTTTTATCTTCCCACACTTTTTACACTTTCTATCAAAAAATAATAAATGTTCAAATTCTATCTGATCATCTAAATCCATTAAACATAATCCCACATGTAGGATCGATCACCATATTCATCTGTATACCATCTGTCACCATCAGCATCTACAAAACTGTCCTCATCCAATCCATCAAGAATAAATCCAAACGGTGCCATATCTTGCTCAATTTGATTTTTTTGTTCTTCATAGATTCTTTTACGAACATCATTATCTGTCATCTCTTTAAAATAGTCCTGAGCAACTAACCAAGAGAAAATAACAAGACACATTGCTAAGTCATCATTACAGCCTTCTTCTGCTTCAAAGGAATTGTGCTTTTGTGCAAATGTCGTTAATTCAGAAATAATATCATAATCAACAGTCAGTAACTTATCATCTTCTAACAACGTCTTTAAATTAGAACATCCCAACTTCTTAACTGCGGCAGTCATCCTCACACCCAATTGAGACTTCTTACCACTAAATCCAGAACCTACAATCTGACCAGCACGACCACGCATGGCACACATCAAAACATTGTCATATTCTAGATCAAAATGTAAAATACTTGCGACTTGATCTCCAATATCATTGACTTCAATTAATAACCAAGCATCATTATACCCCTTAGCAACTTCATGAATGATATTGGGGAAGAGCATTGGTTTTATTTCGTTGTTTTTATATTTTGCAACAACTTTATATGGAAACTCTGTAATGTCAAAAACAATAAATGCCGAATAGTCATTACCAAGACCTCGGGCAACGTCTACAGTAATCAAATAATTATTTTCTTCTTTGGGTTCTTGATATATGTCTAAACCAGCATTTCTTTTGATTGGATCTTCGTAGACAAGATTTCTTAACTTTGATGCATTAATTAAAGTATTGACAGATCCTAAAAATTCACATTCAAACTCAACCTTAAACTGTTGCTCAGAAGTGTTTGCAATAGTCTGTTGCTTCCATCCTTCGTCTCTACCAGGCACTTCCGACCAATGAACGTCTGTGGGTACATATTCGTTCTTGCCCCGTTCAGAGTCATGCCACATGCGGTAGAAGTGATTCATACCACGGGGAGTAGAAACTATGATGACCTTCGTGCTTTGTCCAGAAGAAATAGTAGGATAAACAGAGGCAAAGAAGTCATCAGCAATGTGATTCGGGATGAAAGCGAATTCGTCAAGAAAGATGACATTATAGGATCCGCCTCGGACAGCAGATGACGAAGTAGAGTTAGATGAAATTTTGGAGCCATTTTCTAGTTCTAATGATCCTTTATTCCAAGATATAATACCTTGTTGCATCCACTTTGGTAGATTTTCATAAGCAAGTTGTAATCTTCCAAGTAAGTCTCTTGCAGTAGATGCTTTGTTTGCTAATATAGCTATATTAACATTATCGTTAAAAACAGCATAATGCAACAGATATGAAACAACAGTTGTAGATTTACCTGTCTGACGAGGCATTTTACAAATGTTGAATCTATTGTCATGGAAATTTTGAATTAACCTTTCTTGGAAAGGATACATCTTGAATGGAACAAGTCCGTGATCCAGAGACACAATCTTAATATAATTCCTAGCAAAATATACAGGATCTTCTTTACACTTTAAGAACTCAATAATTTGGTCCTGCGTAAATTCAATTGCTGTATTTGCTTTTTTTAGATTAGGATTACCAAGATAAACTTCACTCATAAAAAATTACCTCTGTTCAATCCAGTTCAGAACTGCAAGTGCTTTCTTATTGGTACTAGGACTTGCACAAGCAAGAGTATAAGTATCACTGATTGTTCCAATACCACTTCTACCCAACTGAAGTGCTGCTTTATCATCAAGATCAACTAATGTACCATTACCATTAATTACAAAACCACTCAAAAGAGTATTTCCACCAGTCGTTGCAGTTTCAGTAATATTGTATTGCATAAAGGAGTTTGGATCTGGATGATCTACCCAAGTTCCGCCTGTATTTGTTGCATTTTCAATAAGTTCCCAATAGACATTTGCATTATCATCCGTTGCTGCTTGTAATGATCTCAAAAGCATCACCGCACCTAGATTACTAGATTTTAGACGAAGACTTATAATTGGATAGAATGTATTTGCAAGAGGCATCGTTGTCCCTGTGATGGGATTTGATATACTCTCAAGAGCTCCAAGTTTTTCTGGTTCTCCTTCTTGAATGAGAGAATTAGAACCCTGATACAGATAATGAGTTCCTGCAACACCAGTTACATTTTCTATCTCAAGTCTAATTGGTAAGAATGGAGTAGAACACCACACTCCTGGATTTGTATTTGAGTTCTCAAAAGTATGGGATACAACAGTCTCATTCTTCATCAACCAAGCAAATTCTACAATGCCAGCACCATACCATTCATAATTGATAGAAATCATTTGTTGTTTTGTTGGATCTGCAGTAACTCCAGTGTATCCATTACCATCAAACTTTTCACCATTCCAATCATCTCTGTATACTCTGGTTTCTGTAGTAATTCCACTTACAGTACTGCGAATTACATATGAGTATGTAAGTCCATCATTCTCAAAGAATGTCCCATTATAATCATCAAACAATCCAAATCTTCTACGAATACCTACCTGTGGAGTATCAAGACGAATTGCAAATGCAAGAGTTGCACCTCTACCAGGAATGTATCTCATCACATTCTTGGTTTGGCGAATGATTTTGCTTCCTGTAGTGGAACCAACTTGCATGATTACATTACTGGCATTTACATTAAATGTTGCGGTTGCAATTCCAACTATTCTTTCATCCCATACATCAGTCTCTTTACCATACTGAAAGGTGTTAAAGAATACTGTTTGATACGGAGCAACTTTGAGACGATTGTTATTGGTGAATTGAGGTCTCCAGTCAGTCTGGTTTCCCCAGTGATCTGCGATATTATAAACCTCAAATAGACTTCTCTCCTGATCTAGAAAGTCTTGTGTTTTCTTATTCCACTGTGCCATAATTAATCAGTCCAAGTTAGTCTTTCTGGTTGATATCTTTGTGAATTTTTGATTCTTAAAGAACTTTGAGATTGTGATGGATAGATGTTATGAACAATCGCACCAGGATATTCTCCTTGAAGTTGTTCTGCAAGAGCGTTCTTATCCATCATAGAACCTTCAACTTCCATACGATATAGTTTTCCTTCCCAAACTACATCAGCAAGGAAAGATTCTGTTGCTTGCTCTGGTTGAGATCCACCACTCATATAGAGATTTCCATTGAAATCTCCGGCGATATTGATGCTTTCTGATAAGAATTGTTGAAAAGATTTCATTTTAGTTGCAGTTCCAACGACGGAGGGCTTTGTTGATTCTTGAATCTGGGTCTCTTGCAGTTTTTGCAGAAGTCAGTTTAGACTTCATACCAGACATACGTGAACAGAATGATTTGCGTCTTGAGGCTCTTTTTCCAGTTGGATTTTTTTCAGTTACAGCAGTCTTAAGTTTAGAACCTGGATTCTCACGACGATAAGCATTGACTGCCTTTTGACTTAATCCATCAGTTTTATCTTGGCGATTGACTTTTTGCCAATCTTCACCAAGTTCTTGTCTCCAATCTGAATACTGCTCTGGAACACAATTGGGAACTAGTTTTTTGCCTTTCTTTTTTAGACCAACTTGATTATATCCTGTCCAACATGCTTCATCAACTTTACCTTGTCCACTATCAAGATAATCTGCCGCAGTATCAATATAATCTGCTGCTTTTGTAATTTTTGATTGTACCCATGCTTCAAGACCACCTTCACCTTTACCCATTTTCTTCTTCAATCTTTTTGCAGCAGAAATAATCGTTGAGAGTTCCGAACGAGCCATTGAATACTCGTGATCCTTTTCTTCATTTGCTGGATGAACCTGAGCAACACTGAACTTCATTTGATTATCAGTTAAACCTTGTGCTGGTTGTGAGTATGCTTCCCAAAACTTAGGACCGTACTTACATTCTGACTGAGTTTCATTCTTCTCACATGCTGGGCAATATCGAATCATGTCCACCGATTCTGATTTATTTCCCCAATTAGCAGCACCAACTTTACGACACTTGACAAGTGCTCCTGATGCATATGCACTTGGCCAAACACTATATCTTGATTTTACTTTATTATAACAGGCATCTTTTTTTGCTTTTTTCTCTGCTTCTTGTAGATCAATTTCTTCTTTCATCTTCTTTTTTGGTTTATCTGTTGAAACATAAGTTGGTTTTGCAGCACCAGATTTTTGTTGCTGGCCAGGATCTGCTGCTTTTTTTCTTCTTGCTGCTGAAAGTCTTTCTGCCTTTGTCATGCTTGCTCTTTTTGCAGAAGACACGCATTTTGGAGTTCCTTCTCCTGGTTCATCACTTGCACATGTTCCACCAGTTACGACATTGACCCAACCAGGTTTTCCATCCTTTGATTTGGATTTTCCAAACCAATCACGAAGACCCTCTTCATTCATAGTTTCTTCATATGCCATACCTCTTCTGGTATGCTTTAATTCACCTTTTTGTTTTGCCATTAGTTCTTTGGAATATTTTTGTGCTTTTACTGCACTTGAAACATTCTCATCTGGAGTTTTTTTCTTTGGATTGTCATATACATCAACATCTCCATCAGCATCTCTATCAACATATTGAACGGTTGAATGATGTACAAGATGCTTGAGTTGAAGATTAGGATCTAATTGATGCTGTGATTTTTTTAAATGGGGTGTTTTATGGGTAAAAACAGCCTCATCAACTTTTTTGAGTTTACGTCCCTGACAATGGGCACGTTGACTAAATCCTTTTGGATTATCACAATCAATTGATTTTTTATATTTTTCGGACCAACCCATTAGAAACTAAGACTCTTCTTTATTATTTAGGAAACCCTGTTTCAACAATTTTGATAGTTCTGCTGTTGAACCTACGAATAAAGCATTATTAGTGACATTATTTGTAGTTTTTGGTGAGTCTTCTTCAACATCTTTTAATTTCTTCTGAAGATCAATTAACTTATCGGTCGTATCAGCAACACTTTTGATCAATTGACCTGCAACTTCATAGGCTCTTGGACTTCCCCCTTCACCGGCAAGTTCCATGATACCATTAATTGCCTCTTGCCCTTTTTCAATTAATGAATATAAATTTGCACGAGTATATTCGTAATCTTTTTGGATATCATCATTTTTTATATTTAAAATTGGTTTATTTATCTCTGAAGGTGCTTTTTCAACTTCTATGATAGAACTTTCAATATTCAATGCTTTATCCAAATCTTCATAATTTGCCATAATTTTTAATAATCAGTTTGTCTTGGTTGACTATATGTTTTAGTATCCAATAAATCTTGCCACGACTCATTAAAACCAAAATCATCATCTGCTTCTACGAATGGATCATCCGATGATGTGATTGCACCATCGTTGTTATAATCCTGTTTTGCTTTTGGTGTAGCAACATATCTTACTTCTCTCGTTGCAGTTGCTATATTAGTGCTGGTTGCCATGTCAACCTGAACTTTTTTAATCAGTCCATCAGTATTGTCTGCTATTGCACCGAAGAGATATGTTTTTACTGTAAATTGTAATGTGTATATCAATGCTCTTCTGGTTGAAAAATCACCCTCATAATCATCTTGAAAACTGATACTATCTAAAACTACGGGTATATCTCTTTTTTCACCAATAGAATCCACAAGATCTAATGTAATTGTAAATGATGGTTGAAAATATGGTAATATTTGTTCTACTATTTGCAAGGCATCATCATTTAATTTTGAAAGAATATTAAGTTCAAAACCAATGTTATATGGCACTGGCATAAAAACTTTTTTCACTTTATTATTGCTTTCATCAACTGCTTTAAAAGTTTGTGTTACTGTAGTTTTTCTTGTAGGATCATATGAAATACTATTATGCTCAAATGACATTCTAGGCAATGTGATTTGATATGGTCGGTTCAAATCTTTTTGTTCTGTAATTCTTGCTAGAAATTTTTGAGCTGGTCCATAATTCAGAGGAACTCTAAGAACACTTAGAACATCAGAATTTTCATCTTTATGTTTGATATGAATATCATTAAATAAAGTACCAAAACCAATAATGGTTTTTCTAATAATTTCGTGATAGTAATAATTTCCAAGCATTAATAGACACCAAATGGATTATCTTGACTAAAATCTATAATATCTATACCCTCATTCTCAATTTCGTCATTTTGTGCATATGGATCTTCTGTAATAAAGGTATCATACTTCTTAACAGTCCATAGAGCACTAGATGCCGCTCCAACAATTGACTCACCTTTTATAAAATCACCTGATATAATAGAAATTAATAATTGTTTATTATTTATGTTCCAATTCTTAACCCTAGCTTTCGCACCAGAAATAGATCCAGTAACAATTTCATTATCTTGAAATGTTCCTATACCAGTATTATTTACTATTGCGGATGGTGATGAAACAGTAATAGATGGATCAACAACTCTATTTAAATCGTCATATTGAATTGAATATCCACTACCTGCATTTCTTATACCAAAAGTTAAAATACCAGAGACTGAATCTTTTATATTTGCAACTATAATTGCACTAGTTGAACCAATACCTGTTGGTGTCTGATTAATTGTAATAGTTGGAATTGTAAAATACCCTAAACCTTGATTTATAGCAGTAAGAGACTTTATTCCTACCCCACCAGAAGTATTAATCATACAAGTAGCAGCTGCCCCAGATCCACCTCCACCAATAAAAGTCAATATTGGTGCTTCAGTATAACCATAACCAGTATTTGTAATTAAAACTTCCTTAATAGAATGTGCATCTCCAACTGAAGTTGTGATTGCAACTGCTCTTGCATTAGCGCTTGATAATCCAATTGGAGATGTTGAAATTGAAACTACAGGTGGATTGATATAACCATTTCCATCATGATTTAAAATTATACGTTGTACATACCCAGTTTGTGTTGCCTGTGCAACTTTTAGAGTAGCATTTTGTGCATCATCATAATCAATGAGATATAATGTAGCAGTAACATCCTTAATAAGTTCATCAACTTCATCAACCGTAGTATCCATAATCTCATCTTCATATTCAAATAGTTCACAAACTAATTCATAAACATAAAGTTTTCCTAGTTGATAAAAAGGTTTTTCATGCTCAACAAATTTAACTTCAAATAATCTTTGACCCAATGGAAAATAAATTAAATCACCCTCTCTTGGTCTAGTTACAAGTTCTACTTCATTTGGGTCATTGTAAATTAAGTTTGGGTTATAAATTGAAGTTAAGATTGGTGCAATAAATTCTTCAAATCTTTCTTTTGAAATTGTAAGAGTTACTTCATCACGCAAAGAAACCCCAAATTTTGTCATAATATCACCGGCACCAGCATATCCTTCATAGTTATTGACATATGCTTCAATAATAAAATTGTCATCAAATTTTGATGATTGTATTTCTTTGAATACGTTATCCGATCTTAATATTTTTCTTGGGATATACATAACGTCAATTCCATATATCCTCAACTGTTCATTTATTAGATCTTGAATTAAGTTTTGTTCAGTTGATGAACCATTTAAAAAGAAAGGATTAAGTGCCATATTAAGATCATCCTATCATATCTAATGGTGGTAGTTCATATTCAAGTGCCATTCTTTGTTTAATATCTTCTAAATCTCTCTGTGCATCGTCGTAAATTTGTCTTCCATTGAGTTCTATACCACCAGGAAGTTTTACCCCCTGGAATTTAATCAAGTTCTGTCCCCACTGTCTTTTTATGAGTGCAGTTAGATATTTTTTTAAGAAACTGTCATTATAAACCTTAGTAAAGGTATTTGGATCTAAAATTCTGTAGCATTCAATAACAATATAAGTATCTTTTGTTTGTGATCCCCAATCAATATCCAGATAAAGTCTATTTTGTCTCTTGTTGAATCTTATTTGTTTATCTGTAGTAAGTAAAAAGTCAATATCTTCTAAGTAACTTTTTACCATTGCATATTGCAAAAGTTCAACAGAATTAAAATAATATAAGTCATTTAAAAATAATTGATATTTGATACTCCACATTCCACCAGAAATAGAACTAGTATCAAATTTAAATATCTTTTCTATTCCAATGACAGAATCTGGGACTTGTATATAATTAGAAGCTTCGTAAAAATTAAATGTAGTTGTACCAATACCAGCAATGTTGGAAGAACCTGTCGTAGTTGTAACACCAACTCCACCAGGAAGAGTACCTTTACCTTTATTGAGATCTTGCTCAGTAAATTTGTACTTTAAGTACATTTTTTCAATACCATCAAAATGACGTTCTTGAAAGTATTGAAGAGCATCATCTACTAAATCATCTAATTGTTCTTCGGCAACGTTAATTTCAATAACTGGTTCACCAAGTTGTCTTAAACAATAATCAATTAATTCTTGTCTTGAAGCTGGTTTTGACATCAGTAGAATCCTCCATCGATACTGTCAGTCCAAACAGGTACATTATTTGCATTAGTGGTTAGTAATAAATTTGTAGTTTGAATTCCCACCGATGGGGTTGCAGTCGCAATAACTTCAGCATTAGGACCAAAATATGCAATACCGTAAGTTTTTCCAACCCCTGCTTGTAATGTTGTAATTCCTGTTAATGAAAAATCAACAACATTAATTGAACCCCATCTTTGTGATGGGGTTCCCAGACTATAAGTATTATCAATATTTGGTACAATATTGGAATTTACTTCTCCAGAAAATACAACATTATCTGTTGTTGAATTTCCAAGACCAATAGTGCCACCATAAAAAATTGCATTACCTACAAACGTAGACGTTCCTTCAACCTGAATATTTTGGTCAAAATAAACATTATCGTAGAATGTACTTATGCCCAAAAATTCAGATGGACCGTCAACAGATAATGAACTAGATGTTACACTACCTCCTACAACATTAGTGGCATTAACTGCTAGATATGGAATATCTGGAGCACCAAATGCTGTGATAACTTTTATTCTGTTTTCTTGTCCGATTCTTACTGGTATTCGGGGCATTAGTAAGTTACTCCTTTTCTTACAAATACCATTCCTTCAACGACCTTGGTTTTTTTGGAACCATCATCTAAAACTACATCATAAACGTATCTACCTTCTTTCAATGCTGCAGTTTGTTGTTGAGTCAAACTGATTTGAAGTATCCCTGCACTAGGGACTACAAAAGTTACAGCAAATCCAACTTTTGTTGCACTATATGGATGCTTAGATAATTTAGCAGCAGCGGTATATCCACTGAGATTTAAAGCACTATTACCAGAACTACTAGCTAAGGTAAAAACTTGATCAAAGTCTACTCCTGTATTAATGATTAAATTGTTAACATAAACAGCAGACATCTGAATATTCTGTTATTTAAACTATTTATGAATGCTATAGATTATGTTTATTTAAACTTAGAACCTTCTAAATCTGCTAAAACTTCTTGTTGCTTCATGTACAACTTAATATATGATTTAGTCAGATTGCGAAGTTTATTTAAATCTTCACATTCATCAATTTCTCTACTGAGTTTCTCATATTCAAATAATTTATTCATATCACTTAAACTAATTTTACTTGGATCCATTTAAAATCTCCTTTAATAATGATTTAATTTCATCAATATCTTTTTTCATTTCATTGATTTCTCTTTTTTGAAATTCTCTTTGATTGATTGAATTTACATATTGGTCATATGCTGTAGAATCGCAATTAATTATAGCACCACTATTTTCATCACGATATAAATTTTGATACCCTTCTACCTTAATCATTTATCGAATTGCTAATGTTCTTAAACTCTTAATTCTAGGTGCTCTAGATTGATCTGTACCAGACATAACTATTTTAATTGTGTATCCAACAAAAAGATCCAGATTGTCTGCAGTAAATTCATATTCCAAGAATTCATTATCTAAACTTGGTTGTACATATCTATCTGGTCTGCCCGTATTCTTAGAAGAGTCGAGAACGAGGAATCCTTGATCCGATACAGATCTTAGATTATCATATCCAGGGAATAGTTCAAAAGTTTGAGGAATACCATCAGAATCTGCTCTGATCAAACTGTAAAGAACTCTAAAATCAGCTGATGCATGTCTATATGCACTTAAAATCACTTTCAATGTTGTTGCTGGTTGTGCTAGATTAACAGTATTTGATACATAAACTGCAGCATGAGGGTCATTATTGATTGAATTAACCCTATTGTCTGTTACATAATTTGTAATCGGTACGTTTAATCTACTACATCTAAACTCTGTAATTGCATTATCTAGATAAATTATTGGAGATAAATTAGAATTTTGTGTATTTAAAGTTATACCCGTTACAAAAGATTTGTTTCTCAATAGTTTAGCTAAACCGGGTTGATTTTTCTCATTAATCTCTGAAGCCACTATTCTCATTGATCCTAACGTATTGACAGCATTTAGTTGAACCGGTTCGGAAACTTGCTCAACGAATGCATTTTCTGTTCCATTTGCACTTCTACCACTTACAGTTCTAATGAAAGCATTTACAGATGTGTCAGCTCCTGGTGTCAATAGATCATATGATGGAACCAGACTACTATAATTAATATTTTCAGATGCTTCTACTTTTGATCCACCATAAGAAGATTCATCAATAAATGACAACTCTGGAGCAGATGTTGTTGAACCGTCAGAAGATCTATTAGCACCATTTCCAGTTCTAGAAACTTCTATATGGTAGTTATCAATTCCAATTCCAGTTAAACTCATATCATGATCTTTATTGATTCTTCGTAAAGATACTCCATTTAGTTCGTATTTGTAAACTAAACTATCTTTATCATGTAAGGTAATTAAAGATTGATCAATACCTCTTCCACTTGGTGAATTTGAAATAGTCAAGGATCCATTTCCAACTGCAGAATAACCTATAATCTCCTGACCAACCAAGATATAACCAGTATTTCCTGCTCCAACAGGAATACCTTCAAAGGTAGTAAATATCGATGTGTTTGCAACACTGACAGTATTACTTTCACTAATAGAAAGTTCCGCACTTAATGAAGTTGGTGAGTAACTAGATTCTACGTTTGCAATTCTAACTTTATCAATACCAGAATACATTCCATGATCAAAATGTTCTAGTCTAAAGTAATTGCCAGAATTAACACCACCATCAGGGACAAAACTTCTTATAGTTGTTGTTGCTAGTGAAACTATGGTTGAGGACGGGAAGTTATCTGGATAGAAACTTACTCCAGCACCAACTCCAAAAGAACTAGACTCTCCTTGTATACCAGATAGGTATAAAGTATCCACTCCAGAGATGGATGAAATTGATACTCTTGCATCTCTACCCAAAGTCGTTACAATACCAACAACATCACCTATCTTGTAACCAGTACCTGTTGCGGTAGTTGCTGCAATACCCGTAATTGCACCACTAGAGTTTGTTGTTACAGTGAGTTTTAGACCAGATCCACGACCGATAATATTAGTTGTATCTAAATTAATCAATGTTGAACTTGCTGGGTAATTTGTACCACCACTTGTAATCACTGTTTGTGTTACTGAGCACCCAACTCCAACGATATAACCATAAGTATTCGGTTTTGTTCCTGAAATTTTTCTACCGACTTTTAAAATGTCATTGACTAGAGTTGCGTTTGATGCCGTTAAAACAGTAGAAATTCCAAGAGTTGCAGTTTTTGGTAATGTTCTAATTGGATTATTATTTAACCTTGCAATATAACCATTGCTCTGATTTAGAGGTGGAGTAGTAAAGAATGCGGTACCAGTTTCTGCTGTAAACTTAGCTTTATATAATTTAAACTTAAGATCTTGATATTGATTAGCAGTCCAAATAGATCCATTCTGTGATTTAAACAGACTTCCCATTGAGAACTGCTTAGAGTAGATTACAGATTCTGTAATTGGTAGTGATTGGGTTTTCTTGCTAGCTTCACCCATTGTTGCAATCCACATTTCATATTTGTCACTATGTGCAGATATAACTACAACCGCATATTCATTGTTGGGTGCCAAATAGATTGGTTCTGGGAAAGTTACCTTTGTTTCTATTTCACCATCATCTGAAATTAGAATATCAGATGGTCTTAAAGTTACTGATTTACCCAAAACAATTCTAGTTGGGGTACCTAAATCAACCGTTCTAATTTCAACTCTTACTGGAGCATTTCCATCATCTTTCTTAGCAAAGAACAATCCAACAGAAGTTAAAAATGCACCATTGATATCATCAATACTATCATTTTCTCCTGGTGCTTCTACACTTCCACCCACTGTAAATGATTGTGCTAATGGATCAAAGAATTGTGCAACAGTATTTTGGGTATTTCTTGTAATTGTTGTTAGATTTGTAGTTAGACTTAGATTTAAGTTTGTAACAGTTTGAGTGGTTAAATTATTTGTAATAGCAGTTACTTCATTTTCCCATTGATTTAATGTACCATCAGAACTATATGCAACTTCTGCAAAAGAAATTGAATTACTTCCTGGGATTCCCAATTCATTAGTTGGGCTAGAAGTAAGTTTAAATGTTTTAGTTCCTGTTGGAATTCTTACTGTAGGAACTGGTGTACTATTTGGATCTCTCAAGAAGAAAGTACCGATTAAGTCACCATAGTTATCAGATACTAATCTGAGATCTTTTACATATGCTATAGCACCACTAGTTTGACCAATCAATAACATACCTTTGGTTAAATAACCAGTATATCTTCCTTGTGCCTCTTCTGCCAATGAATTTGTATCTATATTCAATACTTTTGTTGTATTACTATATGATGTCTGTAAAGATTCTGTTTTAATATATGGATTAATATTGTATTTCTTTGATGGAGCATTAAAAGGACCATACTTATGATCAGGTGTTGCCAATCTAAATGAAATTAAATTAACACCATTGACAGATCCAACGACAGTTTCACCTGTTCTAAAGATACCGGTAGTTCCTGGTGTAGATAGTGTAGTATCTGTTGCAACTTCAATTAATTTTGGTGTAAAATCAACAGCACTATTGCTATCAAGGAATTGGTAATATTGAGTTGATGGTTTTAAATTTGATACAGAAAATTCTGTATTTCTTGATCTCATGAAAGATTCATCTGATGAAGAAACTAAAACATTTCTAATAGAAACATCAGTATTTGTTACTGTATCAAAAGTAACATTGGTAGATGAACTTGAACTATTAAATGACTGTGTATCTCTAGATTCTGAGACACTGCTTCCAATTACTGCACTACTTCCTGCTCTACGTGGGTTTGCTATTCGAACAACAGATGTGGATGAAGTTTCTCTGACAACTGGATTCGTAATGTCTTGTCTAAGACTACCATTAAGATCCCTAGTAATAGTTCTACTGGAGTTATTTGTGATATTAATATTTCTATCTGGGAGCTGAATAGTTCTAACCCAGGTATCTACTGCTGGATTTAGATTAATAATACCGGTATAAACAACAACATTAAATGGATTTACATTCTCTACACCAGTTGCATATAATTGGGAAATCCAGTCAATTTCTTCATATTTTAAAGTTACAGAATTGCCTGTTTTTTGAACATTTGCATCTAATAATTTAAAATCTTGTTGATAATCTAATGATTCATCGATGACATCAGTTGCTGGTAATACTCTGGATTTAATAGAATTTCTAGTAATTAATGGTATTAATTCTTTAGCAGATGGATTAACCTGTACATTTGATAATCCACGATTTATTAAACTATTATTTCTAAAGTCATCAACGAAAAATCCACTCTTAAATCTATTTCTACCTTCACTATCTTGAACTTGAAGAGTTTGTGTTTGAACCTCTAAGAAAGATAGTGAAGTTACTCTTTCTAGATTTTGAACTCGGTTATCAATATAACCGATATCTCTCATGGTATATCTTCTATTATCTCTAAGTTGTATTACTGCATCTTGTGGATTAAACAAATATGGGGGCAACTGAATAGTTGCTATTTCCATCATAGCATCATTTTTTGTAGGAGCTTTTGGATTAATTGCAGATATCCCTTTTTCTAATATAAAGTTTCCAGATTTATCTAAGTATAATCTATCAATTCTTGGAAGGTAAAAATCATAAGATACTGAGAATGATTCATTTGGTGTCAATAATAATTTTGGATCGGTATTAAAATTTCTGGATGAGAAATCAAATGGTGATGCTGAAGTTGTAGATGGATTAAAAGTTGAAACCCTAGGTCTAAAATCTAATATATCTGATGCTCTAATACCAGAAACAATAGATGGGATATCTGTGGTATATCTGTCCTTATCATAACTTAATACCGTAAAGACGTCCCCATTATCGTTAGATTCTACAGTATAGTAATCATATACAACTAAAAGTTTTTTAGATGGTTCAGGAACATCTTTGTTTCTAACTATCTTAGAATAATCATAATATTCTTCTTTTTGACCCTTATCTAGAGTATATGATGATGTAATATCTTTACATTTACCCAAAGTTACTAACTCAACCTGAGTTTTAATATTCGATTCTTCAAATGTTACTTCTTCACCAATTACAAATCTATCACTAGTTAAGTAAATAACTTCTAAAGTATTTGTTGGATTAGATACTTTTTCGACAACTCTTGCGACTGTTTTAGAAGATCCACCAAGTATTAATTCTCCAACTATTGCATTATTTGTAACATTTGCAGTTGATGTAAATAAAATTCTATCTAAAGATGGAGATGATGAATCGTATGATTCAAATACTCCCATAATTTTTACAACATCTGGTTTTAGTAACGATATTTCTTCATCTTGAACTCTTAAACCATAATATGGACTATATGTTAAACCATCGGAGATTGAGGTATTGATACCAGTTCCAGACTGTTGGAATTCTGATCTAGTTATTTCTAATTTTTCACTTCTTACATATTTTTTAATTTTATTCTTTACTCCAGACTTAACTAATGTTACATTTATTGTTGCTGAACCATTAGTCAAATTTCTAATCGTTAAAGTGTTATTTGTTACATCAACAGAATCACTAGATAGTGGTGCTATAGTACCATTAGCATAAACTACTGAATATCTTTCTTGGTCGAATGAATCAAAAAATGCGGAAGTAATCCCTAAAGTCGAAGATACTGTAGATGCATTTAAAACTATTTGGTTACTGGCAATAGTTTGATTTATTAACTGAGCAGAAATTTTTAGTGAGGATCCTGTAAGACCTACACTTGCAATATTTTTATGCGGTAATATGCTGTAGAGATAAGAATCGGATGGATTTCTTATAATCGTTGCAGATGGGAATGCATCAACTTGTATAGTACTCGTTGGTAAATTACCTTCAAAAACACCAGAAACTGATGGACTTATTGCAGAAAGTTGGAATGATGAACCATCTGAGGAAACTGCTGAAATTCTATTATAGGTTTCTGTAGAAAATCCTGGTTTTTGATATCTAACAATGGTACCGGTTCTAACATTAAAGAACTTTCCTGGACAAGTTACAGTTGATATACCTCCTTGTGCTGTAGATATGGAGACATTTGTAATTCCACCAAAAAATCTAAATCTCTCTAATACTGCATCGGCAGTAAATGTTGGAATACCAACAGCACCAAATACATCTTGCTTGAATGATTTTATGCTTTGAGTATTGTATACTGTAGCAGAATTGATTGTTCTTGGAAAATCAACACCATTTACAATAATTGATTCACCGACCATGAAACTTCCAGAAGTCTGTCTAACATCAATCGTATCGGAACCTGCAGCTGCAGATACAACATAACCATTTGCACCACTACTTTTTCCTTTGATATATGAAGATGCTGGTATTTCTGTTGAACTCGCAGATCTATTTAATACTAATCTTGTATTGGTTTGTATATCGTATAAGTATAAATCATGATTTGTAGCTGCGTTAGAATATGCAGAGTCTGTTAAATTGAATGCATATACTCTTGCGCTACCAATTCCAACTCCACCTGCAGCAAATTCGTCATATAATGTTACAACTCCTTTTGTTTGTGGAGTACCTTTAACATTATTAACTCTTATCAAATTCCCCATCTCAAAGGAAATACCAACATTAGATTGTGATTGAGTATCTCTTGGTTTTTCTACGTCTAAAATTGTTGATGAAACTTTTTCAATATCATAACCTCTAACGTATGCTTTTCCCGGAGATACTTTTACACACATCAGATCGTTTGATGGTTTTGATCCTCCAGGGGTAGTTTCATTTGAGAAAAATAACCCATTTCCACCTAATCTATCGTTGAGTGAATTGTGAATTGATGGGTTAAATGGATCAACTGCATAATCACCAGACTCTTCGTAAGTTCTTTGTGCAAGATAATCTCTAAATTTATCATTGGTGGATTTATTTTCTATCTTTTTAATTTTACCACCATCAATTCTCAATAATTCAATAAAATTACTGTCATTAAAATCTGTTAATAATTTTTTATCTAACGTTAATTTAATTTGTAATCTATCTGCACCAGGTGCGGCATAGTTTTCAAATCCTTTTGCATTATCATAAATTGACTTATCATCCTTTGGTGTAATAATAACTTCATCAATAGTCAAACCAACACGATAATTTGGTGTATTGCTATAATAATCTAGCATCAATATTTGTTTGGGGACATTTACAAAATATCCTCTTACAAAATATACACCATTATTAATAAAAGCTGCTGAACCAATTGACGTGGCATTAAAAGAAATCAATGATGCAAAAGAAGAACCAGCATTAATCGTGGTTCCTCCGTATGTAATATTCTCATTGATTGTCAGATCTTCACCATCACTAAACTGTCTAAAAATAAAATCATTATCAGAATCTAAGTATTTTACATAAATTGTTGGATCTAATACTGTATTACCATTAGGAATTTCTACATGTTGTATAGTTGCAGTTATTCCAGAAACAGAACCAGTAATTTTTTTACCAACTAAATCTTCTAGATATAAAGTAATGTCTGTTCCAGCATTTGTTTGATTTAACTTTACTGCATAGAACTGACCGTCATATATTAAATTTCCGGGGATAACTACAGATCCCTCTTTAAACATATGACTACCAAATGTTTCTATTTGGTTTTGTAATAAAGATTGTATAGACGTTAATTCTCTGGCTTGAACTGGCCTTCCTGGATTAAATAAAATCTTATAAAAATTTTTATCAGAACTGAAATCGTCGTAATATGGACTAATATTTAAATTTGTTTTTTGTGCCATTTTGCTTAAAATTCCAGAATAATTTTAACGTCTTCTTTTTGTCTAAGATTTCTTGCCACCAGAGGTCTATTATCGATGTAAATAACATCTCCTGACTTTTTATTTATCTCTGGTTCTGCAAGTCCATTTGTAAATAATACTCCTAGATCTATTACTTTATTTCCTACTGTAACTTTATTATCATTAAATGAAGTATTGATTGGTGCATTAAAACCAGATGTTATAAAAAAGATATTGTTTGCGGATGATTCAAATTCGTTAATTTTTGATTTTGTCGTAATATTCGAATTATCAGTCTCATTAGACTTATTTGGATAATATAATGATCTATCTCTGAAATACTTTAGAACTAATGTATCACTATCATATGATGCTACATATCCTCTAGCAATTGTTCCATCAGATCTAGTTTGATTTATTTCTTCACCAATTACTGGTTTTTGACCAATAGAATTTAATTTTATTGAATACAATCCAGAAAAAGCATTTTCATCAAAAATAGTACTAGATGCACCATATTTTGGATTTTTTAAAATACCAATTTGAGCAAACTTAGTGTCAATCGGAACATCTTTCGTTGAATCATCAAATCTTGCATAAATCAAAACTCTATCAGCACCCAATTCTCTATAAACATCATATCCATGACCGTTAGAGGGTGGAATGATGGGTATTAATTTTGCATTTTGTGATAAAGTTCCTGTTCTTAGAGCACCCAGATCAACAATACCGTAAGTATAACCCTTCCCGCCTGCAGTAACAACGGCAGATTTAATTGAACTATTTTCTACCGTAACTAGTACCGTTGCTCCAGACCCATCACCATTAATTGAACAAGTATATGTACCATTAACATATCCATCACCAGCAGTATCAATATAAACTTTCTTGATTTGATTTTCTTCTATTTCAGAATTGCCAGCATTTCGAATTCTTTGAATTTCACTATCAGTGTCAGTTTCCCAATTGTTAGGTAAGATTATATATTCTGTAGAATCAAACTTGATAATGTCTGACGGAGAAACTGTAAATAAGTATTTCCAAACATAACCATCATTACTTGATCCAGCAGCAGAAGGTTCCGCATCAATAAATGATGGTTCATCTTGTGACTTATTTCCTAGTAAATTAGTACCAGAAGAACCATTATCAATGCAAATATAAACTCTATAGTTGCTGTTAATTACATAAAAATCCGAATCAAATAATCTTGGTAGGTTGGAGTTAGGGGTTAAATTTGTAATACTATAATCATGACGATACATATCATATCTTGTATTAGAAGTCCAATTGACTTTTCTAACTACTCTTCTAACATTTGCTGGTGTAATTTTTTTACCAAATAAAAGAGTATCTCTATAATGTGAAAGATACTGTAAATTGTCAGTTGGTGATGGTGGGTTTGAATCCCATGTTGTTTCCGTACCTACAGTACCACTTGTTCTACTAAAACCACCATCATTAGGATTTGCTAATCCCAAAAAAACATAGTAGGAGTTAGTATTAACAGAATCAACAAAATTTCCTGCATTAAATATTCTAAATTGATCTGTTATTATAGATGCCATGCTAATAGTTTTTTATATATTTATAAACCATTTCGATGAGTAACTATTTTATGTCAGTTGTTTTGGTAAAGCACCAGTATCATAAACCAATTTCAATCCAATAGATCTTCTTTGTACCGTTGGATATGTTGTCAATCCAACATCAACTGTATTTGTTGTAACAGCAATTGAAACTGGATTAGTTCCTCTGGTAAATCCAGATAATCTTCCCCATGAAAATTTGCCAACTGGTCTTAATTCAGTTCCTGATGTAGAAAGACCTGCTATATTAGCATTAGAGTGTACGTTACATGTTATAATTCCAGCATTATCATCACCCACAACCCCAGACCAAGCACTTACATGATAAACACAATCTAGATAACTAGTTCCAATACCAACAACATTAGTATTAGAACTATTTGTGGCAGTTATACCATTACCAATTCTTGTATCATATATGTAAATTGGATATCCAGTAGATAGACCTGCTGTAACAAAAGTATCTGAATCTAAGTTATTAACAAAGAATTTTAATGCTTTTGAAGTTCCTATTCCGGTTGTAGTTCCTATGCCCGTAATTACTCCGCAGAATCCATTAACCGTAGTCACTGACTTAAGAGTTTCAATCAATCTTGGACCAGTGGTTGATAATCCTACCGTGCTAGAACTTCCAACAATTAAGAGATCAAATGATTTTGCAGCAATTTGATTGTTATAGTTAAAGAAAGTTGCATTATCTACAAATATTTCTGTACTTGATGTTGTTATACCCGATATGACCTTTGCAGTTGGATAAACTTGTCCTTCAATAGAGTCTCTGGTTTTATATACTGTTTGTCCAAATACAATTCTATCTCTCTTTTGTTTGGTCCAGTTAATTGGTTTTGAATTAATTTCATCAATACCAGATCCACTGTACAAATCCGTTTCAATTCTATCAGCAAATTCTATATTTTGTACAAGTCTTTCGTTTTGCGTAATTGTATTTGGATATGCATTATTTTTGATTATTTGTACAGTATCACCTATTTTAATTGTTTGTGGAATATCAGAATTTAGCACACTATCTGAACCAATAGTCCCTCTATAGAAGAAAATTGCGATATTATCTTCTGGTTTTGGTGCGCTAGTGAATACAAATGTAGTGCCACCATTAAAATCATATGATTTGCCTGGTTCTTGTAAAATTCCATTAACAAAAATTACAAGCAAATTCTTCATATCCAGATCATAATTTTTATCTTTTTCAAAACTTAATAACTGACCATTGTAATATAATGGGAAAGCAAGTCTAAATCCATCTTGATATGCAGCAATAGAATCAATGTAATCCAGATTACCAAATTGCCATAGTGCAAAAGAATCTGTAAATGTATCTAAAACAGTTAATTCAAAATTAGATAATGGTTCACTCAGTCTTGCATCAGTTACAAGTCCAACAGGTCTGATTACATCACCCCTCTTAAATGAGTATCCAGGTCTTGTGATAGTGAAATTTTTGATACTAAACAAAGATCCTGGTGCAACAGTTTTAGTTGCAGGTACTGTTGCAGTTGCACCATATGAAATTACATTTGCAATAGTTCCTGTAACAATACCAACATAAGATCCAATTGCTGATGCAACGTTTGCACACTCACCACTAAATGTGTACACCCCTGGTAATTGGGATACATCTCCAATAATAGTATTGTCAATTACTTGCACTTCAGTCGTATATCCACCTGTATCGACGACTTCATTTCTCATTACCTGAATTGCAATATCTCTTGCTTGGTTAAATGCAAATATTGACTGCTGCTCTTCACCAGCCAGTAATGTTTGATTTGTTTTGTATATATTTGCTGCTTCCCAAACTTGATCATTTCCACCAAATCTTAAATTGTATAAAACTGTTTCTAGAACAGCTTTGATGTCATCTGTACACTCTTTATTACCACCTGGTACTGTAAAACCAGGATAGTTTGCTAACATTCTACCGACCGCAATATCAGCAATAAACTGTAAGTTTCTAGAAATTAAATTAGCAGCATCATAGAATCTACCTCCAGCATAATATGGATTACTATCAACATCCAAACTTAGTACCAATCCAACTCCTGTTTGTGTTGTAGATCCTATACCAATACGGGAAACTCCTTGTACAGGTAGATTTGCGTAAGATGGGTCTGGAAGGAACACTTCACATGGTGTAATAGTGCTATAACCACTTCCACCAGTGTTAACTGTAAAGGAGAGAGTTCCACCAGCACCTACATTGGCAGTTATAGATGCTATTGTACCACTATGACCAGATTGTGTTATGGCAACAGATACAGGTCCTCTATATCCAGAACCAATATTTAAATTATACCAAGGGAATACTGTACCAAAACCAATATATGTATGCGGTAATGTACTTGTCCCAACTTTTGCAGTAAACGTAGTACTTGATGCGACACTGACAATTGGGAAAAATGTCTCCAATCTAGATACGGTATCTCTTGGGAAAAATGACGTAACCCCAGCATTAGATGGGCAAGTAAAACCTAAACCAACCAGTCTTACCAAATCACTTTCAGATAATCTATGTGGTTGTGTCGTTGTTATTTCAATTATTCCAGAGAAATTGTTATAACTTGCAGTGCTTACAGATACTGCAGTTCCGGTATATGATGTCCCAACAACAGAAGTAATTGTACCTGCAGCACTAACAATTGGTTTTACTATTGCCCCAACTAATGGTGCATAACCAATCCCAAGTGTTGAACCTATAGAGACTATTAAACCACCTCTAGGTCTGTCATTTTGATTAATATCATATTCAGATACAATATCAACTTCTGCACCACCTCCTGGTCTAATGCCTGAGAACACAACACTCGTTATTCCAGCATTTTCTCTAAGTGCAAAATTATTTTTAGGGTTATTACTTGTTGTAGGAGTTTGGAATATGCCGTTGATTAATAGCAATCCATTTCCACCACTTGTTCCTAGACCTACTGTATTTGCACTGCCAACTGTCAATGTAAATGTTCTACCGATTCCATTGAATTTTGTTGAAATATCATCATAAATGATATTTGTAGTATAATCATTTCTTAAGAAAACTCTTCCTGTAAAATCAGACTTAATTGAATCTAAATTACTTTGATCTTTTTCTTCTTGAACATTGCCCTTTGGTGGGTCAGCAAAATATAAAATATTTTGGACAATGTTAAAAGCACCAACATTTACAGATACTTGGGCACCTGCAGAGTGTGAGGTTGAGGCAGTTCCTAAGTAACCTCTCGTTACTGTTACTAATGGATAAGTGCCAATTCCATTTACGGGACCAGTTGATGTTGTTCCAAATCCAACACTAATTACACCCATATATTCATTATCAACTTTTATAATATCTTTAGGTACAATGGTGCTAATTCCAGTAACTTGGAAAGACGATTGACCAGCACCTATAGTGTTATTCAACTGATAATATATTTGCTTAGGGAATATTGGATATTGAATTACATCGTCTATTGTTATTACACATTTTTCATTTTTCTTCTTCATTTCTAAAACATGTGCGTTACCTTCACCAGCAGATGTAAACGTAACGGCTGTTCCAGTTTTTGTGGTTGAAATTTGGAAAGAATCTTCCGTTTTATTAACAACATAAACTGTTGATGGTAAGATCCCTGTAGCAATACCAGATTTATATGTTAATGCAACTGTTCCAATACCTATTATTGTTGATTTAGGTGTGTAAATTAACTCTTCATCTTCACTAAAGAAATGCTTTGATGATTTAAATGTCCCAGTGGTTAAATCTAAATCGTCAGGGTCACTTGTATCAAATTCTCTAGCAAAAATTGGTAATTCATCAGAGAACATTACAAAATCTGTTTTATTGATTCTTCCACCATTAAATGAGTTATAAAACTTGACAATTACGGAATCTCTTGTGAATGTTAATCCATTACTGTCTTTATAATTTAATGGTGGTGCAATATTAATTGCATCAGTAATAGTATACAACAATTTATTAAAACTTGATAATTTAACAGTTCCTGATAGATTGTTATCTGGATAGAATGTCAAAATAACATTTCCACCGGAAATATTCCCACCAAAAGTACCTAACCCAAGTCTAGTATCATTTGTTGAAATACCACTAACTGATAAAAATGGTAGTTGTTTTACATATACTGAAGAACCATCATGAATTGTTAAAACTTGATGAACTGCTTTAGTAGAACCAATACTTACTTCTACTAGAGATTTGCTCGAATTAAATAAGGTGTAATTGTATGAAGATACTACTAATGGATTAGTGGTTAATCCCGATGTAGCATATGAGTCGTATATTGCACTTCTCTCTGAACCATTTGGAGTTCCAGATGTTTTAAACCTATATGTCGAAATACCAATTGTTGTAGTTCCAAAACCAACAATATTTGCCTTAACTGAAACATTATTTTGGGAAGTTAGATTTTCAAAATCTAATGATAAGACATTAGAACTTAAATTGGCTGCAAATGATCCAATAAATCCAGCAGTATATCCATTTTCATCTGCACCAAAGTCATCAAAGTAAAATTCAGAAATAAAAGTATCACTATTATCATGAGTCACATATAACTCAGAATATTGCATCTTGTTACTAACAGTATCGGTTATATGTACAGATGCATGGAGAGATTTAAATACTGACGCATCTACAGATAAAATATTGGTTGTAAGACCAACTGTAGTGCTTAATCCAGATGTACTTTTTATGGAGTTAAATTTTGTAATAAATCCTATCGAAGTTGATGCCACTCCAATTGCATTAGTTTGGAACGACTTTTGTATAAATTTAATATCATAATCCGTATTTGCAAAATCTACAGGTGCAAATCTTAAATTGACTTCAGTATTTTTTGTTTCTAAAGAAAACTCACCAATCTTTTCTCCAGCATATTCTGTAGATCCAATTCCTGCAGTGACAATTGTGCCTTTCTCTAGTAAGAAAGCATCAGATCCATTATTTACAACAACTAAATCTGTCAATTGAACTTTAGAGCCATCACTAGTTGATATTTTTACAAGAGCATCCAAGTACTGAATATTGGATGTAGATAAATTGATTATATCAAGATATTGATTTAAATTTGAATCTAAATTTGAAAACTGTTTATTGATATTATCAATTTTTAAAACTCTATTGGTTTTGTTGCTAATAAATGGAGTTAAAAGTTTACTATCAAATTTTATAAACTTTGAATAACCATTAAATGAACCAATATCTTTTACAAGATCAAAACCATAAACAGTTTCAGTTCTTTGCTCAGTAATAATATCTTTTATTGCAATGGTAGAGTCTTCACTAGTAAATGTGAAATTACGTGATGAAGTTATGCCAGTATCATTAAAGTTTTTTGTACCAATCGTATGCAAGAAATTATTTACAACTGTTTTAGATTGATCATATGTAATAGGGCTCTTAATTGTATATGATAAATTTTGATAATAATCATTATCAGGAACAACTTGTATGTCATTATTTAATTTACCGATATTATTTGCCCATCCAGTATTTGTTTTTGTTGCATAATCTATCTCAAATTGTCCAAAATTCTCTCTAATTTCAGAGATAGTTACAATAGTTCCAGATTGTTTCCCAGTAATTTTTTCTCCAACATTTAATTCATATGAACCAAAAACTTTTATGTATGAATTATTAAAAGAAGTTACTTTTAAATCTCTCTCTATTCCATTTGAGAACACTTTTTCATTTAAAGCAAATCCCAATTTCTCCTTAGTTAATTCAAATTCTGGATAGATTTTTCTATTAACTATTACTGGAACAAAATCCTGAATTGTTTTTGGCGTCCCAACATCATCTGTTAATGCTGATGCGTCTACTCTTATTCTTGCTAATAAACCTGTAGTATTAAAATCAATTACCTTAAAGAACTTATAACCATAATTTTCAGAATTAAATCCGTTACCAGAAAGACTGGTATTTTTCTGAATACCTTCGATAAAGACTTCATCTCCAGGAGCAAAGGGTGCAGTCACAAATCCATCGGTTGGTTGTGAAATATAAACATCAAAAATTACCGAAGAATAATATTCAATCTTTTGAATACTGAATCCATTTGTGTTATTTGTTGCTGCTAATTTTATTTCTGTATCTACAAGACCTTTTGGTTTTTGAATAATAGCAACTGAAGATACTGAACTACCAGATAATCTAGCTTCTAAAATTCCTGTATCTAATTTTTGACCCGTTAGAACATCAACTATTACTATACTTGGTGCATTAGTATAATTTGAACCACCTTTTAGAACAGAAATATCTTTAATTGTATTTGCATCTTTAATGAATATTTGTGGTGAAATATACGCAGATGGTTTTAACGTAATATCAGATTGATATGAAAAACCTTCATTAATTATATTAACTTCCTTTATGTCACCAATTGTTTTTGAATCTAAAATAATATTTGCATCAATACCATCATCTGTTACAATTTCATTTAAAACTGGAACTGTATTATAATCTGATTTTGATGATGTTATCTCAATCTGATGAATTGGTCCCTTAGTAGTCTTAGATGAAGTGACATATTCTAAACTTTGACACTCTGTACTAGCATAAGATAGTCTCTCCGGTAATCTCTTTAAGAAAATATTGAAGGTTGTGGATGCTACCCCTACCACAGTATATGTGTCACTTTCTATGAATAGACTATCTTCATAAGAAATTGATGAATTTTGCTTAACATCAAAGTCTGAATTTATAACTTTACCATCTTTTTCTAAACCATAATATAATCTTTGTGGAATCTGATCATCAAAAATAATTTTTAAAGATGCATTTGTACTAATTCCAGGATTTCCTACCCTGTAACTATTAAACGAACTAGTAGAAGCTGTTGAAACAAATTCATGTATAAATGATTTGTCAAAATAAACTTTAAAATCATAACCAGAGAGAGAAGGATCTAATAGATCAAAATTGATAGAATTATTTTTAGTTACTTTTATTTCTGGGTTAATCAATCCAACTGATTGACCCTCCATACCACTAAACCCAATACTGACAGTATTTGGTGGATCAACGGTGCAATCTTTGTAGGTTAATGCCAGTTGAATATTATCTTTATCAACTCTAACAATATAATATTCACCATCATCTAATGGTTGTAATAAATTGTTACTGTTACTTGTATATAATACTTTGTCTCCAGTTTTAAATCTATGATTTATTAGTCTAATAGTACCTCTTAAAGAAGATGGGTTATATACTCCAGGTTTACCTAGTCCATCTGTATTTGTAAATCTCTTAAGAAGTTCTCCATCAATTGAGGCATCTACTATTCCACTATTATTAATATCATAAGTTGTGCTGCCAATGCCAACATTAGAAGTTAAAGAGTTTATATAAGACCTTATTGATGTTGCCGTTCTTCTTGTGGCATTTCCTGGGAATATCACATCTTTAATCAGAGCATCTCCAGTAAATCCAACTCCAATCATTTCTCTAGTAGCCACTAGAGCATCGTTGTAACTTACTACACCATCACCATCTAAGTCAAATTTTGAGTAATTACTCCAAATAAAATCGTAAACATCTTGCCCACTTCTATTGCCAGTAGTTCCAAGTCCCACCGTAAATCCTAACCCCACCAATACTCCGATTGATGGTTGTTGAGTGGGTTTTGTATAATAAAAATTTGAAACTGTTATAGATGTAGAACCAAATCCAACAGGATCTAAAACAAGTTTTTGATAGTCTTCATTAAAAGAAACCCTAACAGATGTAGATTCTCCAGTTCCAATAGGACCTGGAGGTACTAATCCAATACCAACATTGAGATTTGGTTTAACATTTAATTTTACAGTATCACCACTAATTAATCCATGAGAACTTGCGACAGAAACTGTTGTTTTAAATCTTGTTAAAGAACCCGTAATTTGATTAAAAGTACTTTCTAGCAAATAACGATCATCATCATTTCCATTTGTATGGAAGAACAATTCTGGGGCATCAAAAGATGTTTTTAATCCAATACTATTGATTGTTTTATTAACAATGTAAAAATCTTGATATTGCCCGTTAATCGGTATACTAAATGTGGATGAACCGTTTGTTGAAACTGATATTGTACCAGAGGGTGGAGTAAATCTTACCTTTTGATTAGTTATGAATGGATGATTTTCTAAGTAGATTGTCCTTGTTGGAATATCTCTAGATACTGTAAAATCAGCAAAATTAAATGATACTGACGTTCCATCTCCAGATCCAGTCCCAACACCGATAGATTCTCTAGGATTAAAATAAACTCTGTCATTCAATTTAGAATCAACATTATCTCCTAGATTTTTATCAATAGTAAATGAATTTGGTAGAAGTGAAATTTGTGCTTGGGCACTATGAGCAACTCCAACAGTATCTCTGTAAACTCGAATTATATTTTTTATTCTGAATAGATTTAAAACTTTTACAACTTCTGTGCCAATTCCAATACTACTTCCTGCTGAAATTGTAGATGGTATTTGAGAAACATAAATTTCAGTTGAACCAATTGATACATTTGCAGGTATATTCTTAGTTAAAGTTGTAGTTATAGAAGATACACCAATTTGATAAATTCCATCTAATTTTGTAAAAATAGTTGAAAAACCAGTTAATGAAATAAATTCATTATTAAGTAAATCATGTGATGGCAATATAGAAAGTTGCAACTTTTCTGGATTAATCTGAGTAAGAATTACGTTATTGTAAACATCTTGGTTGCAAACAATATTTGTAACATCTTTACCTTTTAATGAAGATACTTTTGCTGATAAATCTTCTCCATCATCAGATTTAAATCTTAATATATCATTAATTTTATAATTATCCCCATCATTTACAATCTCATATGAATCTACATTTCCAGTGGAAACAGATTGTACTTTAACAACCTGATTTTTTAAATCCGAAAAACTTGAAAGAAAATCATTTTCAACGTTTGGATCAATTAGTTTATATGGGTAAGTATTCCTTAAAACTCCAGATGTTGAAAAATCAAATAATTTTTGATTTAAGTATAAATTATCTTCAATCACATTTGATTTAAAAGCATCACCAATATAATATGGGAATTGAGGTTGGAAGCTAATATTATTGATTGGTGCAAAATAAGCATAAACACCAAGTGGAAATTCTGGTGTTTTGCAGAATCTTCCATTATTTTCATCAAGATCACCATTTTCCGTATATTTGTAATCCTCAACAAAAAATCCAGACACAAATCCAGAAGGACGATCAGTATAAGTAATGTCTAATTGATATCCAGATACAAGAGATTTTGGAGCAGAATTTACGTTCTGTGGATTGGTGTATCCATATGCACCATAAATTGGATTGCCATCATATGCCCATCCGATAATTTTAGAGTGATTAGCACCGTTATCACTAAATGCATCTTGCAATTGCTTATTGTATGCAATAGATGCATACTTTAAATCATTTTCTAGGGTTTCAGAAATAAATTCACTACCAAACCTAGATACATTATTTAAAGTTAAAGATCTAACTTCAGAATTAAAGAATCCATTTGAACCTGCAGAAACAACAGAAATTTTAGAAGTCGATGAATAACCTATACCAGAATTTATAACTTTAACTGACTTTATTCTTCCATTTTCTATAATTGGTAAAAATTCAGCTCCACTTCCCTTACCACTTGGATCTGTAACTACAATATCTGGTGTAGAATAATATTCTAATCCACCATATTCAATTTTTACGGTATTAATTCTTCCTTCACTAATATTTGGAGTAACTTTTGCATCTTTACCATTCTTAATTGTTATGATTGGTTTTTTCTCAAAATTTAATATTGTAGATCCATATCCAGTTCCAGATTCATATAGATATGCATCTATAATTTTTCCTCTAACTGATGGTGTTATATTTAAAACTTTTGTTGGTTGAACTGTAGATGCAATGCCTACAGAAGTGAACTCAACCGAAACCAAAATTGAGGGATAACTAAAATATTGATAACCAGAACCTTTTGATTTAAATTTAACATAATTTTTTCTTTCATAATTGGTTGCAACTGTTCCATTTATTCCAGCATCACAAATCCTAAATGAATTGTCATCTATTTTTAGAATATAAAACTGATTAGAAGTATCTGTTGAGACTCCAACTATTGGACTTGTCTGATAATTATATACTACCAAATCACCATCATTAAATCCATGATTTGTGAAATTAACAGTATTACTTGATGTGGATATCCCCGATGGTTTTACAATCAACTTTCTATTAGTATAACCTTCTCCACCATCAATTATTTTAATTTCTGTTAAGGTTTTTTTATTTGATTTTGTATAAAACTTATGAACACCAAAATTATTATCAGTGTTAAACTTTATAGTATTAATACCAGTAGAGTAATCCTTTAGACTTGGATATAGTAATACTGTTCTTGGACTTGTGCTTTTTGGATAATATGAAGAACTATCAATCAGAGTTGAAGTTCCTATTCCAACACCAATTCCTTTATTACCATTTGCATTATAGAAGATTTCTTCACCATCTGCAAAGAAATGGTCTGTATCAAACGTTAGTTGCCCTGTAGTGGTGTTTATACCACCACCTGTAGTAGTTGCTCTACCATCAAAAAGAACTTCTCTAAGTCTTAGATTCAAGATAGGTTCTAAAACTGCCCCACGACCATTACCACCATTTACCCCAATAGAAACAATCCTATCAATGTCAAAATCTTGTGGATCAACGTATACTTTTTTAATTAAACCACTGATTACGGGTTGAATGAGTGCAGTAGTTCCAATACCAGCAGAGACAGAAATTTTTGGTAAATTGATAACATCATAATCTCTTCCACTGTTAATCACAGAAATTGACTTTAATGGTCCATAATAAATCTTATCCTGAGATTTATAACTATCAATTTCAACACCATTAACTAGCATTCCAACTGGACCTGGTAAAATTACTTTACTCTTATCATCAGTAACATTTGGATTAAAGTTAAGTGGGAACTTTTTCAGTAATTTTTGTGGTCCAATTACTCCAGATTTTTGCGATGCAAGTGTAAAAGTATGTGTTCCTATTCCAGAATTATATGGAGATCTAAAAAGAACATAATTTGAACTTCCAATAAAAGATGAAGATGCATATAATCTTATTTTCTTTGCATCTGGAGACACCATTTCTACAAAATAAAATCCAGTATCTAATCCAACAAGAGTATCTGTGTTTGGTTTATAAAAAATTCTATCTCCAGTAATGAAAGTAATTGGATTTTCAAATGCTATTACACTATAATTAATATCAATTAAAGTTTCTAAAGCACCACTAGTATTATTAATTGTATAACTATCTAACTTTTTAGTTATCTGATAATTATATGGAATACTAAATCCTCTATTACTAGATGGTAAAGAATTTGATGCAACGTATCCATAGTTTGTATCTGTATATAAGTTACTAATGTCAGATATTAAAGTATCGTTACCAAATTTTATAGGAGCATAAACACTACTTGCTTTATTAAGTTTTCTTCTTAAATCATATAATACACCAGATACGGGTGTAAAGTTTCCTAAAATCTTAATAGAAGTTGTATTTTCACCAATTTTCTCGTCAATATAAGAAGTAAATACGACGTTGTTTGTACCTCTTTGAACAATTTCTACTTGATCACCATGTTTAAAACTAGTTTGATCATCTTTTAAAATTGGTGACTTTAAATTTAATGATTTTGGACCATTGAAATTATCAATATGAAATCTTGAGTTTGCATTATATAACCAAGAATTTACAAAAACTTCTTTGAACGATTTATTAGAAAATCTAGTTTTTATAATTGGGTTGCCTAGACTTTTAATATTAATAGAATCTCCTTCTGCAACACCATTAAGATATTCCGAAATTTGTTCAAATTTTGCTAAAGACCCTAAAATGCTAAAAGTAACCTTCTTTGTTAGATCCCCATTTTCATACCCAAAATATATTTGATCATTACGAATATCTGCGGCAAATGGAATAGCAGTTTCTATACCAGAACAACCGAAAAATTGATTAATTGATTTATTTGTATATGTTATATTAGTATTTTCACCCGAAACAAGAACTCCAGATTCTTCAAAACCAATTGTAGAATCTACTGAAATTATTGAAGACCCAATAGATACTGCTTCTGTACATTTTGAGTTAGGTGTAACTTTAAAAGTACCTTGAACTGCAGATGGTATATCGTAACCAACAAATAAAGATAATTTATAATATGTTTTAAAATTTCTTGTTAAAATTTCAACATTAGATACTGATGCAGTTGTTGCAGGATCATTATTTTTTTGAATTTGTTGACCAACTAGGTTATTTGGTTCTCCAGAAATTTTTTCAATTAAAACAACTTCTCTTCTGAGATATTCTGCTGTTGATGGTTTAAGTAGAAAATTTTCTAAGTTAACAATAGATGCGTTAACACCATATAAAACTTTGAATAAAATTTTAAACGATTCTGAAGTTCCTTTAGATTGATAAAATGCCCTAATAGACTTAATAAAGTTTCCTGGATTGAGATTTTCATCAAAATCAATTTCTTCAAATCCTGGTGCAAAAGTATACTTTAATTTTTTAAATAATTCTTTTAAGAATAAAGCACTTAAGTTGGTAATTTTTGCAGATGCTTTATGAGATGAAGCCTCAGAATTTTGGAATATTAATTCTTCTTGATTTATTTCTTGATGGTAGTTAGTAATACCACTAAAACCACGTTGACAATTTAAGAAAGAGTTTGTGGTTATTCCAGTATAAGTAATGATTTCATCATCAATCTTTAGTAAACCGTATTTTTCAGGAAATCCTTCTGTAGTGTTTACATTAATTGTAATTTTATTTTCAGTTCCAATATCAGAAGTCAAGTATATACTTCTATTTGAAATTGATGATGATAAAATATTGCTAACTTTTGAATATTGATCTAAATTTTCGGCAATATCAACTGGACCACCCTGATATTCCTGTGAAATGTAATACTGTTTTAAAAATTCTCCCACTTTTGGATTTTCATCCAAAACGAAACTTGGAAGTTGACTTTCAATAATTTGATGAATTTTAACCCTTGAATCAAATCCCGTCTGTATCATATTACTTTCTTATAAGATTTCCGTTAAGGTAACTAGATGTATAATAATTTTTAGTAAATTCTGATCCAGATACTTCTTCACCAGAAGATATTACATCCTTTATCATATTTATTTCACTTTTTGAAATACTGAAATTTAAATATAATTCTTTTAATCCAACCACATCATTTGATTCTGGTATTGCCTGAACTTCGATAATGTTATTTTCTTTTACCGTAGAAGTAATGTTTATATTATTAATGAGGATTTCTCCCTTTTCATAATCAATTGTTCCAGCAGATTTTAAAACAACTCTCGTCTCTGTCTCACTGATGGGTTTAACTATTGATAAAAATCCTGTTTTTCCATCATCACTTGGAATATCTGTAAAGTACACAGTATCAGATTCACCAAATATTGTAAAACCAGTTGATTTAATATTATATCCTTTCTTGCTGATATGAAACTTATTACCAAAGCAAAGTTCATATTGTGCATATTGATTTATATAAGCTGGTAAATCTCTTCTAATTCTAACTTTTGTGATATTTGAGGTGATTGAAAAATCAGTATTGTCTATAATTTGTAAAACTTTACTATACTTGAATCTCCCACCAAATTTATTAAGATCTAAAGAGTTTGCATATTTGTTCAGAGAATTTACAACTTTATTCTTTAAAAATTCTGCAGAAGAAATTTTTGAATAATCATAGTAAATACCAGCATCAATTTCAACATATAGAACTTTAAGGTCAACTATTTTTTGATTAATTCCAGAAACACTATATTTTCTTAAATTGTCTAATATATTTTTCTTATTAAAATCTGAAACAAATGTTCCATTTTTAGGCTTAATGCTAATCATCACCGTGCCATATTCTGGTGGATCTAATTCTTCACCACCAACAATACTGACAGATTCTGTATCTGGATAAACTCTTTTGATTATTGATTCATAATCACTTGCGGTAACTGCTCTATTTTGTGATGCATAAATTCTTGGTGCAAAATATTTAATAGAATCAATTCTTTCAATGTCAGATCCATTTTGGGATACTTGATTTGTCGTCACCGTAACGGGTGAATCTAGAACTAAAACATCATTATTATCATCTTCTAAAGAACCAGAAAATAAGAATCTTCCTACACCATTTCCCTTCTTACCTTCAGTGACAATATAATTTGCTGTTATAATATCTCCGTCTTGATTTGTACCATTTCCTAACTTTCTACCAATTAATCCATCACCAAAGAATATTTCATATTTTTCATCTTGAACTTCTTGAATCAAAAAGATTCTCGATGTTTCATCTAAATTTAAAATATTTTCTACTTGATTATATTTAAATCCTAGTTCTTCTGCATTCGATGCTTTTTTTACATAAACTCTAACTGTAGAAGTATCAATAAATGGGTTATCTAAAATAAATCTTTGGTCTAAGGACCCGTCATACTTAAATTTACTTGTTAAAAATGTTCCTTGATATACTGTTATATTATTGAAACTTGCTATACCAGCAGAACTTACATTTACTGTGATATTTTCTGGTATTGAAAATACATGAGAAGTATTTTGTATATCACCTGTACAAACTAATCCTGCTTTTAATGTTAAAGTCTTAGTAGTTTGCTTACCATTACCATCTAATAACCCAGTTATGCTAAAAGATATTTGTGCTTTAGATGCTGTTGTTGAGTGAGGTATATATCCAACATTTCTTGCTAGTGAGACTACATTCTCTCTAAGAGTTGCAGAGTCTAAGAAAGACTCATTAACAACCATGTTTGTATTGAATGCTGTAATATATGTGTTATATGCTAAAGTATCAATCAGCACAGAAAAATTAGATCCTTCAAAGTCAAAATCCGTGAAGTCTGAATTTTCACGAATATAATCTTTTATAGAATCTCTGATTTGATCGAAATCTAAATTAGTAAATTTAGTAAAAGGCATTTTATCTTGTTGCCTCTAATAGGAACGAATATTCTTGAGTGGGAAACTCTTGACCAATAATATTAAACACAATATTCACATAAAAAGCATTTTCATCTGGATTTGGTTCAACTTCAACTTGAATAACTTCAACTCTAGGTTCATAATTTGCAATCGCAGTTTCAATTTCAGTTTGTATGACAGAAGCAGTACCAAAATCTACAAAATCAAATAGACTGTCTCTGACTCGGGAACCAAATGTTGAATTAAAGAACTTTTCTGTTGGTATCGTTTCGACAATATTTCTCACAGATCTACGAATCGCATTTTCATTCTTTAAAACTTGAAGATCTTTTGTTACTGGATGAGGTTCGAATGATAGGCTAATATCTTTGAAAGATCTAGATATTTTTTGAGATGCCATTGACCAAGAGTTTTCTTTGCTTTATTTATATTCAGTGCCAGGGAGAACCATATGTTGGTTCTGTTCCATACTCCCAATCATCATAATCGTCATCATTTCTTATTTTTTCATGTAATTCTACTTGTTTCTTCAAATCGTGCTTTGGTGCCAAATCGTGCATAACCTCTTGAATAATTCTTTTCGGTTGTGCAGATTCATAATCTGTAATTAGTTTAGATGTACCCCACATTTCTCTCATGTAATTGGGGTCTCGATCAACGGGTAAATTCGACATAGTAGCTCCTGTTTTAACTGAATAAAACAGAACTTTTATAAAGGAGGTTGCTATCTCCCTACCTCTATTTAACGATCTACTTCCCGAAGACTATAAGAATCTGAATTTAAATATTTTAAAATTTCAAGTGCAATTAATCGTGGATTTCCTTCTCCACATGTATATACATCCACGGCAATGCATCCGTTTTCTGGCCAAGTATGGCACGATACATGACTCTCTGCTAGTGCCACAACGACCGTACAACCCTGTGGAAGAAAGCAATGTGAGAAAGTATTCAGAATAGTCATTTTGGCACGGTTAATGCCTCTTATCATTGCTTCTTGAAGTGATTTCACGTCATTAATCGCTTCAAAATTAACACCATACACCTCTAGAAGCAGGTGTTTACCCATCGGAAACTGTTTCAATTCACTTGATTGAAAAAATCTATTTAGTTAATGTAAAATCCTTTGCGAAAATACTCCCCATCATCAATAAATTTCATATTTTCAACTTTTTCTTCGTCCCAAACGGGTATTGCAACCGAGTTTCCATGCCTAAAATCAGGATTTCTACGAAAATGCACTTCAATTAGGTTTCCATTGATAAATTCGCAGTTGATCCAGTCATAGTCACCCTTTAAATTATTTAAAATTTCTGGAAATTCAATATTACAGTCGATTTTTTCCCATTTTTTCCATTTATAGTATGGATCAGAATCATCTTTAGTGCCGACGACAACGAGTTCCGACCATTTTTTGTAATAATCGACACTTAAATGAGTGCCAGTGAAGATTTCACACCAAAATTCTGCAGGGTGAAAGTGATCTGTCTCATTTTCGACCCATTCTTTACGTGCAAACCGACCCATACCAAGTAAATTGAATGATGGTCGGACAATATAAAAGTCGGGTTTAGGTACCGTGGTACCGACTGGACCACAAGTATAACCTAAAACCCGACTTAAGAATAATTTATTGTATATCCAAAGGTCTGATGGATGAATATTGTACCATTCATCATCTCCCTCTAGATAGTACATTTATTTTCCCTGCCCACGGTATTTTTTTCTGGCACCATTACGAGACGTTGCTGCGTATTTAGTACCACCACCATCACCCTGCCGAGACTTTTTCGGAGGACCGGGGATATAAGAACTTTTATTTAAACCGACTTTTGCTTTGGCCATACATTATCTCCTTTTAAAATTTCAGTTTCAAGATCTTCAGGACATGGAGCACCTGTCTGATAAAATTCAATTGCCAGATCTTCCATGGTATCGAAATATTCTTCTTCTGTTAGACCAGTGTAAATTCTACGGCCTTGACAGAGAATATTATAGCGATCGTTTGACATACTATCAAATCACTCTTGTTTTCTCGTGACCAACTCTAATACGTGGATCGCACCAAATTTCAAATCCTGCTTCTTTAGCATCTAAACAGAACGATACGTCTTCTCCACACATGTCCTGAACTTCACCCGATTCAAAGACTTGCATTTTAGGTGCAAACCAGGGGTACTTCATTTCGGGATGCTCAAAGACACCTTTCTTAATCAGAAGCCAACCAAAACCAGTATAATCGACAGTGAATGGTTTACGACGTTTTGAGATACTTTCAAGAGTTTCATGATTCATCACACCACCATTGTTGCGGAAATCATCTTCCTCAAGCCAGTGGGCAACAGAAGTCGTCACTCCATCTTCGGTGCAGTACCAACCAGCCGCAATGTCTTTTTCCATCAGAACAAGTTGAAAAAACTTTTCTGTATTGAAAACAATATCGTTATCAATCCAAAGTTGCCAATCATAAGGAAGCTTGCCATCCCAGGGCAGTTGGTCAGGACCACGCAGCACATTCGCACCTAAGCACTTGCATCTTGCAAAGTTTACCATTGATGAATAATCTTGCGAGATTTGAATGCTTGCCCCTGCCTGCACCAAGTCAAAGCAGAGTTGTACAAAACTTTTTAGGTAAGTGTAAGATACACTACGACCTGGCAGACAAAAGACAATGACTTTACCACGCACTAGTTCTCGGGCTTTTTCATAATCCCATTCTTCTACAGACCCCCCAGCTGCGGGTGCCTTTGCTTTTACAGTAAATCCTTTAGCCATAATTGATTGTAATTACTTCAATATCATACTCTATTATGTATGGCATGTCAATCTCTTTCAGATAGGATAATTTCCGCACCAGATAACTCTAATTTAATTTCTGTATCTTCGTACCAATCTAAGTCATTAATTAATTCTTCTGGTATTACAAGATAATACTCCCCAGTAATTGGATCGACTTGTAGGGGCTTAAAAATTTCTCCGGAATTTTTTCTCATTTACATCAAACTTATTTTTATTTTTTATATATTAAAAAAAATTTTTATATTCGTTGTATAGAGAGATGGCAAAAGCAAGACTTTATAGATTACAGGGACCCATGGGTTTTATATAACGGCGGCAACCCCCGAACCGCACGGGCACGGGGGCACTGTCTTGGTCACGAACGATCAGGCAGGGGCACCGCTGCGGATGTGACGGTTGGCATGACCTGCTTTCACTGCAGGTCGCCATGCGGTCTTGCTGCCTCCAACCTGAGACATGGTTGCCTCACCCGTACGGGGACCACGGACGGGCAGACGGGTGATCTTGAATTGACCTGCTGCGATTGCTGCGTTCAGTTCGGTTGCGGTCATGATGGGGGGTCGGTTGACTTGAGAGTATTGTAGCAGATCGGGGGCAGGGGTCAACCCTGCTTCAGGTCATCCCGAAAGACATCAGCGAACTGCCCTGCGATGGCATAGGCAGAGATGCCCAATTGGGGCTGAAGACGTGACCCCATGAGGGAGTCGTCGTTGCCACGGGCAGTCCAAACGATTTGACGGGTACGGAGGTCGGTTGACTGAGAGAGGATCATGGGGGTCGTTTGAACTGAGATCATCCTAGCAGATCGGGTCACCAGATCACGGGGTTGCCTTCAAAATCCGTAACAGTGCCCTGCTCCGTATCGGTGGCAATGCTCTCCAGGATCTCCAGGAGTTGGGTGCCAGTGGTGGCACGGTTCAGCAGGGAGGTAGCGAGATCTTTGGTCATGGGTCTGTGTGTTGACTGAATCAGTATAAGGGGTCAGAGGGGCATCAGATGATCGAACTGTGCCAGAGAGGAAGGTGCCACGTGGGCAGGAGATCCACAGGATCGATAGAAGTCCACCATGCACTCTGCCTCTGCCAGACTGGTGAACCATTGAGACCTCCACTCACAGGAGTTGTAGGGGGTCTGGTAACGGACTTCGATTCGCATGGATCGGTTGTGGTTGTGAGAGTATTGTAGCAGATCGGGGGGAGGTCACTCCTCCGACAGTTCCTCCATCATGTCGTTGATTTCGATCCCATCGATGGCAGGATCATCCCATCGGCATCCGTCAGGAGTCTCCTTGCTGCCACACTCCCAAAGCATTGCCACCAGGTCCTGATAGGTGCCTCCACGTCGGGCAATGCGACGTGCCTCATGGTAGAGTCCCTCATCGTTGCCGATCCAGAGAGAGACATTCCAGGTCTCCCAGTTTGCCCATCCGTTGTAGGTTTCGGTTTCGGGGATCATGGAGGTGAGAGCGTTCATGGGTGGTTGCGTGTGAGTGTATTGTAGCAGGTCAGGGGGGTCAGTCCCACCATCCGTTGCGGGTGTTGACCTTCATGCCCAAGGCGGCACACATCATGGGGAAACCGATGGCGACGATCATCAGGAGAGCGGCAGCAAGGTAGTGATTCATCGGTGGTTGTCTGAACTGAGATCAGTATAAGGGGTCAGAGGGGGGTCTTAGGGGCAGCAGTGTGCCACTCCCTCATGCGGCACACTGGAAACGACCGTGGTTGAAATTAGCATTAGAAAAGACCTCACGATTCACCAGTTTGAACATACCAAACTCATTGGTCAGTACATAACCTTCGGCATCAATGCGATTCCCGTAGAGGTATGCTGCAGGACCATTGTTGCGGCAGAGATAGAGGCAGTCATCTTTGATAGACTTCACCAGTGCCCACAAACGCAGCAGGTTGGTATCACAATCGAAGTCTTCAGGGTTGACTTCCTCACCAGCACGAATGCAGGCATTGATCTGTTGCTTAATCTTTGCTGCCTCTTTATCAGTTACAAAGGTGGCAGTGGTTGCCATCTGTCGGGCAAAGTTGCAGACTTCCTCTACATCAGCAAATCGGGTTTGACCGTGTGCAATCCATGCATCAGGTTTCACGAATAGCACGGAATCAGTAGACTCCAGATTCACCGTGAGAGGGATTGCCCAACTATCACGAAGATCTGCAATTGCCTCATAACGAGTGTGAGGTGCAATGATCACCTGTTGATCTACTACCTCTGGGAACTTGTAAGTGAGTAGGTTGGAGTTGTATTCATCAGATCCACCAAACCCGATAAAATCTCCCTGCAGAATGGAGTCTGAATGAGGAAGGCAATCATAACAAACGTGCAGAATTTTTGCAACTTCACCATCATAGAATTGATCGATTTCTTCATGATTGTGTGCAATGCGAATCTTTACTTTGTTGAAGACTGCTTTGGTGCCAATGAAGAACTTACCAGTTGCAGGGTTTGTGCCCCATACAATTGCGGGAGCACCGTCAATCTTAACACTGAGAGTGCCAGCAGCAGTGAACCAATCCAGAACATCAAGATTGCCCGTGAGGATCTCATCTTCGGGGTGTTCGAGGTGTGTGTTTTTCATGCTCTTAGTATAGGGGGTGATCAGTTGAACCAGTAGGCAAGTTGTGCCAGTTCCTCTGCCGTCTCTTGCAGGTTGTCAGGGGTCAGACGTGCCAGGATACGCTCCGCATCCTCCTCAGGCACGTAGGAGAGGTCACCATTGATCTCACCTGCCAGGATCTCAGCGAGTGCGATGCAACGGTCCTGCAGGGTCATGGAGAAGTTCAATGCCTTGAGTTCGGTGCTGTTCATGCTCTTAGTATAGGGGGTCTGGGGGTGCTGTGGGGGTTTGGTGTCCAGTCCACGAAGTGGCACAGGGTCAGCCGCTGGGGGTGCCCTGAGATCTTATACTAAGGGCACAACGGAGAGAGGGGTGAGGTAACCCCGAAGACGAAAATGATCGACACCTCCCCTGCCATAAAATAAAAAATAAAAACTATAAAAAAGGGGGCACGAATGCCCCCGAATTCTTTATGCAAACATGAACCCATCTTCGAAGTCGTAGCAGTTAAACACAGGGGAAGTTCCTGCCTGCCCGATGAACTTGTGAATGAACCAATTGAAGTTCTTTTGAAATACACATTCACCCTTGATTCCGTGCTCCGAAAGAATAGCATTCAGACGGGACTTAGTTGTCTTTGACTGATAACCACCGTCAAAGATTTGCACGAAGTCATCACCAACGACTGCAATCTTGTTACCGTGAAGGTATACAGTAGACTCGTTAGTTTCGGAATCGTAAGTAACTTCGGTATTGTCACAATGCCAGTTCAGGTTGTTAGAAATGGCATTGTTCATTTCACGTTCGATCTTACGCATGAGTCCGTTTCGTGTGAACAAAGGTAGTATGGACCAGATCGGGAGGCATTGCAACCCCCCTTGTGCCACTTAGTCGATTGGCACATCCTCCACCAGTTCAGGGTAGTATTCTTGACACTCAGTGATCAATTCTTCGTCCGAATACTTAGCATAACCCTCATCCAGATAATCATAACAGAGTTGGGTCATTGTTTTGAGATCCATGTCATCCAACATCTGCTGAATGAGTTGATCTTGAAGTTCAGAACGGTTCATGAGTTTCAGTTAAGAATGATACGATAATCAATGGATTTGATGCACCAACCTGTAGCAAATGTGATCTCTTCTACGAGGTCATCTTCATCATCTGCTTCCCAGATTGTACCAAACACAACATCACGGAGTTCTTCTTTGTATTCATCAGTGACGGGTTCATCATAAGCATCATCGCTAAAATCAAAGGCGATTTCAGTAACTTGGAATTGCATCAGTAGGTCACCAGTGCGGAAACTTTATCATACAACTGGGCGACATTCACACCCAGTTGTTCACTCACTTCATCCCAATCTTCATGAAACTCAATGAGATCCAGCAGAGCACGAATCTCTGCTTGGTTTAGTTCAAGAACTTCAGGCATTGTTTTCAGTAATCGTAGTTTCCGTTCAGGTACTCATTCACATCGAACTTTTCATCTTTGAGTTCAGGAATGTCCATGTCGAAGATTTCACCAGGCATGTCCTGAATCTCACTCCAAAGTTCATCAAACATGGTTCAATTTCTGACGACTTGAATACAATACACGATCTCGGTGCCCCATGGGGGTTTAGTGTACGGTTCCCCAACTGGCACAGGGTCCGCTCCGATTCTCAATAAGAAAATATTATTGAGAACGGAAACAGTTAGTGTTACTTACTGACCAAAGAATTCTTCGTAAACATCAGCAATGCGATCAATCAACCAATCGGTGGCGTTTACATCAAACACCTCACAAACCCAATCCACGCAATCATTCAGATCAGTGTGATTGTTGCACATAAAATCACGCAGGGCGGGAGCAATGTCGAGATCGAACTGGTGAACCTCAGTAGCAGTAGGCATCGCAGTGGTGTTGTTCATGTGTACACATTAGGGCATCAGGGGGCACAGCACAAGGGGGGTTGTGCCAGTTCAACGATTGGCACACACGTAGTTGTAAACATTGCGGCAATCTTGGTACAGTGCCTTACACTCAGGCACGAACACGTTCTTGACCCATGCCCAGAAAGTCTTGGCACCTTCGATGACACGAAGCACGAAAAGTTGAGTCCGTTCGGTCATATTGTGCTCTTGCCACTTCTCAGCAGTGATCATAGCAATTGCAGCAACGAATGCACAGAAGATCTCAACACCATCCATGAAAGTGTTGAAGTGTTTCTTATAATCAATCTCGGCGATCATCTCCACGAAAGCATCAGCAGGAGGGAAAGATTTGGTCAGTTCCATTGTTGTTTTGTGTGGCGGGTTGTTGTAGAGAATTCCTCAACCACGAAACCAACATAAAATATTTTTCAGCAATCCGCAAGGGGGTCTGTGCCACCACGTGGATTGGCACACGGGCAGCTGCCATTCTCAATAAGAAAATATTATTGAGAATCAATAAGAGTACTGTTATTGAGAATAAGACCAATTAATCAACTGGCACATTCACCAATCGATATCGAATTCCTTGATGCTAGCATGTACATCTTCGTCAGATTCTAGTCCTAGGATATCTCGCCAATTGAGATCTTCTAGTTCTAAATCATCATAACACATGAGATCTAGTGTGACGCGTACCATACGCTTTGTGTGTGTCGCAGGCATGTGATTCTCGTGCGTGGTGTGCTACATTCTATCATGCATAATGTCTATACGCAAGTGTATCATAGTCTTGCGTATCTCGTGCATAATCCTCGTCGATGTCTACGTCACGTTGTGCATAATTCTCGTAATACGTATCCTCGTCGAGATTATAATCGTTACTGAAAGTGTAGTCGAGATCGTAATCGTCGTACATAATGCTCGTCGAGATTGTGTAACTAGATGTAGTATAGCATAGTCTCGACGAGTTTGCAAGCCTTATGATGCACCGTCTCGTCGAGATCATAATGATATATATGTATTCTTGTCGAGATTTGTTAAGAAATGCTTATAAGTCTCGTCGAGATTTGTGTGGGTCTCGTAATATCTCGTCGGGGGTCTTGACATTGAGACCTTCGTGTGTTATAATCCGCAGACTTAACTCACAAGTCCTAGAGGCATTTATGAGACTTTTAGAAGGTATTAAACACAAGTCCTAGAAGGGTTTAGAAGGCATTTAGAAGACCTATTCTCAACTATATTCTCAATTGATTCTCAATAATTATCATCTTATTGAGAATGTTATAAAACAATAACATATATTTTTTAATACCTTTTTTAATTAACTTTAACCTTATTTTGTATCAATCACTACCATTTTTGCACTGGACAATAGGCTGCCACAAACTTCACCTTATGTTCTAACCAACAACCACAATGTCTACAACGTTTCTGTTGTTCATGATAATATTCACAGGTCTTACATGTATTCAATCGTTCTTCCCTTAACTGATCACTGGCATAGATCTGATGTTCTATAGGCATCATTGCATCCTTGACAACTTCAAATGTAAACTGTGCAAGATTCTTTCCTTGCTCAACTAATGACGGAAACTCTTCTTTATTGTCCGACATAGAACCACCCTGTGATTACATACTTTGTTCCTTTTAAGACTAATCCACCACGATGACAATGTGTTAAACCAGCAGGCCAAATAAGTAATGTTCCTTTGCTTGGATTGATTCTCTTCTTATAATACAGAAACTCAGTCTCTCCACCTTCAAAATCATCATTCAAATAAAACATCCAAACAGCAACTCTTGCCGAATGTTGCATGGCACTGTTCTCATCATGCCAGACATGATAACCACCACCAGCAGGAGTCTTTTGTACCTTTTGATTGATCGAATACAAGGTAATTGGTTTAAGATGTCCAAACACGGTCGTATACTCAGACAGACATTGTTTTAGAACTTCATTAACCTGTTGTTGTGGATTTGTCGGTTTAATATGAGCACCGAGTTCACCTAGATCAAGTGCCCAATCAAATCGTCCTGCATTACTATTCTCAAACTGATGATCTTCACAAAAGACGGCATCCATATCATGATAATAATCAAATGCGGATACGATCTCATCACACAGATCAAAACTTAATATATTTTCGTATGTGCCGATGAAGTCTTCATACGTTCCTTTTAATTGTGTAGATTCTTCCATTGTTCTGCTTCTGGATACTTTTCAATCACCTTATTCACAAACAAATCATAATACGTCTCATTCCATGATTCGACATTACGTCCCCACTTTTCGATCGGACATTCTTCATACAAATGTTTCACCTTATTCGGCACATAACAATTGCACAGAATACAACCTTGATTCTCTGCATGATAATGTTTACAATCAAGACAATGATCTAATCGTTTCTTTTCTTCTTCGGGATGAACGGGAAACAAGAACTTTGCATCGTTCATTTCACACACAATATGAAAGACAAACTCTGATAGTTCCATACTCATTTCAATTGAATTCTTTGATTATAACATTCTGATGCTGAAATGTCAAGCAATGTTTGATCTCTGTACCAGTGCTCCTGATGCACCTTTGTTTGCCCAACGAGTATTGGATACATTCAACCATGGGCCAGCACTACCACCATTGGCGACGTTTGTTGAACCACCAGCGGCACCATAGGTTCCACCTGCACCGCCATTAAAACCTGCACTGGTATTCGATGTCTGATTCTGTGCCGAATATCCACCACCACAATTTAATGAAGCAGCAGATCCTGGTGAATTACCACCAACTGGCCCTGCGGTATTGTTTGATCCTTGTCCCGTACCTCCACCACCACCTGCGGCGGCAGCTGCAGACCCAATGTTCGTGTCTGATCCACCACTACATCCCAAATACCATGGTGTAAAATACCAGACACCCTGGGATCTTTGTCCTCTGAAATAGGTCACACTTCCACCTGCATTACAATAGTTTTGTGTCTCTCCAGCCGCACAACTACCTGGGCAACCTGCCCACCAGTCCCAGTTAAATGTCGTCTGATAAGAATAATAATTAGAACAAATTGTCGTGCCACTGACATTACCAAATGGCCCACCAGCACCACCACCTCCACCACCTGCAATCAGTGCCGTATTGGATAGATTTAAGTTAATGGTCGATGCATTCCCTGTCGTGCGACTTGTCGTATTTCTCAGATACAATGCACCACCACCACTATTACCATTTGTCGCGGCAGAATTGACGGTTTGACCAGATCCACCCGTTCCTTCTCTTCCTAATACTTTCGTCGCGGCAAATGTCAAATCTAAATTCAGTGCGGATGCAGAAAAGACAATGGCATGAGCACCTGTCGTGCTTCCCTTCCATGTTGAATTATCAAATGTAACTCTCTTAGGTACATTTAAATCAATGTTGGATGACCAGTTATCACCAATTTGTCCTCCACCAGGACTAATATCAACCTGACTATTACTTCCACCCGTATAAGATACATCATAACGTTTGATCATATTTTTCAATGATGAAACTTTATGATTATTCGCAGCGGTAACTCCTGCACCATCGACACCACAAGTCTGATTCTCATAGGCATCGGGTACAATCGCAGTTGCCGCTGCTTTCTCATCGGGATTTGCATTAACATCCGCAAAGACTTCATTTGCACCTGTCTTTCTGCGATAATCACCAAATCGAATATTTGTCCCAGGTCTACCCATTGTAGAGGCAATCGTACTGAAACTCAGTGCTCCCACACCTGGCCCAATATCTTGAAAGTATTTGGTCTGTGTCGTATTAACAGGCATTGCGACAAGAATAGATGTCTATTTTTAGATATTTAGACTCATTACCGATATTTGATCGCAACCGTGAACCGATGACGATTTCGAAATGTTGTCGCACGATGTAAAATCGATGCATCAAAAATTGATAATCGATTTGGTAATGGACAAATACCCTGAATACTATCATCCATATAAAATTGTGTCTCACCACCATCATTCAGATTCCATTCTAAATGTGGATAATACAACAAGGTATAACCAGTCTGATCATCAATATGAAAATAAGGATTCTCTCCTGGTGCAAAACAATTCACATACATTCGATACATCTTCAAAGATCCAAGAAAATCAAATGTTTCTATAATCTTTCGACTGAATAACTTATAGACAAATTCATGCCCAGAAATATGATGCACCATACCTGTCGGAGGATAACCAACAATATCAGGTTCACCATAATGATAATTCGCACTCAGACAGTATTGATATACTCTCTGATGCTCTGGTTTGGTTAAAAAGTTATCGACAAAATTAATTTGCATGAATCGTTGACCGAATGTGTAAATTAAATGCAACCGTGATTCTAGGATAATCTGGTGTCGGTTGTGATGGTCTCACCCGATGTCCCAAATGTGCAGGAAAGATAATCAAATCACCCTCACGAATCTGTGGATTGTACACATAGAAATTATTATACCTTCGATTCAATTTACTGAGTGAATCAATGAATGTCACGGGTACATGACGTTCTGGATCGAATTGTAAGAAATGAATTGCGGAAAAGTGTGCATCAGGTTCATTAAATGACATTCCAATATGATCGTGCTCTTCCTGATATTCACCGTTCTCATAGTAATTAAACCATGCAGTCGTGAACTGAAATTCTGTACCTTTACCGAATACCTGACTGAAATGTTTCTCATAGTTCTGTCGAACTTCTGAGGGTTGAATAAACATTTTATAATTGATGTTATCCTGCTCAAATGTTGTATAAACCTTATCTGTAATCCAACCAGCAGGTTTATCAATCTGATGATCTTTCTGATACTGCAATATCTTCGGAAGAAGAAGTTCTTTGAGAACTTGATTCTTCTCCCGAAGACTGTATTGATAAATGTAAGTCGGAAAGATAATCTTTCTATATTTGTTCATGCTTCACAGGTTGTTGATAGTACACATCATTCCAATGTCTTATGACCCCCGCAACAATAAAAAGATTAGTAATGAGATAAGTGAGAAATATAAGAGTCCGTAAACAAGCAATGTGGTCTGCTTCTCTGTCATTTTTCGTCGCCTTCTGACCAAGTGCCTTCGCCCATAACCTCCACATATTCTTTTTCTTCTTCATAGACTGATTCTCTTGATCTTACATATTGGAGTTCATTCCATTGATTATTATAGCACAAAACTAACAACCGATCATTACGATGCAGATTACATGCTGCATAGTTCTCATAATTCTTCGGTTTGACGTTTAATTCAATCGTGATATATTCTTTGCCCTTGAAATACACCCATCCCTCAACCTTGTGATTCCAATAGACATAATGATTGACTTCGGGTGTATAACTCATACAAAGCAAGACTCCAGTACAGTTTTCTTCGGCACCATTGCAGAATAGGGTGACGTATCATTTATACTAACAACGTCCCCGACCTTTCCTGAATTGATGGGGGAGTGATATTGTTTGGTTTTGGTGTTGTAGAAGCCCCAGATGCAACTGACTTTATCACCAAGGTTATAGTCAAAACTGCGATCAAAATGAATCCAGATTCCAACAATATTTCTTTGAAATTGTTTTTGTTCATAATGATAACCTTTAGGTGCTTTGTGAGGGAATTCAATAGTCATCGCCATACTTGAGTCCTGATTCGGCATTGAGCAATTCTACAGTAGTTTGAAACCCTTTGGCAACTGTCAATTCATGAGTCTTTCCAATGTCATACACTGCTTCAACATCGTAGGTTGGTGCAGTAATCCAACTAAATCCCTTGCCAAAAGTATTATCAGGATTGACCACATACCAATGGCAAGCAGTGTCAGGGACGAATACAGAACATTTTTTCCAGTCATTGTCCCATTGAGGTACTTGTACAAAGGATAGTGCGGCAAACAGAAAACCGAAAAGACTCAGAAACATGATCAATCTTCGTCGATAAGTGCTTTCAGATAGGCAGGATTCACTCCATCGGCAAGATAACCCTGAAGACGTACACTACACTCTTCTTTTGTAAGTTTAGTGTCGGTCACTTCCCACCCTTGGGTGAATACTTGTACGATTTTATAGTAAGTTGTTTCGGTCATGATCAGGTCAGAAATACATCAACAAGTCGGGACTCTTCATCTTCTGCAAGGGCAAATTTGGGTGCCTTCACAATATTTGGCATAATGCGATCTTCATAGTTAACATCAAAACATGAAGTTTCATGAACATTTTTATTTGTCAGAAGATCAAAGCATTCTTGATCATCGGATGCAATCACACTGATCATGCCACCATATTCAGAAGAAGGAAATGGAACCCAATAATCAACTAGATAAATGTATTTCATTGTTACTTGTAAATTACTCCTTGATTGTAGATGAATGTTTTGTGTTTGTCAATAGAGTTTGTTGCCTTTCAATTTCAAACTTAATGGGCAATAGATGAGAAGTAAAGAAACCAGCATAGGGACCGTCTTTTAACAGTTCACGAATGTTCTCCACTTGCATCAGAGCAAGAGTTAGTTGCATTTTTCTATCCATCACATGAACTCTGCAATGTAATAATCACAAGTCACCTCAAGTTCTGCTGCTTTCCTCTCAATCTCATTATCAATAATCTTTTGAGCTTGATTTTCATATTCAAGATACCGTTGCTTGGCAAGATGATACATTTCCTGAACTTGAGCGTGCTTCATAAAATCATCAAAGGCATTCATGAATTGAGTGATTTCTTCATCGTTCATTGGCGCATCCAATCGTTTGACAGTAGTAGGCATCATACATCTTCTGATCACGTTGGATCAGAAAGATATTATAACCAATAATGGTAATTGCCGCAACAGCAGCATAAGCAATATATTTCTTTTTCATCAGCAGGCACCATAAAAAGGATTACCCTCTTGAGGAGAGTTTTGATTGTCACCAGTCACCACATAATCATAAGCAAGACGTTCACGAATGGCAACTGCCTTCTCCACACGGTTCAGATACTTCTTGGAGATCTGATCAATACCTTTCCAGGAAAGAATTTGCATACACCATTCTTCTGAGATGTCACCGAACGGAGTAGCAACAGGGTAGAAACCGATCAGCATGGTGCCATCTTTAGATTGCAGGGTGGGGAAGTCAGGCATGAGGTGTGTCCCGATTACCTCTGTATTATAGGTCAGAAAGACGGCACCACGTCGTTGCGTAGTCCAGTTTGGGAAGTGTCCATCTGCTCCCAAACGGAATAGAGTTTGTTATACAGTGCAGGCACACTCCCATATTCCCGTGCGATTCTATTTTCTTCACGGAGATTGAGTTCTTGCAGTGCAGATAGAATCACACCAAGTTCATGAACATTTAGATTTACTTGTGTTTCAGTCATTTCTTTTCAGTCTCCTTTACTACAGGTTTGGTATAGGGAATTCTACCAGTCTCATTATAATTGATAATATCATACTTAAACTTACACTCTAATGGTTTTTGATTACAAAGTTTGAGTGCATCATTATAAGATGACTGGCTATAAAAAGCACCCCCAGTAATGAATCCAAGCACGGCAGTTAAAATAAAACTTGGATAAACAACAACTTCTTTCATATTCAATCCCAAGAAACATTTTGAAGTAAGAACCCAGGCATCACATATGTCCAGGCACCAGTGTCAGTGCTTCCACCGACCTTATATTCCCACTTATACTCATATTTGTTGTGACTGTCCCAAGTCATGTACCCCTTCACTTTATCAAAACGACCTTTGATCGTCAACTTATGTTTGTTAGAAAAGATATTACGGGTGCGAAGTGCTCCACCAGTCTCACGGGTTTCGACAACCTTACAGACATCAGGATAGGTTTGAAGTCCTGCTTCAAGTACACAGGGAGTTTCATATACAAATGGTCGATAGACTTTAGGTGCAGGTGGTGCAGTCTGTGCAAGTGCTGGTGATGTGACCAGCAATGACATGATAAGAAAAAGTTTTTTCATCCAATTACTCTCCAACAAACAACAGCATTGCCCTTACTTGTAGAAGCAATATGGGCAAAGGCAGCATAAGACAGATCAAGGTCAGCATGAGAATATGGACCACGATCATTTACACGAACGATTACTTGTTTTCCGTTGTCTTGGTTTGTAACTCTAATTTTAGTTCCCATAGGAAGGTAAGGGTGAGCAGCAGTCCAACGGTAAGCATCAAATCGTTCTCCGTTTGCAGTAGTTTGTCCATGAAAACCATCACCAATTCCATAAAATGTAGTGATGCCACATGCAAGACCAGCAATCAAAGTTTCAATCATTCCTTAATTTCATCTCCCACAAATTCCAGATAATTATATCCAATTAATTTACGACCTTGATGTGTCTCAGTATCAATCAAAATATTTTCTTTTTCTAGTTTTTCCAATCGACGATTGGTTGCAGTATTCAGTTTAGGTGTCCAGTAATAACTCATGAGATTCCTCCTTTCTTGTTATATTCTATCATAGATCGTCGTGCAGAGTAATCCTCAAATTGAGTTGCAAACGATGCAATCGTCCGACCATTATCTGCCCAGTGCAAATACCAACGATTTGCAAACTGTTTAATTAGAATTGGTTTATCCATATTGGTAATCATTTGATGTCACCCTCGGCAATCAAACCCATGATCTCACGGGCAGTGGCAGCAAAGTTAATGTGATCCTCAAGACCTTCATCACTGTAGATCTTGAACACATCAGATTGCCGATAAGTGTCTACAATCAGAGCACAGGCATCATACAGAGCAGCAACGTGGTGTGCCTTAGAGGGAAAAGAGAGTGCCATGGGGGTGTTCTCTTGATTACCTTGTAATTATACTGCCGAACAAAGTCGGTTGCCAAAGGGATGTGCCACTTGCAGTTCTGGCACATTCAATTCATCGTACAAATAGTCCAGATATAGGGTTTCTTCTTGCTCCCGTGCCTCTATTTCGTGTGGTTGATGCCAATAATCCATATTTTCCATGCATTCTTTACCATAATACATTTTTCCGCTTCGCAACCGCAGTGAACCGACTACCCACTGCCGCAGATGGGTCAGTTCATGTAAAAGAGTTTTTATATACAACTCATCATCCATATGGGTATTCAGTTCAATCAGAAAGTGACGTGGACGATAGGTCTCACCCACAACGTCACAATATCCATAAACCTGCTCACGATTCAGACCACGATGAACAATATCCACCGTAATCTTATGGCGTGGGAAGAATCGATTCAGAAACCAAGAGGTAACATCCTCACAGGTCCGCTTGCGATAACCATATCCAGAATGCGTGATGTAAGACATTGACCCCAGTGCAAAAACCAAATGAACGAAGAAACAAACAGGAGTTTTTCCTTAGCAGTCATACTCAACGTGCAACAATATCCAAAGTCTCCATCAACATCAGAGCAAGTTCAATCTGATGATCCTCATCAACCAGAGGAATGTTAGTTTCAACAAACTCCGATGCAAGTTGCTGCAAGAGGTCAGTCATTCGCTCATCTGCGAATACTGAAGTAGCAAACTCATTCTTGAAACCATCACGCAGCAGTTTGAGAGACTTGGTAACAGTCAGTTCTTTGATGGTGTCCATGGCGGGTGATGTGTTGAACATGATATTATTATAGGGCATCTGGGGGCAGGTGAGCGCCCCCGTGTGCCAGTTATCGAAGTGGTTCATCGGGCGTACAAATATGCCCCGCTCCAATCAGCATTCTCAAGCAACCACCAAAGTATAATGGTCATCATGCCCAGTGCTCCAAATACTCTTTGAGTGAATAGTCTTCTCCAGTGCTAGTTTCTTCAATCAACTCATCAATGCTAAGATCTCTCAAAAGGAAACGATAATCTTCTGGAGAAATGTCGGAATCTGGATCAAAGTCATCGTGACAGAGAAACTCATACTCCTTAACAAGTGCGTTAATCAGTTTTTCTTTTGTAGGATTCATTTTCTTTGTCAAGATGATTAAACCGAGGAGAGAATAGTGCTAGTGCTGCCCACGCAACACTAGCGGCAATGATAAGGAAGTAAATCATCGTGCGTACAAATATGCCCCACTCCAGTCCGCATTTTCCAGCAACCATTCACGCTGCTCAATGATGCGAAGATCATATCGAACACCTTTGGCAGGTGCTTTCCAACTGGCACTTTTATAAATTTCTCCCGTCTTCTTATCCACAAAAGCATGAACACTACGGGAACCATTGGCAACCATAATGATTTTGTGATACTTACGACCCGTTTCAGGGTAGAACTCATAGTCAGAAATACCCTCTTTCAGTTTGATAATCTGCTTTTGATGATACTCTTGAGTGTCAGCATCATCAACAAACTTTTGATGAGACTTGATGCTGTAATCAACAAAGTTCTGACGCAGTGCCTCACAGAGAGCATAGGTGTGCCCCAGAACTGCCTCTGCAATGTTGTTTCGTGCTTCTTGCTGGGCAGAATACTCGGCAAAGGTGGTAGTCATTGGTTTGTTGCGTATGAGTGTATTATAGGGCATCCCAGAGGGGTCTGGCAGGTCAGTATGCCAGTTCCACATCTGGCACCCAGGTGCTGTCATCTTTTAGGTATCCCATCCAATCTTGAGGGTCAGTTTCATAAATTTCAATCTCCCGCAGTTCCTCAATCAGTTCAGACAGATTCATGAAAGTTCCTCAATCACTCAGTTATAATAGCAAAAAACCCCTGCTTTCGCAAGGGTTAGTGTGCCAGTTGTCAGAGTGTCACTTGTTCATTTGCAAAGTTGGTACAGGAAGACCATTCTCCGTAGGAACATAGATGGTCACGTTACCTTTATTCGATCCTTCTTCCAGCCCAGTGATATAAAGATACTGAAGATACTCACGGTTATCTTTCAAACTGTTACCAATGATTTGGTTTGCTTTTGCAACACCTTGAGCACGAATCACCTCAGCATCAGCAAGTTGTTGTGCTGAATCTTTCTTTGCTTGTGCTTCCAGAACTGCTACCTGACGAGTATATTCTGCTTTCTGAAGTTCTGCTTTACCTTGCAGAGATTGTGCCCACACATTATAGAGAGGACCAACCACAGCATTGATAATAAACAGAGAGAGAATAAAGGAAGCACCAATAATTGTGGCGTTCCGCATAGTGTTATCTTCTTTCATTTTGAGGAAACTCCAGAGTTTTTAAAGATCATGTTGGCAAGGATGATAATAGCAAGATTCTGCCAAAAGGTCAACGATATACTAAACCAGGACAGAATCAAACCAAGCAACCATGCTTCAAACAAAATGCTTGCCGTTACAATAACAACAGCAGCAAATACAACACCAAGAGCAGTAGTAGTTTTCATAGATCAAGCAGCAAGAGCACCAGAGGGAATTTCAACACCTTCCATATATGAATCGTGCCATTGGCAGGTATCATAGCACAACCATTCACCAGATTGAGTATAGAGATAGGCAAACTCTTCACCATTCTGAAGATACTCTGCCAGGTCTTTATCGTGCCTAGGTTCAGTTACTTCACCACGAGTAGAGTAATACAGAGGACCAGTTGTAGGCAGAGTTTCATTATCCCAACCTACATTTGTCCAGAGTGCAGAGATATCACCACCATCAATCAGTTGTGAAACTTTAGCACGAGTGTTGAAATGTTCTTTGAGTTTAACACCATTGAACTCAGGATAACCGTCCCAATGACAATAAACAGAAAGAATTGAACCATCTTTGAGTTCAATGCCAATGCGAGAACGGGTTGCCATGGGGTGTCTGTCGATTACCTTGTAATTATAGTGCCAAACAAGGCAGGGGCAGGGGCAGAGTGGACAGTTATCAAACTGTCACCCAAAATACTTCTCAACTCCTATGGGTTCACCGAAACTATAATCATATGTGAGGGCATTGTGACAGATATAGTGAGCATGATTGGTAGAAACACCTAGTCTTTCACACAATTCCTTATGATTATCTTCCATAAGTTCAACAGCATAGAGCATATTTTCAAGAATGTGGTCTAAACTGTGATATTCAAGTAATTTGTCCCGCAGGGCAACCATAAAGTTGCCCGAGCCAGCAGAATTGTCTAAAAATTTAGAAGTAGGATCTTTCAGTACATCTTCTGGCAGATCACTGACCATTTTTTGACAAACTTCCATTGGTGTGAACACTTCTTGAGTGATCTTGATTCTTTCATCAGATCTCTCAATTTTAGATCCAACTTCTTTATTGTGCTTGTTCTTGGTATTCGATATAGGATTCGATAAGTTCATGCTTTGAGACGTGATTTCTACCGTTAGTTTGTGATGCAAGTTCAATCAGTTTTGGTTCAAGTTCTTTGATAGTATCAATCACTTGTTGAGTTTTTGCATGAATAAAAAAGTGAGAATATTCATAGTGTTGAAAATTTTCTGTAAGAACTTTGCCCGCATGACCAGTTCTCATCACAAACAGATTAGCACTAGGGTCACCTTTCTTGACAAATTCAAAGTCTGGATGAGTTTTATAAGTTTCAATTTTAGTTCTTAGTTCAGACCTAACTTCCCATCGTTGGACAACTGCATTGATACCACCAGGAAAAGACTTATCATCACAATCAATGTCTTCTACACAATGTAAATCTTTTCTGATTTTATTTTGACTAGATGGTTTACGAATAGAAGTGGGCAAAACAAGACTAATAATACCACCAGGAACAACACGATCTGCTGCACAATTCAAGAAACGAATTGCAAGATTACCAGCATTACCATAAGGTGGGTTGCCAATTACAACATTAAATGCTTGAGACATAAACTCATCGTTTGAAATAAGATTTACATTTTCATTTTCACTGACATACAATGGCAAAGAAGAATTTTCTTCAACATTATGAGTGAAAATATTCACAAATCCTTGATTGATTAGATACTCACAATATGCACCATGGGCATCATAAGGAACAAATATTTTAACATTTTTTGGAAGATTTTGCAATAGATTTGTTTGGTAGATAATCAGTTCCATTGGCACGACTCTATGTGCTTCACCCTTTCTACCTTTTCTCTCCCTCAGAAACTTACCAGGCGATTGCCCAGTCTTTTTCTCGTACTCGTAGTAATAATCATTCAAATTGCGAATGATTTTAACAATATCTTCAATTGCATCTTCATAACTTTGATGAGTAAAAGTTACAAAAAAGTCATGAGAACCTTCTTTATCTGGATTCTTCAAAAAATGGTGAGAAAGCATCCGATCATGAACGGCATAGTCAGTCAGATCAGGATGAACTTCTAACATCGCATAAACTTCTGGTTTGGTGAAAAAATGAGAATAATCTCCATTTGCAAACCTATATTCAAACATGCGATGTTCGGTCATACCAACATCAAGACCAATTGGATACTCTGATCCACCGATAAGTTCACTACATTTTCTCCATTCTTTTGTGGTATGGACGTAAATGTGATTCTTTTCTCGAACTTTCATAATTTAAATTGAATCTTTAATATTTTACAATAAAAAAGGGGAGTACTACTCCCCCAGTGTGCCAGTTTTAAAACTGTCTTCAATCATCATAGATTTTACACTCTGCTGCATCAGGATGAGTGTCACAGTAGAGTTCTAAAGGTGTTGGATCGTGTGACTCACCAGGATGATGTTCTTTATATGCTTTCAGTGCTTCTAATTCTTCTTCAGTATGTCTCCTTGATTGTGGAGAAATTGTTGGATCACTCAGAAGATCTTCATCTTTCTGAATATGTTGGTCGATGTTATCCATGGTTTTGTATCGTGATAATATATTTATTTTATCTAGGAGTGCAATCACCTTTTCCTTCAAGTGAACGAACCATAAGTTCAGTGAATTTTTCCATCTTTTCAGCAGAAACTGACTGGGGACGATAAGTTATAGCATCTTTGAGTGCTACAAGTTCATCCCATTCCTCTTGAGTAAGATTTTTAGGACCAGTTTTTGCTAGAGTCATAGGTGTTTTGCGATGTGTCCCAATATTAGCATTCCAATACATTAGTATCTAGTAACTTAATGTTTTCTTTGGGATCACGTTACATTACTTAATGAAGTCATCAAGTGCATCAAGATCATCTTTCAGTTCTTGTTCCCTTTTCTTATCATGATAATAAGACCAGAGAGCATTATGAACATCCATCAGGTGATCAACCCAGAAACCAGCAGGATAGATGCCAAGTTCAGATTGAAGACCACGATGACTAGTTCCTTCACTTTCTGCCTTACACATAATGTAAGTGATTGCTTGGACCATATCAATTTTATCTTCTTCAGAAAGCATAAAATACTTTCCTACTGCACGTTGTTTTGCTTCTTCACTTGCCTTTTGAAGTTCTTTGCAGGCATCAGAAGCATACCATTGCTCTAAATGCTTTCGTAGATTGCTGGGTTGTTCAGTCATCTTTTCCAAAGATAGTTCCAAAGAAACCAGAGTCTCCTGGTTTGCGGTTTTCAAGTTTATCAAGCAGAGAATCAGTGGTCATCACAGACTCAATGCGACTGATAAGATCGGCAATGACTGAACATACCATCGGACGTTCTTGACGGGCAGCATAAGCAAGTGCATTACGCAGAGATTGTTCTGCCTCTTTTAGGGATTCTTCAACAGATTGTGATAGTGCCATACTTCGGGGTTCTCCAAGTCTTTACAACGGGGGTAGAAGATGCCGTCACGATAACAAGCATGTTCTGGGTTTGGTTTATCATATTTTACCACATTTGGAGGATAATCTCTAACATTACAGAGTTCTCCTTGTCTGGTAATAAAGTTTTCAAGGCATAAACCTCCAACAAATGGAGCAAGACCTTGTAGCATATAGAGTGTATACATCAGCACTCATCGGGTCCAAGAGGTTTGGTAACTTTTTTCAAAGTGTAAGAACCAGCATTATCTACCCACTCAATCTGATCACCTTCTTTAAGGTTTGCTGCTTCTAACAAGTCATCTGGAAAAGATACAAAGTATTCGATTTCATCGGTATCAGCATCTTTACACTCTTCTACAGGAAGAATCCATTTCTTTACTTTATCAGGTTTTGTACTAGGTGTCCAATCATATCCACCTTCTTGACGGATTCGTTCGACTTCAGCATCAAGTTCTGCTTTATCACACATAGCATTCAGTTCTTCTTCAGTATATTGTTGAGGTTCTTCTGACCAATTATTAACATCTCCCCAGAAAGAATTCCAAGCACCTTTACATTCAGGAGACTGGTCATCCCTATCACAAATACGTGGAAACTTTTCACCAGTTGCAGTATAGTCACATCCATCACCACTACGCAAGTCACCTACAGTTGCCTGCCAGGCATCCTTGAACTTCTCATCAAACTCTTCAATAAAGTATCCGAGAAACTCATATGCTGCCATAGTCATACTTTCAGCACGTTCTTGTTGATTTGAACTACAACATTCATTTGCAATGTCAATCATTTCACGGGCAGAAACGACCTTTGCAATGACCTGCTCAAGGTCATTCATTGTGCGCCAAACTTTCTGGTAATCAACGGTCATTGAGGTGGTCTTTGATTGCTTGTTCTACTATAACCTGAATCTCTTTGGAAGTCAACCCATTCAACCATTTCCAATTTGGGTCTTCTTTATTCCATTCCATCGAAAAGGATCCATCCTCATTTTCTGTTATCTTAAGACTATCAGCACTCATCGCAGTCACTATCCTTATGTTTTTTACGAATCTTTTTGAGTTGTTTTAGTTCTTCCTTGATCATCTTATAGGCAGCATCACTATCAATCTTATCACCTATTTCAAGGGCAATAATAATATCTACACGAGTTCCAAAGTGTGCTAGTGCTTTCTCAAAACAATCTAGTTCATACATCGGTATTAATCCTACAATGTTCGGCAAGAATATCTATGCGGGCATCCAGAGAGTTTTCCATCCGATAGAGTTCATTGGTGGTCTCTATGTTTTCTTCTTCTAACACTTTGACTCTTGCCTCAAGATCAACAAGACGGTCATAAAGTTCGTCAATAAAAATAGGTTCATCTGAGAGGGGTTTAATTGATGGTGCAAAGATCCAATCAACAAATTGTTTAATAATCATAATACTCCAACTTCTCTCAAATAATTACGATAGGCAGCATACCTTTGCCACTTTGGTTGGTTAGGAACATTAAGTTGATGACAAATCTCACAATAACACAACCACTCATACCAAGGAGTAGTAGGATCTAACTCATGATATGGGTATTCAGAGTTTTCCATCCACTACACCCGAATGAACTTTTTCGGGTTCAGGCCAACCTTCCTGCCGTCCTTTAAGATAAAAACGGGTTCCTGATATACATTGCTCTTCAGTGAGAGCCGAGACCAATCCATTTCCTTCTTTGTCATAACTATCCCAGAGAAATCGCCCTTGTTTAACATAAAAACAATCGTCAATTAGTTTCTTTTCCATAATCACATTGTATATAAAATAATATTACTAATTTTTCCATGATCATCAAACTTTAATATGTGATTCATATTTAATGGTGTAACGATATCAGTATACTTAAATTTAATCATGCAAGAAAACATATGTTCCCAAGGAACAATAAAAAGATGATCATCTACATCATTAGATTCTGGACAACAATTATAGGTTGAAGAAAATCCACCACCTGTACTCATTATCATTTTAATGCTCAGATTAATATTTTCAATAGGAAAATTTTTAGGATTGAAAGTACTTAGACATGAAAGTAACATTTTAATAGCAGAATTTTTATCTGAAAAATATTCATTGCGTGTATATAAAAGAATATTCTCTGATAAAATTGATTTTAGTTCACTTATATTTTTTTGTCTAAATGCATGAATATAATTATTTACTGTTAGATAATCTTTAGTCGTTTGATCTGATAAAGAAAAAACTTTACTATTTTCTTTTGTAAAATTTTCTGTTAAAGATTCTCTAATAATAGATTTTGTTGCACTATCCATTTTTTAAATCTGGATGAGGAGCATAAAGTGGTCCAGAATAATTTCCAGCAAATTTAATTTTATTTACTTGCTTTACAGTTTCATGAAGTTGCTTAATTGCTTTGATAGTTTCAGGAGTTTCTTCCCACTCCCATGAATTGCCATTTTTATCAACAAAGTTTCTAGTTGTCATAGAGTAATCCAACGATTATTTTCAAGAGTCCATTGAGTAACTTCTGCGATGCGTTCTTTTACCGATTTGGCAGGAACCCAACCCAGTTGCTTCATTTTATCACCATCAAGAGCATAACGCAAATCATGTCCAGGACGAGAAGAATGAAAATCTACAAGATCATATTTTAATTCTTTTCCTTGTGCTTCTGCAATGATCTTTGCAAGTTCTAAATTGTTGAGTTCTTCCGAACCAACAATGTTAAACTTAGGGCATTTAGAGTTACCCCAAGTAGGTTCAAACTCACCCTCATAATTCAATAGGAATAGAACAGCAGATGCAACATCTTCAGCATGAATGTAATGACGAGAACCAGGAATCGTTCGAGTAGAATCACTGTGAATAGTCACAGTTTCACCATCACGAATCCGTTTGATACACATTGGAATGTACTTCTCAGGATGCTGACGTTCACCAAACACATTCATCGTATGGGTGATGTAAATCGGCAGACCATAAGTATTCTCATAAGCAACCGCAAGTTCTTCACCACCTGCTTTAGTCGCACTATAAGGGTTGGTTGAATTATACCGATCATTCTCTTTATATTTGATTCCATTTGGGGCAGGACCAAATACTTCATCGGTACTAAAGTAAATGAACCTTTCTAGGTTGTCTTTTTGAGTTCTTGCAAATTCAAGAATGTTGCACGTTGCCACAACATTATCAAGTACAAACTCCATAGGGTATTCAATACTGCGGTCAACATGAGAACCAGCAGCAAGATGCAGAATATAATCAACCTGACCAATTTCAAATCTAATAAGAGGATTAAGTTCTGCTTTTAGATCATGATGAACAACTTTAACCCTCTTACGAACTTCTAAGTCAAATGAAAGCATCAAATCATGAAGACGATTAAGGTTTCCACTGTAATCGAGTCGATCAAGAGTAACGACTTCCCAATCAGTGTTCTTTAACACTTCACCAATTAAATGATGGGCAATGAAACCTGCACCACCAGTAATGAGAGCTCGTTTAGTCATAATTATTCTTCAAATTTGTAACTTAGTTTAATGTCTTTCTTTTTGAGTTTGTAACGATCGATGTGTTTTTGACGATTGTGTTCACTATCAAAGTAACACTTACGAGTTTCATTTCCATCTTTATAAATTAATTTCCAGGGAAATTGGTCAAAAGGAAATTCTTCAGTACGATCCATCAGGTAGGTTGTTCAACACGTTGAGTATACACGGTATCAAACAGTTCGTCAAGTACCTCACTACATGTATGATACTCTTTGCTGTTCAGCACGGTCTTATCATACTGATACCGACGCACAGCAGTGTAGATGAGTTTGTATTGTTCAGGTGTAAAGTTCATTCAGTTCCTCCATAAAGTCGTTTCCCATCATTATATCCTACCTCATATGCTGTTTGCAACCACTCAACAATTTTTTTATAATCGTTTGTTTTGGCAGCATAATCAAAGTCATCATAGAACCATTCGGAACGGAAAGAAAATCCTACTAATTCATTAAACCATTTATCAAATTCTTTTTCCATCACATTTCACCAAGAGTATGGATCACAGGTTTTTCGTGTGCAAGAATATGATATAGATCTGGGTTCTTTGCTGCCGATATAGGAACAAACTCGGTTTTATCATCAAACTCTTCGTCACGAATCGCCTGATTAATGACAATAGATCCCTCTTCACCAGACCAGGATCGGTGGAAAGTCATTTTAGGAATCACAAGAGCCCCAGAACTACGATTAAGATGTACAATGTGATATGGATATCTCCACTCAGGATTCACCAGTTCAAATGTACGAATACCTTGTAGAACACGATTGTGATCTACCTGATGATAGTGAATATAAAACTGTTTTGCACCCACAATATCATCGGGAGGACTAGTTGCTGGACCTTCGTGGACAACAAGATCCGATGCATTCGATCCTTCTACTGAAATATCGTAGAAGATAACTGATTGAGTTTCACGGAAGACTCTGTGCTTCTTAAAAGTTACTTCACTCATTAGTCGTAAATGTTTTGCTCTTGCTGTATTCTATCTAGGTGATGATAAATGGTCTCTTGTGAATACTTAAACTCATTAAATCGTTGCGGATTATTTTTTTGCATTTTAGTAAGCATATTGATCCACTGGTAACGACTATCAACGACCCAACCATAACGCCGTTCGTCTTGCATCATATCATAAATTGAAATCATTTGAACCCCTTGCTCTTTTTTTGTGGTATATCAATCACTTCAATATGACTTACGAAGTTTGATGGTGACCGAAACCAAGCTGCTTGAACATCCATATAATTATCAAAAAGAACTTCTTGATTATTACTATATACCAATTTGTAGTGATGTCTAATATACGGTTCATCCGATGTTTGTTTGAAAATTTTGGGTAATTCGGTAGTCATTTTAGATAACGTTCCTTTTCAGAGTCGAAAGTTGTCCACTTTGCTATTTTAAGGCACATCAGCAAAGTTTGGTGTTCACGATTATACAGTTCTAAATCTTCTTTAAGTTTTGCAGCATGTCGTCTTCGATAGGCACAGCACCAGACATTATAATAGATTTTTGCCTTTTCAGAAAGAGTCATTAATTTAACCAAGATGTACAGAAATAAACTGACTCAAACAATATCTACCTAATCCTTTGTTTTTATTGTCATCAGAAATGTATACTTTATTAACTGAGTGCCAAATATTAGAAGGAAATACAATACACGAATTATTCTTACATGGTATTTTTATGTCATAATCTGGAAAAAGAAACTCACCTCCCAAAAATTGTTTTGGTTCTTTATATAACCAGGTACAGGCAGTTACATAGGAATCATCATTATGTTTTAGATAATGGTCTCCATCATCATAATAAGAAAGAAGCATAGTATCAGCATTAAAATTAATATCTTTAAAAAACCATGATGATGGGTGATTAATATAAAATGGTTTATATAACTTTTTAAAGATATTTTTAAGATTTAACGTAGAAGCATTTGTGTGGTCACTATCTAACCAAATTCCACTATTTGCTTTTAATATTTT
>Ga0315899_10000188_pt1 | contig 77559 bp, 71 predicted proteins | sample LakEriMetagenome_2_FD_203518 | JGI IMG/M metagenome (GOLD analysis project Ga0315899, IMG submission 203518) | Freshwater fungal communities from buoy surface, Lake Erie, Ohio, United States - Buoy 4 MA112 | ecosystem: Environmental > Aquatic > Freshwater > Lake | place: USA: Lake Erie, Ohio... | reverse complement strand
CGCGCCAAAGCTGTGTCTGATCTGAACGCCATGATCACACTTGACGAAGTAGGCGCAATGGCTGCGGCAAAGCAAATAGATGCCGACCGCAGTGCCGGAAAAACATTAGGAGCTTTGGCCGGATTACCTATCGTCGTCAAAGACAATATCAACACCAAAGGTCTTAAGACTACTGGAGGCACCTATTCGCTTCGTAACTTTCAGCCGGCGACCAATGCGCCATCCCTGCAAAAGTTAATCGATGCAGGCGCTATTGTGTTGGGCAAATCGAATTTGCATGAATGGGCCTTTGGCATCACAAGCACCAACTTCACCCTTGGAATTGACCCCATTACAAAGGCAGCCACTCGGCCTTGTAAAAACCCCTATGACACGACGCGGGTTTCAGGCGGGTCATCTGGCGGAACAGCGGTAGCGGTGGCCACTCGATTTGCGCCCGCAGGCCTTGGCACAGACACTGGCGGATCAACCAGAGAGCCCGCATCTTTTTGTGGCATTGCGGGCTTTCGCCCTTCGGTAGGGGATGGAGCAGGCAAAGGTCGCCGTTATGCCGACACCGTAAATGATGCGCTGCCAATCAGCACAACACGAGACACGCTTGGCCCCATGGCCCGCACAGTAGCCGATTTGGCGCTACTTGATGCAGTGATCACGGGTACTACAGCGCCCACTGCAAAAGCACTTAAGGGATTGAAGATCGGTATTCCTGCCAGTTTTTGGACGGGGTTGGAAGACAATGTCAAAACCGTAGCCACGGCAGCCAAACAAAAATTGGCAGATGCAGGGGTTGTATTTGTCGATGCCGACCTGACGGGCATCATGGCGCTGAACGACTCAATTTCATTCCCAATTGCATTGCATGAACCCGTGGCGGCCATTCCTGTCTACCTTACAAACAACAAGGCACCTGTTAGCACAGTCAAGGAAGTCAGCGATCAATTAGCCAGCCCTGATGTGCAAGGCGCATTTGTCGCCATACTAGGCGATGTATTCGGTGGCGCATATCCAGATGTGATGGCAACTAAACGCCCAGCCTTGCAAAAGCTCTACAAAGACTATTTTGCTTCCACAGGGGTTGAAGCCGTCATGTTTCCAACCACTCTTTTGGTTGCGCCAAAAATCGACACAGTCAAGGGATCTGGCACAGTCAACTACACCGTTGGCGGTGTAGAGCAAACTGGCAAAGATACTTTTGGCACCTGTATCAGAAACACTGACCCTTGCACCAACGCTGGCTTACCTAGCGTGTCAATCCCAGCTGGGCTGACCACTGCTGGAATGCCAGTTGGCATGCAGATCGATGGCCCTTTAGGCACTGACGCAAATTTACTCTCTATCGGTATAGGTATCGAGGAAATATGGGGCCCAGTCAAGGCGCCCGCAATCTGAAAATATTTGATTAATGCTTAGGCCCCTGGTTCGAGCCTAGGTAGAGGAGACAAAACATAAGGTCTATGACGTGAAAGTTTCAAAGTTTTATAGTCTACAAATTCAATAAAATCGCATTTCCATCATGACCTGGATCAGCAGCGCCATCCAAATTGTCCTCCTCAATTCGCACACCATGCACAGCAGCGAAACCAAAAGTATATGGACTTCGAATTGTTTCATATCCAATCGCCTTCAAATCATTCTCGACTGAATAAGGCACTCGATTTGAAAGATCAATGGAATTACTGGTAGCAGAAAATCGAGCCGCAGACACTGCTTCTGTCATGCTCATTTTGAAATCCAAAACATTAATTGACGCTTGCAAAACACCCATTGCAATTTGAGTTGCGCCTGGAGCTCCAATAACAAGACAAGGACTGTCGTTTTTAAAAAAGATTGATGGACATACTGAACTAAATCGAGCCTTCCCTGGAGCCAGAGACCCTGCCCTTCCAGGCCTTGGATCAAATACTCCCATACAACCGTTGTACATGAACCCTAGCCCTTCCGTGATTACTCCGGACGGCATGCCAAGTGAATGCGTCATCGTCACACAATTTCCATCGCCATCGACAACAGACACCTGTGTTGTATCTTTAGATGGGAACCCAGAATTAAATCGAGGCACATCAATTTTGTGTCCAGCAAATATCTCCTTTGCAGCAGCATTAGCATGTTCCTTTGAGATCAAACGCTCTACCGGCACATTGATAAACGCAGGATCACCTACAAAGTTATCTTTATCCAATGTTGCTCTTTTCATGGCCTCGACAACGACGCGCACATATTCAGTACTGTTATGACCCATACCTCGAAGGTCAAAGTTTTCAAGTATGTTTAGCATTTCAATTAGCATAATCCCGCCTCCTGGCGGGGGGTTACTTGAAACTTTGAAATCACGGTAACTGCTCCACAAGGGCTTCGATACCGTAGGTTGATAATTGGCTAGATCGGCCATTGAGACCAATCCTCCATGAGCCTTCATATCAGCAACAATTCTCTCAGCAATTTCACCCGTATAAAAAACATCGGCTCCTTTTTTTGCAATAAGCCTGAGGGTGTTGCAAAGATCAATATTCTTAACAACATCTCCGACTCGCTTTGGAGTACCGTCTTCTCGGCAATAAAGAGCTCTTCCGCTTGCCGTATACGCAATTCTTTCTGCTGTAGAGACACGCCCCATTTGACTTTCATCAGACCAAAAATAATGAACGTGTGGTCGAACAATCCAGCCCTTTTCCGCCCAAGAGATTGCTGGCTGAACGACCTCTTCCCATGGAAGCACACCGTGCTCACTATGAGCTTTGAAATATGCCTTTAGAGAAGCCGGAACACAAATTGATTGGTAGCCAATATCATTCACTCGCCCCTTAAGAACAAATCCATATCCATCGCGCGCCTCACCTTCAATAATAGACTCCCACATATCACTTCGAACACTGGCAGGCGCAGGCGAATGGAAATCAATATAGCTGTGGTGTTTAATTTTTGGAAGATATATGCCCATGCTTCCGAAACCAGAAATCCCGGCCATCATTGGATCAACGACGCCTTGAACGAGGGCAATTGCGATAGCTGCGTCAACAGCATTGCCACCTGCCTTTAAAATATCCGCTCCCGCCTCACTTGCCTCAGGCTGCGGTGTGACGATCATTGCTTTTTTCTTTTTCAAAATATTTAACTCCTAAAATTAGAAAAATTAAAAATACGATAAACAAAAGTCTTTTCATTCGAAAGCTTTTATTGACCCAAAAATCATCATCGTGATGCAACCTCACACCATCTAAGGAAGCAAGAAAAAGCTTAAAAAGCTACTTACTTACATTACCCACATCCTAGTCATTTTTACAATCTGAACCAAGAGCATTACCCCTAGCTTTACCAACCTTTTACCGATCAAAGGCGTCAATCGATTCGCCTGATGGCAACTACTGCCACCGAAGTATTAACTCTGATGGTGTTGCTGATCTTACTAAGTTAGTTACAATAAATGTATTAAAATTTCATTGCATTTACCATTCAATGCAATCTGACTCCGTGATTTTATTGGGGTAACTAGAAATTAGGGTGTAGTCATGTCTTCAAGTCTGCCGCAACACTCAGAGGTTGTCATTATTGGCGGGGGCGTTGTCGGATGCTCTATTGCCTACCACCTCACCAAAATTGGCATCCAAGATGTTGTACTGCTTGAACGCAAACAGTTGACATGCGGTACCACTTGGCACGCCGCAGGGTTGATCGGTCAACTGAGATCAACCAGAAATTTAACTGAATTGGCCCGATACACCTCCACTCTGTTGCACACCCTTGCTAAAGAAACAGGCCAAGAAACTGGTTTTAAACAAAATGGCTCAATATCGGTGGCCTTGAACCACGAACGTATGGAGGAGCTTAAGCGCCAAGCTTCAATGGCGCGAAATTTTGGACTTGAGGTCGACGTCATCACGCCACAAGATATTCTACAAAAATACCCACACCTAAGTCTTGACGGCGTAGTTGGCGGTGTTTTTTTAGCAAAAGATGGTCAGTGCAATCCAGTAGACGTTACGCAAGCCTACGCCAAGGGCGCGCGGGCAAACGGCGCACGCATTTTCGAGAATATCAAAGTTCAAAAGATCATCATTGAGCAGGGGCAAGCCAAGGGCGTCGTGACGGATCAAGGTGAGATCCGAGCACAAACCATCGTGATTGCAGCGGGAATGTGGTCTCACGCACTGGGCCTCCAATCGGGTGTTAACTTGCCCTTACACGCCGCCGAACACTTTTATGTTGTAACTGAACCGATCAAAGGGCTCGTAAAAAATCTACCCGTGCTTCGTGTCCCTGACGAGTGGGCATACTACAAAGAAGATGCTGGAAAAATTCTACTCGGTTGTTTTGAACCTATCGCCAAACCTTGGGGCATGCAAGGTATTCATGAAGATTTTTGTTTTGATGCGTTACCCCAAGACATGGATCACTTTATGCCCGTCCTCGAAATGGCTGCAGCGCGCATGCCGGTGCTCGAGCATACCGGCATACAAACTTGGTTCAATGGTCCAGAAAGCTTTACGCCAGATGATCGCTACCTCCTAGGCGAGACGCCCGAAGTCAAAGACTTATTTGTTGCCTGCGGCTTTAATTCGATCGGAATCCAAAGCTCTGGTGGCGCGGGAAAAGTGTTGGCTCAATGGATCAAGGATCGACGTCCACCAATGGATCTCATCGATATTGATGTTCAACGTATGCAACCTTTTCAAGGTGGTAAGCAGTACTTAAAAGATCGTACTGTGGAGACCTTGGGATTACTCTACAAAACGCACTGGCCTCACTATCAATACACGACAGCTCGTGGCGCTAGAAGAACCCACTTTTACGATCAACTCAAAGCAGCAGGGGCTGTTTACGGAGAATTAGCTGGCTGGGAACGTCCAAACTGGTTTGCATCCTCTGCCACCGCAGCGGAATATCAATACAGCTACGGACATCAGAACTGGTTCGCATCTAATGCTAGCGAATGCATCGCTACACGCGATAACGTGGCGCTTTACGATCAAAGTACGATGACAAAGTTTTTAGTCGAAGGGCGAGATGCCTTAGCCGTATTAGAAAAAATTTCTGCCAATCTAATCGATGTTCCGACTGGAAAATTGGTGTACACACAATGGCTCAACTCTATGGGCGGTATTGAAGCCGATCTAACAGTGACTCGTCTGGGCGAACAGCAATTCATGGTGGTGTCGGCTGGTGCGACGCAAAACAGAGATCTAGCCTATCTTAAACGGCATGCATCCAAGGCAAATCACTGCTTTGTTGTTGATCAAACTGCCGCCATTCCAATGCTTGGGGTGATGGGGCCAAACTCAAGAGGCTTGTTGCAATGCCTGGCACCCGACACAGATTTTTCGAATGAATCTTTTCCTTTTGGAACCTCGAAAATAATCGAAATCGGTTATGCGCAAGTTCGTGCGAGCCGTATCACCTATGTTGGCGAACTGGGCTGGGAGTTGTATATCCCTGGAGAATTTGCTGCGCATGTCTTTGAGCGACTCACTGAGGAAGGCAAAAAATTAGGACTTCGAATGGCCGGTATGCATGCGATGAACGCGTGTCGCATGGAAAAGGGCTACCGTCATTGGGGAGATGATATCGGCACCGAGGACACACCTCTTGAGGCAGGGCTAGGCTTTGCCGTTGCCTTTAGCAAACCCTTTGACTTTATTGGTAAAGATGCTTTAGTCAAACAAAAACAGCGCCTCCCCCTTACCAAACGACTACTTCAGTTTAAGTTAACCAACTGCACCCGCCTGCTATATCGCGAAGAACCAATTTGGGCCAATGGCAAGAGGGTCGGAGGGATCACGTCGGGGATGTACGGCCATCGTGTAGATGCATCAATCGGGATGGGTTATGTCAAGTCAGACGAACCCATTACGGCAGAGTGGCTTGGTAAACAAAAATTCGAAATTGAAATTGGCTGGGAGCGTTACGAAGCTATTGCTCAATTAGAGCCGATGTACGACCCTAAGTCTCTTCGGGTTAAATCTTAATCTGTGCTTAAATCTGCGATAAATCAATGTATCTGACTGGCCAAAAATTAATAGATCGCTGGCGTCACAGCCCAAAAAAGCTCGCACTCTTGCTTTCCTAAAGACCAAAACCGATAGCTGGAAGTTCCTTCAAACGAGAAGGAATCACCAACTCTGAGTTTGTACTGACGCCCATCGACCTCTAAAGCTAGAGAACCAGAGATCACTACGCCAGCTTTAGCGCCGGTTTGGTGAACATAAGGGCTCAAACCTGAAGTACCTTTTGGGCGAACAATAAACCGCATCAATTGCAATTGAGGTGTTTGATCGGATGACAAAATTTCTTTGATCATGCCAGAGGGGCCAAGATCAAGTCTTCTGCGATTTTCAGCTCGAATAACAACATCATCCGAGCACTCGTGTTCGTTCGAACTGTCTTGAAACAACCATCGAACGGGCATGTCAAGCGCAGTACATATGGCTGATACCGAATGCACCGAAGGACTGGAAATACCGCGCTCAATCTGGCTGAGTAAACCAATTGACAGCTGGGCCTTTTTTGCCAACGCAGCTAACGATAACTTCCTAACCTTTCTTCGTTGTCTAAGCCGTTCACCCACACCCTCTAATTGCAAAACTCTTTTTAGCAAGCTTACATCCGACATTTCAAAAAAATTCACTGCCGCTTGGTCAGATTTTCGATCGAGCTCTTTTTTATTAAATAAATACATAAATTCCAAGCCATTAAATAAGTCATTCCATCATGCTGGGTAAAACCAGCGAGATCCAGGGAAATGCAATGAGGAGCGACAGCGTAATCAGATCAGCCACGATAAACCAGCCTACGCCTCGAAAAATAGTGGGCAGACTCACAAGATTACCTAGCGCACTTTTTGTGACATAAACATTCAAGCCCACAGGCGGAGTCACGAGGCCTAACTCAAGTAATTTCACCAAAATAATACAGAAAAATACAAGATCAATGCCGACAGACTTGGCCAAGGGCAACACAATGGGCAAGGTCAACAACAACAAACCAATCGAATCAAGAAAGCACCCCAGTATCAAATAGAGTGCTGCAACCGCCAAAATCACTTGCAATTCGGTTGCGCCAGTAGATAAGAAAAGTGTCGAAATATATCCAGGCACGCCGCTTAGTGCCATGAAACGGCCAAGCATAACTGTGCCAATCACCACCATGAAAATGCTGGCTGACCCGCTTAGCGTCATTTGCATGGATTGCTTGATGACCTTCCAGGTGAGAGAACCCCGAATTGACGCCAACACGATTGCCAAGGCAGCACCAACCGCCCCCGCCTCAGTAGGGGTAAACATACCCAAGAAAATACCAACTAAAACGCCTAGAATCAAAAGTGGTAGCGGCCAAACCTGTTTCAATACTTCAAATTTCTCTGCAGCGGTATAAGTTTCAGTAACAGCGGGTGCCAAGTTAGGATTGTGTATAACCCGAATCAATATCATGGCCGTGAACATGAACATGGATAATAGACCAGGCAAAAAACCTGCCATAAAACATTTTGCAACCGACACCTCGGCAACATATGCATAGAGCAACATCAAAATACTTGGAGGAATCAACGACCCTAATGTGCCTGCGGAGGCAATCACACCACTCGCCAAACCAGGATCATATTTATAACGAAGCATCTCAGGGGTAGCAATACGAGCAAAAGCCGCAGAGACGGCAACGCTAGAACCAGAAGCCGCAGACATCAAACCGCAAGCACCAACGCTTGCAATAGCTAAACCGCCAGGTAAGCGCGATAAAAATATACGCATCGCCTTGAATAAGCCACCTGTGAGGCCTGCAAAACTTGCAACATAGCCCATCAACAAAAACATGGGGATTGCGGTTAAGTTCCAATCACCTACAAAATTAAATGGCACCGAAGAAATAATTCCCCAGGCCGCACGAAAATTCACAATACTTGCAATTCCAAAAAACGAAACGATACCTAACGCAACTCCGATTTGCACGCGCAAGGCGATGAGGGACAAACCCAAAGCGATGCCTATCAATCCAATTGTGATGTTACTCATGATGATCGTGAACCTTTTTTTACTAAATGGCAGGCGTCGTTTTCTCATCGGCCGGATCGGGCGGAATTGGATTGAAGTCAGCGCGGGTGATCGCGTGCACCATGTGCATGATCACGACAAGAATCATTGCAAAAAAACCGATCGGCAAACTGAATTTAGCGGGCCACACCAACACATACACTGAGCCCATCACAACCTCATTGATTTCAAAAGACTTGATCGCATCCTTCCAAGTTTGAACCATCAACAAACCTAAAAAAATCAGTGTAATTAAAGCTCCAAACAAATAGGTGATTCGTCGCCATTTCGCAGAAAATGTCTGAACAAGCAAATCTGCATTGATATGTTCGTGTTTAAGCTCGACGCTAGCGAGTGGTAAAAAAACCAATAAAACCATGTGATAGATCGAGATAATTTCGATATTGCCTTCGATGGGTTTTCTAAAAAAAATATTCATGCCAACATCAAGCACTGTCTGAATCATCATCAGCAAAACAGAAAGGCCCCCAAAAAACGCTAATCCATTTGCTAACCTTTTGACGAAAGATTCAAATTTCTGCATAACGCCCTCAACTTTGAAAATATAGATGGCCAAAAAAAATCAGCTAAGGGCCTCATAAAATTTACCAGACCCTTCTTGTGTCAGATAGCCGTGCTGCAAATCGTAGGCAATGGAACTTTCATCTCGCTGCTTGGCATCGCCGTATCCACCACCGCCAGCTGTATAAATCGTGAGTACGTCGCCTTTTTTTAACATCATCCCATCTTTGCTTTTAAGGGTCATGACCTTACCATCACGCACAACTTCACCACGACCGCAGTGGCCGTCAGTTCCGCCAAATAAACCATAGGGCGCAATTCGAAAACGGTCTGCATAAATTGCAAAATTGACGTCGTCTTCCAGTATTTCAAAACGGCGAAAAAATCCTAAGCCTCCGCGATGCTTGCCGTGCCCGCACGAGTCTGGTAACAATCCATAGCCAATAATACGAAAATGACTAAATTCCATATCAGTCGCTTCAATTGGCGTGTTCGTGCAATTAGAAAGTGGTGAGTCAACCGCATCGCAACCATTCAATGCGTTGGATGCACCATAGCCGCCACCGTATATTTCAAGATATACACGATATTTCCCGTGAGCTTGATGCGATAGCGATGTAACAAGCGTCGAATCATTGCCGCCTGCAATCACGCTCACTGGGGCTACTTGCGCCAAGGCTTTGAGTACTGCATTAAAACAGCGATACCCTGCCTCCATGCGGGCACGAACTGGCGCAGGATAGGTCGGATTCACTAGCGACCCAGCGGGAGCTTTAATCTTGACTGGTCGCTTAAGTCCTTCGTTAAATGGAATATCTGCACTGGTCAGCGCAGTCTTTACAGCCGTTAATGCAGAAGAAATTGTTGATGAAAAAGGGCAATTCAAATTACGCGAGACTTGCGCGCAAGTACCTTCAAAATCTATCTCAATGTTGTCGCCTAAAATTGTGACTTTAGCCTTAACGACCAAAGGTGTATCTGTAACGCCGTCATCATCAACTGCATCTTCGCCATAATAAATGCCGTCGGGCAAAGCCAATAAGGCTGCGCGAAAACGCGACTCAGAATAATTAATTAACTGACTCATGGCAAGCTCGATCGTCCTCTCGCCATACTTAGCACATAGCTGGCGCAGTCGCTCGGCGCCCACACGATTTGCAGCGAACTGGGCATCGAAATCTCCAATCGTCTGCGCGGGTACACGAATATTCGCGGCGAGCAGGCGTCTTAGTGGCCCATTGTTTTCCCAGTCGTGCTGCATGTTGTATCGCGATGGTGGAAAAATAAATCCCTCCGCGTGCACATCGACAGCCTCGGTCGTCAAACCTGGATTACCACCGCCCAAATCTAAATGATGTGCAACAGTGCCAGAAAAACCAACTAGCCTACCCTCAAAGAAAATCGGCGAGTAAATAAATACATCTTGCAAATGCTGGCCACCAGAATAGGGGTCGTTATTGATGTAGAAATCGCCCTCCTTCAAAGTCTCAACTGGATACTGCTCGGCACATGCTCGAAATATCTCTGACATCGGACCCAACTGCATAGGGATCAATTCAGCCTGAGCAACAACGTTACCTTGGCGATCAAACAAACAGGCTGACGCATCAGCCGCTTCGCGAATGATGGTGGAGTAAGCTGAACGCACTAACTTAACACCCATCTCTCGAGCACCGGCTATCAAACCTTGACTAATCACCGCATAATCAACTGGATCAAGCCCGCCCTGAGAACCCGGCGCAAACTGATTAACTACCGATTTCATTCTGGACTCCCTTTATGCTGCAAGATGATGTTGTCGCTTTGATCTCGATGTGCAACCCAATCAGTAGGCACAAGTAGTGTCGATGTTGGGTCGTCAAGAAGCGCTGGGCCACAAACTGTTTCATTTTGTTTCATAGATGCGCGGCTAATAAGCTGCGCCTTTCGCCAAGCGCGCCCTTCATACATATCAATTTCTCGTGTGGCAACCCCAGCTTCCGATGACTCAGTCAAAATTGGTAAATCTTTAAGTTTTTCTGTCAACCCCATTCGAAACGAGACGACCTCGATTGGCTTATTATCATCAGCACCAAAAAAGAACAATTTTTGATGCATCACTGCAAAATACGCACGCAGACGTTCAAGGGTTAAATCTGATAACTCTTGAACTGGCAGTTCAACTGGCACTTCAAATGCTTGGCCAACAAAACGCATGTCAGCAACAAAGTTGAGTTCTAAGTCCGACCCTAAACCCATTGCTTTAGCTCGCGTCAAGGCTCGCTCTTTCATTTCCACAAATACTCGACGAACCATTTCCGGTGCTTGGTCTTGGATTGGGAAACGGCGCGTCATCGTTTCGAATTGAACAAAGTCGCTTGCTATCAATCCATAGGCAGAAATAACGCCTGAATTAGGAGGTACAACGATCGTTGATATCCCCAAGTCGGCTGCAACTTGGGCCGCGTGTAGCGGCCCAGCACCACCGTACGGCACCAACACACTATCGCGCGGATCATGCCCTCGCTCAGTAGAAATAACTTGAATCGCCCGGACAATGTTAGAGTTTGCCAGTTGAATTGCGCTGTCCGCTGCTTCTTCTAATGTCATTCCAAAATGATTCGCCACCGGTTGCAAAGCTGCACGTGCAAGCTCAGTGTCAATCTTCATCTTTCCGCCCAAAAAAGCATCAGGGAGGATAGTTCCCCGAATCACATGCGCATCAGTGATTGTTGGTCGCGTTCCGCCTCTTGCATAGCAGGCGGGTCCAGGTGTTGCGCCGGCAGACTCTGGGCCCACTCGCAACATCCCACCATCGTCGATCCAAATCAAACTGCCACCGCCTGCACCGACAGTATTGATATCGAGTTGAGGTATCCGAACTGGTAGACCATCAATCGAAAACTCATTGGTCAAAGTAGGCTGCCCGTTGACGATGACGCAAACATCGGTCGATGTGCCCCCTATATCCAGGGTAATAAGTTCTTTGTAGTTTGAGCGTGCGGCCTGTCTCGCGGCGCCCACTACCCCAGCTGCCGGTCCAGACAGCAAGGCCGTAATGGCATTTGCTCGCATGGCCTCAGCGGGTAGTTTGCCGCCATTTGACTGCATGACACTGAATCTGCCTTTAAAGCCTGCCTCAGTCAAGCGTGTAACGAATTTAGAAATATAACGATCCATTACCGGCTGAACATAAGCAGAAAGCGTTGTCGTTGAGGCGCGTTCATACTCTCGAAACTCTCGGCTGATATTGGAAGATAAAGTTACGCTTAACTCAGGCAAATGCTTAGCGATAAGTTGCTCTAGTGCTTGTTCGTGTGCTTGATTCACATATGCGTTAACCAAGCAGATAGCAACTGCCTGATACTTGCCTTTTCGTAAAGCTGGGATCAATTCTTTCTCAGCGGCAGCGAGATCAATTTGACGATTAACAGTACCATCTGAAAGAACACGCTCGACGATCTCAAAAGTATCACTACGCTCGACAACAGGCTTTGGCTTTTGATATTGCAAATCGTAAATATTTGATCGCCCATGCCTTTGCAATGCAAGAATATCGCGAAAGCCGCTGGTCGTCACAAAGGCGATTAAAAATCCCTTTCGCTCAAGTACCGCATTGGTTGCAACGGTTGATCCGTGTGCTAAATCTTCGATTTGATCAAAGGGTATACCACTGGCAACCAGCGCATTAAAAGCGCCCTCATCTGGACTGTGAGGGGTACTAGGAACCTTAAGAACGCGAATGCCATGCCGATCAATTGCCACTAAATCAGTGAATGTTCCACCAACTTCTACACCGATGCGCATATATGTACCTTGTGCTTTTAGACTTCGTAAATAAACTGAAACTTTTTACGATGCAAGTTATAAAGAGCAGTCTGAGCATCTCACTCAGGCTACTCTTTTTTCGGTTCTAGCGTCCGTGCGTTGCCACGTCTATGGTGTCATACAAATTCTTTTTAAGCACTGCCTTAAGACCTCTCTCGTCAGTTCTGCTTACGTTAGCCAATAGTTTGGCCCACTTTGCTTCAGTTGCTTCAAAGCGAGCAATTAAAGCCTCTGGGTTCTTTAAATTGAACCGTGTTTGGCCTTCTTTGATAGCCATTTTTCTAGCTTCTTTTGCAAAATCTTGCATGGATTTTTTCATCTCGGCATTGGGTTCGCTTATGGTCACGCCATGCTTAGACGATTCTTTCAGCGCATCAACCCCAGAAGCGATATAGGCGATTTCTGTCTCTACCGTAGAGTCAGCAATTGTGTCGAGCAATATTCGACGTTGCGTGTTATTTAAAGATGTCCACTTGGCACCATTCATAGCCCAAAGCCAACCAGCAAAGTAAGGGCCTTGATTCACGGTATTGACGAACTTGGCGACGTCCCACAATGAACGAGTTTTAAGTTCGTTAGCGCCATTGACTGCACAATCGATCTGACCTTTATCCAACCCAGTAAACATTTCACTAGAAGGAACGTTGACTGGCGTTGCACCAACTGATTTGGCCCACTCAGCGTGCACCGGTCCTGGTGTGCGTAATTTCAAACCTTTCAAGTCGGCAAGAGTTTCAACCTTGCGTCGACAGATCAAATTGTATGGAACGCTGGCGTAGGCACCCATGAAAACAATACCCTGCTTTTTCCACAAGGCCCGCATGTCTGGGTCGTTAAGATAAAAGTCGGCGACTGCAAATGTCGTTGCGATCGGATCTGACATGCCTATGCCTAAAATCGCTAGTACATTGTCCTCAGGCAAATCAGCAGGCGTGTATGTGCCAGCGTGGTATGTAATATCAGCAACACCATCGCGCAGACCACTCAAGTGCGCATTCGGCGTAAGCAATGAGGTGCCCGTAAAGACTTTGATTTTAAGATCGCCTTTGGAGACTTCGGCCACTTTCTTTGCCCATTCAAGATAACCAAATTTGGTCAGCGGCTGGCTATCAGGAAACCAAACACTTGCATTCAACTCAGTCACGGCAAGCGCCTGTGAACTGGCCCCTAGACCTGCAGTAAAAATAAGCCCCGCGCATAAAGCTTTTAATCGCATGCTGTTCTCCTTAAAAAAATTAAAAATGGTTGATCGACTGCCCAAAAATCAACTTGATAAAGCACCTTGTTGATTCATTCATCAAAAGCTATTGAACAAATAAAATGAAATTTATCTTAGAAATTTTCATTAATATTACTTGCGAATTAAAATAAGTCAACCAATGAATAGGGTCAGGGTTTTCACTTACTTCACTTGCGGCGTCATGACAAAATTGGCAAGGAAACTTTCCAATCTCAATCAGCCTATGCACTTTTTTTACTGAAGCGAGCGGCATTATGGTGATGCCAGACGTGTGCGTTGAGTTACCGATTGAGGCTGCGATGTGGCCTCTCAATGACTGTATACAAATACAACCCGAGACACATCGATAACAAATCGATCTTAAAGACCACCATCGCTGATTCGGTACCATGTTAGAACGGCGTTAACGTAAGCCCTTCTTAGTCCATAGAGTGGAAACGGTTTAGCTGCCGTAATTTGAAACGGTAACGTGCTTTTATCGCCGCTTACCACATAGTTTGCTATTGCCCTACCCATGCTAGTTTGCAGGCCAACACCACGTCCCATACAACCGATGTCTATCAGTAACCCTGGGGCGGGCTCATGCAAATGCGGCAAAAAATCCCTTGTCACGGCGACTCGACCACCCCAGCGAAACTCAATCGGTATGCTCTTCACTTGAGGAAACAATTTGTGCATGACTCTTTCAAGATGCGCCCAATCGCTCTGTGCTTTGGGCTCACGAAATGGGCCCCTGCCCCCCATAAGCAAACGCCCTTGATGGTCAAGCCTAAAATACAAAAGCAGTTTGCGCGCGTCTGAGCAAACATGACCCTGAGGCAAAATATTCTTCAACAAGTGGTCAGGAAGCGGGCCTGTAGCGACTTGAAAAGAATTTGCATCGATAATCGAAGTTTTTAGTTTTGGCCATAAGTCACCGCCATAAGCATTGGTACACATCACAACCCGATCAGCCGTGACCGTCAAGCCTTTGTCTGTGGTGAGTTGCCACTTGCCGTTTTGCAGGGTAAGGCTTTGAACTGGTGACTCCGTGTGCACACGAGCCCCACTTTTGATCGCTGCGCACGCAAGGCCCCGAACATAACTTAAAGGCTGCACTGCGCCCGCGCGCTCATCAACCCAGCCTCCAAGGTACCTGTCTGTACCAAGCAAATCTTGAATCTGTTTTGCGTCAAGAAGACGGACTGAGGCACCATGTCGAGCCCACTGTTCAGCTCGTTGCTGTGCAAGTTCAAGAGCCCCATTGTCATGAGCGCCTTGTATCCAGCCACTGCGCTTATGCGCTACGTCCATTTGGTGGCGAGCAATTAAATCAAAAACAACATCTGCTGTACTACCGGCAAAAGCCACTAATTGCTGTCCGCGCTCGTTACCGAACATTTTTATCAATTCATCAGGATCATATTTTAGACCTGGTATCACTTGCCCACCGTTACGACCAGAAGCGCCAAATCCTATTTCTTTCGCCTCAAGTAACGATACATTGACACCCTTTTCAGCCAAATGAAGTGCTGCACTTAAACCAGCGAATCCACCCCCAATGACTGCAACATCACAATGATGATTGTCTAGAAGAGGCAGCGTAGAGGGGGCTGAAATTGCTGTGGCTGACCACAGGGAGGGGGATAAGGTAAAAGGAACGTTATACATAAATAGCAAAAATCCTTAAACCTTGAAATAAGGGCAACGTCTACTTCGACAAACCGCTAGCCGTTAGCCGTTAGCCGTTAGCCGTTAGCCGTTAGAAATTTAAATGGCAAGTAACAAAACTTTATTTTTTTAATTGATTTAATTTCAATCCTAAAACACTTTTACTTTTCGGTCAATCCAACTGAGTCTTGTCCGAAGTCATAGCTTGATCCTTTAATTGAAAACCATCCTAAGTCTTAATGAGCTATCGCTTTGAGTGGTACCTTAACCAAAACTCAGGTAATTCGCTCGAATAGCGGCCTGGAGATGATCTCAGAGAAGTTCACGAATTGAGCCAGTGGAAAAAGGCATTGCTTTGATGTTGATTCAGACTGGTAAGCCTAATTGACAGGTACACACTAAGGACAAAATAACATTGACCCATATTGTTAAATGAACTACGCTTAAATTAAATATAGTCTATTTAGTTCATGAAAAGACCACAAGCCTCCTCAACCATTCAAATTGACAACTCTAGAGTCAAGGTGACCGAATGGCGCTTCCTTCCCGGTGGTGAAACGGGATGGCATCGTCACTCAATGGAATATATCGTGGTTCCAATGACTACAGGATCGTTGCTCCTAGAGACACCACAGGGCGCCATAAAGAGCCCCTTAACTGCTGGCGTCTCTTACACCAAATTAATGGGCGTCGAACACAACGTCATCAATGACAACGCGTACGAATTTGTGTTCATCGAGATCGAGCTCAAGTAAGTAAAAATCACATTGACTTAGAAAAGCCTGTACTTCTCTTTTCGGCAACCTCGAATTTCATCGAGTTATTGCACGCAAATTACACGGTCGGCGTGTCCGAGTTCCCTCAAACGCCAGCCACCAATCCGTCGCTGCGCGGATCTGCTGCACCCTCAATCAAACCGTCCGAATGACGCACCAAGGCGCCCGCGTGACCCATGGTGTCGCTATAGGCTTCCGGTAGCAACTCCACCTGATGGCCTGCATCCTTTAAGGCTTGAATCAAGGCCGGGTCAAAGCGGCTCTCAAGTTTGAGGAGGTGCTGACGTCGCCCCAAGTGCGGCCCAGCAGCCAGCGCGGCGCAGTGATGGCCTGTTGCAACGTCTGGCCAAATCGTGCATAACGCGTGAATACTGCGGCCTGCGTTTGCGGCTGACCCTCACCACCCATCGTGCCGTAGGGCATGACACGGCCATCGTCGAAATGCGCCAAGGACGGATTGAGCGTGTGAAACGGTTTGCGCCCAGGCGCGAGCACATTGAGTGCGCACGGGTCCAGTGAAAAACTGCTCCCCCGGTTCTGCCAAGTTAATTGAGTACTCGCCTTGCAGTGTTTTGGTGGTTATCATCAAATCAATTTGAATTTCTACCTTAAAACCTTGCAAAGTAATCAAACCAAAGTCATAGCGTCCAGACTCTGGACACTCACCCGCTAAGAGCGCCCTAAGCTTCATGAACCACTCAATCTAATTTAGCTCTACAGAAATCAAATTTGTTATAAAAAATATCTGCAAAATTGATGGATACGATACATGTTAAACAAGGACAAAAACAATGTGGCAACTCTCAGCAACCGAAGTCGTTGATAAATTAAAAACTGGTGAAGTTTCCCCCCTAGAAATGGTGGATGTCGCGATTTCCAGAATTCAAAAAATAGAGCCCTATATCAACGCTTTACCCATTCAATTTTTTGATGAAGCGCGCGATATTGCAAAACAATTTAAACGTCCAAAAAATCCATCACTAGGGTGGCTTGGTGGACTTCCCATTGTTATCAAGGATTACAACGACGTTGCAGGTCAATTAACTACATATGGTTCACCCATCTATGCGAATAACCGTCCAAAGCAAGATGACCTAACGGTTGCAACCCTTCGAAGTAATGGTGCAATACCCTTGGCAAAATCAAACGTTCCTGAATTTGCAGGCAGTCACACTTTTAATCCAGTTTGGGGACTGACTAAGAATCCTTGGAATTTAGACAAAACTGCAGGCGGATCCTCGGGCGGCGCTGCTGCATCATTGGCCTCAGGCGAATCTTGGTTAGCTAACGGATCATGCCTTGGTGGATCCTTACGAATTCCAGCCAGTTTTTGTGGTGTGGTCGGCCTTAGACCAAGCCCCGGTATCGTACCCAGGGGAAATGGTTTACCAGCATTTGATAGTCTGTGGGTTGATGGGCCAATGGCACGTAATGTGTCTGATCTAGGCCTAATGTTAGATGCAATGGCGGTATCAAGCATTCACGACCCTCTTTCTCGCATGAATCAACCTAAAGGCTTTCAAGCAGCTATTTTGGAATCACGGCCACCCAAGCGAGTGAGCTTTAGCACCAACCTAGGATTGCGAAGCATTGACCCTGAAGTCGGCGAAATTTGCAAATCTGCAGCCAATAAGTTTGCCCTTATGGGCTGCACAGTTGATGACGATATTCCTGATTTTTCAGGCGCGATAGAAAGCTTTCAAGTCCTGCGTGCACTGTTGTTTGCTGATGTAAGAGGCGAGCTACTTCCAAAGGAAAGGGAGCGCATAAATCCAGACATAGTCTGGAATATTGAAAAAGGATTAAATCTCAGCGTCAGTGAAATTATTCAAGCAAGACGCACAAGGCACGATCTCTTCCATCGATTTGCAAGTTTTTTTGATAATCACGATTTACTAATTTGTCCTACAGTTGCAGTCCCTGCATTTCCTATAGAACAACGATTCCCGACAGAAATAAACGGTGAAATTCTGACAAGTTATATCGATTGGATGTACTTGACTTTCGTGATCACACTAGTGGGATGCCCTGCAATCTCCATTCCATGTGGTTTAAATAAAGATGGTTTACCAGTTGGACTTCAGTTGATCGGTCGACCGCATGGGGATGCGCAATTGCTAGGTCATGCAAGGCTTTTGGAGCAAGCTATTGCCTTTGATGCGACAAAACCATTTAATCAAATTTGATTTGAAAGTGCAGCTCATTCAGCCTTAATGTTTGCATCCTTGATAACCTTAGAAAAGCGAGAAAGTTCAGATCGAAGATGAGTCGCAAATGCCTCAGGGGTAGTGGCGATTACATCTGCACCCAGGCCAATAAACCTTTCCTTTACATCTGGAAGCATTCCAATTTTTGCAACGTCTGATTGCACTTTCCTGACTATTTCTTGTGGTGTTTTAGCCGGAGCAAGCAGGCCAAACCACGTCGTAGCTTCATAGCCTGGTAATATTTCAGCAACAGCTGGCAGATCTAATATTGCCAGAGAACGTTGCTGTGTTGTGACTGCAAGTGCGCGAATCTTGCCCGCTCGTACCTGAGGCAAAAGCTGGGGCATGTTCTCAATGATCATTGATACCTGTCCACCCATCAAATCATTCAGTGCAGGAACACCGCCTTTGTAAGGAACATGCAGTATGTCGACGCCAGCCATGGACTTGAACAACTCACCCGCAATGTGTACCGATGTTCCAGTGCCGGCCGATGCAAAGGTCAGCTTGCCGGGCTGGGATTTCGCCAGCGCAATCAACTCCTTTAGATCTCGTGCAGGGACTGACGGATGTACCGCTATGAGGCTTGGCACAGCCGCAACAAGCGTAATTGGCACCAAATCGCGCAGAGGGTCGTAGGCCAACTGAGGATTAATGCTAGGAGCTATTGTCAAAGGACCAGTTACGCCGAGAACCATCGTATAACCATCTGGTACTGCCTTTGCAACTGAATCGACACCAATAGTCCCTCCAGCGCCTGCACGATTTTCGACAATCACTGACTGCCCCCAAATCACACCAAGCTTCTCCGCTATTGTTCGCCCGACAATGTCCGCGGTTCCCCCAGGAGGATACGGAACAATGATTCGAACCGGCTTGTTCGGATATGGTTGTTGACCCATGACGACGGGCGAGAGAGATACCATTGCAATCAAAATGAAAGCGGCTCGAAGAAAACGAGAAGCAATGTTGATCATACTTATTCTCCGCTGCAACCTATATGAGCCACCACGTTGATTTCTATCACAATCTCTGGTTTAGCAAGTCGGCTAACCTCAACCAGAGTTGAAGCGGGGAAATCGCCGGTAAAGAATTCCTTGCGTGCGCGCCAAACCTCAGTATTGTTCTCAATGCGTGTAACAAAGATCTGCATACTGGTGATGTCGTTCATCACGCCACCAGCTGCAGTGATCATGTGGCCTATCTTGGTAAATATTTTTTTTGTTTGTTCATACTCGCCAACCGCAGTAACAGTTTGCCCATCTTTTTCGCGAGCGGTCATACCAGACACGTAAACAATATCACCTACGCGAACGCAGTTAGACCATTGCCCAGGCGGAGGTTCCGGGACTTCAGGGTTATATATTCTTTCTTTTTTCATTTTCTGCTCCTATTTATAAACAATGCTTTTGGACTTATCAACTAAATTTTATCGATAACAGGTCAGCAACTACTTTATAGCTTTTCTTGTTTAGTAGATTTGTGTAAAACTAGTAACGGTCCGATCTTGAATATTTTGAAAATCGGTTGAATGACTTTTTAACGATTTTTAATAGATTTTTAGAGTTAACAATTCATCTTAGACTACAGTTTAAAAACTGTAGGTAATGAAAACCCTACTTGAACCAGATGTTTCGCGGTACAACAATAGCATTGACACTGTCCCTAATGAGGTAAAGAATCCAATCTGTCTTCAACCTCTACCTAAGCATATGAACATTGGACAGAATCCTTTCTCGACGCCCGAAAACCTCGTCCAAGGAGGACGCAATGTAATTATTGAGCGACTCGCAAACGGACTTCCCGTTTTTGTTTTTGGGGTTCGATCTTCCAGAACATTGGACGTCGTGAAAATAGCCAAGGGCACGGGCCATCACGTACTTTGGATTGACCTTGAGCACTCCGGCATGTCCACGGACACTGCCGTTCAGATCTGCGCTAGCGCCCTGGATGTTGGTTTGGTTCCAATGATCAGAATCCCCGAGGGCGATATCGGCCCAATTGGTCCTCTGATGGATGGTGGCGCATTAGGCATCATGGCGCCAATGATTGAGACTGCTGAACAGGCCATCCGTATTTCAACTGCTTGCCGGTTTCCACCTCTTGGCGGACGATCTCAAAACTCGATGTTGCCACTTTTTGGCTTTAGGAAACTGCCTTCCAAGCAAGTCAACGCCCTGTGCAACGAGTCTGCCTTTGTTGCCGTCACCATCGAAAGCGAAAGGGGGTTTGCTAACCTAGAAGCGATTGCTGCGGTGCCTGGTGTAGACCTCATCATCTGCGGTTGCAACGATTTTTCGGCGGACATGGGAATCCTTGGCGAATACGAAGATGAGCGGATTTATCAAACCCTTCTTAAGGCTATCAAGGTATGCAACTCGCTGAAAAAACCTATTGCCATTGCCGGCGTTGGTAATACACCCTATTTGCAGAAGCTCATTTCCTCTGGCGCGGCCCCGTTTCACATTACTGGGATTGATGCAGAAATGCTGTCGGAAATTGCCCAAACGCGCAGGGCGGCCCTCAGCTCTCATTACCCTACATGAAATCTATTTTGAGACCATTTCCTAAACTTTAGATATGAAACCAATTGAAATAACGCCCCCAGCCAACAGCTGCGATAGCCACGCCCATATACTTTTTGGGCCAGATAAATACCCTTACATCGCTGACAAGGTTTATACGGCTGATGAAGCCCTGCCAGAGGACTATTGGAGGATGGCCAAGGACATTGGCATTAGCCGCGCGGTCATAACTGCTCCAAGCGCATATGGCACGAATAATTCAGCTTTATTGGACACGATTGCACTAGACCCGAGGAACACCAGAGGAGTAGCCAGCGTAGCCTACGACATTGACACTGCCGAACTTGAGAGGTTGCACAAATTGGGCGTGCGAGGAATCAGGTGCAATATGGTCGATATGAAGCACGGCAAAGGTACTCTTAATCTAGACAAAATCAAAAGACTTGCTCAGCGCGTCAAGCCCCTGGGATGGCATATTGAGTTTCTAATGCATGTGGATGCACACCCTGATCTTGATGTTTTGTTCAAAGACTTTCCAGTTCCCATATCTTTTGGTCATTTCGGATATGTGATGCCTGCCAGTCTTGGAATCCATGGAGATGGATTTCAAGCCTTGCTTCGACTTGTTCGTGACGGGGTTGCATACGTCAAGCTCACCGCGCCTTATCGTTTGACAGCCAGCCTTCCGCCTTATTCAGATGTCGACATTTTTGGTGAAGCACTGATTCAAGCCAATAGTAATCAGCTGCTTTGGGGAAGTGACTGGCCATTCGTGGTCCCCTTGCCAGGCGGGCCAACTGGGCCCTACAAGAATACTGGATTAGACCGGCCTAAGCCGGTTGCGAAGTCAATGTATGAGGTTTTTCGCAGCTGGGTTGATGCCAAGACGGCGCACAAGATTCTTGTTGAAAACCCGCAAAGGCTTTACCAATTCGATTAATTAAACCCTCCCCTCATGGTGAGGCTTTAGCACAGACATAAAAGGAGACATTATGAAAAGCGCAGTTTTGTTATTCATTTCCCTGACCTTCAGCTTGCAGGGATTTGCTCAAGTGTACCCATCAGATCGCCCGATCCGATTGATTGTTCCTTCTACCCCTGGAGGCAACATTGACATCACTGCTCGGGTCATCGCAGGCCCGCTTGGAGAGCTGTTGGGGCAGACCGTGGTAGTTGAAAACAAGCCGGGCGTGGGAACCATGCTGGGCGCTAACTTTGTAGCGAAGGCCCCCGCAGACGGCCATACCTTACTGATGGGATCAAATAGTTCGCTGACGGTGGCACCGTCCCTTTACAAGAATCCTCTCTATGACCCACAAAAGGATTTTGCACCAGTATCGCTGGTTTCAGTGACGCCATACTTTTTACTAGCCAATAGCAACTTGCCTGCAAAGACCCTGGGCGAATTGATTTCACAGGCTCAAAAACAACCAGGACAGATTACCCTTGCAAACCCTGGCGTTGGCACTTCAAACCATTTGGTCAACAAGGTATTTGAAAACATCACAAAAACAGAATACCTTCATGTTCCGTATCACGGTGGTGGACCCGCACTTCAAGCAGTGCTAAGCGGTCAGGCAAACCTGTATATCAATCAGCAGTCGGCATCCCTCCCAAGCATCGAATCAGGAAAGGTTCGTGCGCTGGCTGTGACGTCCGCACAGCGTTCACCGCTGGCGCCCAATATTCCAACCATGGCCGAGCTTGGATTTCCAGAAATGAACGCTGTTGGTATCACAGGAGTCCTAGCACCAAGAGGAACGCCCGAAAGCGTTATTACCAAGATCAACGCAGCCATTCAAAAAGTAATTAACCAACCTGATACCAAGCGCCGCTTCGAGACGATGGGAACCCTAGCTTTGGGTGGAAGCCCTGATGCATTCAAAAGCTATATCAAAACAGATTTTGACAAGTGGGCAAAAATCATCAAGGACGGAAACATGTCAGCTGACTAACGAATCCGCACTAACCGATCTGAAAAAATCCAAGCATGCATTTAAATCACAGGGTAAGGCCTAATCTTCATTCATTCAATTTTTTCTAAAACGAGGGTCAAACTGCTGAACAGTAGCTTTGGGATGACTGAATTTATAACGTAAAGGGTAACTTTTGAACTCCATGAAACTCATTGAAGCACATGAACGCGTTATTTACAGTTCTGTTCAAGACCGAAAAAAAATTCAATGGCCCAACGGTGCCCGTGTTGCTTTGTGCATTGTTCCCAATGTGGAACACTACGAATATCTCCCCCCCGCTCACCCCATTCGCAACGCATATCCGCGAACGCCACATCCCGATGTTTTTTCCTATGGCGCCAAAGATTACGGCAATCGTTCGGGTTTGTGGCGAATGTTAGATGTCCTCGATCATTTCAATATAAGGGCGACAGCGTCACTGAACTTGGGTGTGATCGAGCATTACCCAGAGGTTTTTCAAGCGATGGAGGATCGTCAGTGGGACTACATAGGTCACGGTATGTACAACACGAGATATATGTGGGGTGTTAGCGAAGAAGAAGAGCTTACCCACATTCAAGCTTGCGTTGACTTGTATCGGCAACGCACAGGACGTCAATTGATGGGGTGGCTCTCCCCAGCTCTTTCACACACCTTGCTGACGCCTGACTTAGTTGCTCAAGCTGGCATTCGATATCTGTGTGATTGGGTTCATGACGATCAACCATGGCCTATGCGTGTTCGTGAAGGTAAATTGATAACGATGCCCTACTCAGTTGATCTGAATGATGCAGTGACTCACCGGCAAGGATATGAATCAGAAGAATTTTCACGCATGGTAATAGACACCTTTGATACTTTGTGGCGAGAGGGTGAACTAAGTGGTCGCGTCATGTCAATTGCAGTGCATCCTTACAACATGGGGCAACCCCATCGAATTAGACATTTTGAAAAAGCATTGGCACACATTTTGAAACACGATCACGTTTGGATAGCGACTGGCGCCGAGATTTGTGAATGGTATGAACAGCACATGTACGGTGATGTTTACTAATCGTCACATTTAACTTCAATTGCTAAGCAAAGGTACCCACCATGAGTTTCCATCTAAAGCGTGGCATGGATCATTCACTGTACCGTTTTCAACCCATGCCAGGTCGACCTCCCATGATTTGGCCCCAAACCGCACCCCTGGCTTTAAGTGTGGTTTTGTATTTGGACTACTGGGAATTGGCAACGGCACCGGGTCAATACCGTCCTCCCGATGTTCAAGGCATGTGGGGTCATCAATATCCAGACTTGCGAACTTATTCATACCGCTTGTATGGTGAACGCATCGGTGTATTCCGAATACTAGACGTACTTCAACGTCATGGCATTATTGCAACCATTGCAGTAGGCTCAGAAATTTGCAAGCGATACCCACAGATCATCGAAGCCTGTGTTGCCGCAGGACATGAAATTGCTGCCCACGGTACACATGCAACTCGCATGATCACCAGTCGCATGAGTGAGCAAGAAGAGCGCGATCATATTGAATTGGCGTATCAAACTATTATTTCAATAACTGGGTCAAAGCCAAAGGGTTGGTTTGGACAAGACCAAGGAGAATCCACTCGCACACCTGACTTGGTATCTGAGGTAGGCTTTGAATATTTAGCCGATTGGCCAAATGACGATCAACCCTATTGGTTAACGCTCAAAAAACCAATTATATCTATGCCACTTCATACAGAGTTAGATGACCTTCAATTACTGTGGATGAGACAACAGCCTACATGGAAGTACCCAGCAATGGTAGAAGATGCAGCACGACAATTGATTCAAGATGGAAAAATCCACGGACGCGTATTGAGCCTTGGATTGCGTTCTTGGCTCTTTGGTCGGCCCCATCGCATTCGATACTTGGATGAAGCATTGAAAAATTTAAAAGCATGGAAATCTATTTGGCAAGCCAGCACCAACAATATAGTGCAGGCATACAAAAATGCCATTCCTTATTCACACACACAAAAAAATTCATGATGACAAAAGCACAGCGCATGCGCGCTTTGATCAACGACCAGAAAATCTGCGTCTCTCCTGGCGTATATGACGGCTATAGTATCCGTTTGGTTGAACAAATGGGCTATGCCGCTGCATCCACTAGTGGTGCGGGACTGTTCAATGCCCGATTTGGTAAATCAGAAAGTTTAGGCGTGATGTCGTTGCTTGAAAATGTCGACGCATGTCGCGCCTTGGCTGCAGCCGTTGATATACCCTTGATGGCTGACGCTGACACTGGATACGGTAACGCCATCACGGTCCATCAAACAACACAATATTTTGAGGCGGCTGGTGTTGTAGGAATTAATATTGAAGATCAAACTTTCCCCAAAAGATGTGGCCATTACGCAGGCAAAGAGCTCATCGATTCGCGGGAGATGGAAAAAAAAATTGAGGCCGCAGTAAGCGCCAGACGCGATCCTGATTTCATCATTGTTGCACGGACTGACGCGATCGCTGTGGAAGGGATTGATAAGGCCATTGAACGCGCAAAGTTGTATGCTGCCGCTGGTGCAGATATGATTTTCCCTGACGCCGTTAAAAATGAAGAGCAAATCAAACGCTTTGTTAATGAGGTCAAAATTCCAATCACGATCAATATCGGGATGGGCATTCGATCTAGGGCTACTACACCATTGATTCCCATTCAAAAATTAGAAAGCTATGGTGTTGCTCGAGTCTCTCTGCCTCGAATGCTGCCAGCAGCAGCCATTTATGCCATGCGTCAAGCATTGCAACTCATGAGCGGTACCATTGAAAGCGACCAAGTCCTTGATCGGCCCGATTTGTTGGTTGGTATTGAAGAAATCATGGCACTGGTAGGCGATGATGAAGTTGCCAAATTAGAAGCCAGATGGTTGCTACCTGAACAAATTGAGCACAAATACCGTTGATAGCAAAATGTCTTTTTTAAAACTCTGAAAGTTGACCATGATACGAATTTCGCATCCATCAATCAAAAATATTTTTTGCGTCTTATTATTTTCTATACTTAGCACCTCTTTTGCTAATGCACAAAATTGGCCATCGCGCACTATCACTATCATCGTACCCTACGCGCCTGGAGCGACCGATCAAGAGGCGCGTCGGTTGGCTGAAATGATCTCCAAAAATGTAGGTCATCCTGTTGTGGTTGAAAACAAGGAAGGCGCTGGCGGCGCCATTGGAGCGCAATTTGTCGCGCGATCTAAGCCAGATGGCTACACATTTTTGTATGCTGCTCCTGCAGTCATTACCATTGCGCCGCTCCTTGGGAACGCAACTTATAAATACGACGACTTAGTGCCCGTTGCGCGCACGACATCGGCACCACACATACTAGCGAGTCGCTCTGACGCACCTTTTAAAAATATAAATGAAATGCTCACATATGCCAAGGCCAATCCGGGCAAGCTTGTGTTTGGAAGTTCTGGTACCGGTACTGCAGTTCATCTAGCTGGAGAGACTATGGCCGAAGCTGCAGGTATCAGCCTTAATCATGTACCCTACAAAGGATTATCCCCAGCAATCACAGCAGCATTGGGTGGTTTTGTGGATGTGGTTATTGGATTACCTGTTGCCATCAAACCGCAAGTTGATGCTGGAAAGTTGCGCGCAATTGCTCAGTTTGGTGCCAATCGAACAGCTTCACTACAGGATTTACCAACGCTTAAAGAATCAGGTGTGAATGTCAATCTTGCGGTTGATTTGGGATTATTTGGCCCGGCTGGCATTCCTTCCACCATCATAGCCAGTATGAATGAAGCCGTAGCCAAAGTAGTTAATACCGAAGAATTCAAAGCTTTTGCAAATCGCGCTTTGGCCGCTCCGGCTTTTTTACCGGCTGACGATTATAAAAAAATAGTTGACGGTGAGCGCTCTATATATGCTCGACTAATTCCAAAAATAAAATTAAGTGATAAATGAATTTAAGACATAAATTAGAAAAAATACGCAACTTCAATTCTTCAAATGAACTAGAAAATAAATATTATCAACCGCCATCTAGATATAAAGGCCCAACATCTCAATCTCATGGATAAGTTTGAGCGAGCTCCAGTAGCTATAAAAACGCGGCAAGTTATCTTCACTTGAGTTAACAACACATTTGATTGGATTACAAATTGTTGGGAACCCTTATCAAGAAAGTACGGTGTTGTCTATTGGGCAAGCAATTAAGTCATCCGCTGACTTTCATCAACACCTTCCCAACCTATCTTTCTTAGGGCTTGATTGAGCTCAATAAGGAGTGACTTAGTCTGACATGCCCGCGTGAGTCGCAAGTTCTTACATTCGATCATAAAGATGCCCTTCCCGCTCCACATTTCACACTATTATTTGAATATCAATATGTGGCAATGCCAATTTAGGGATGCGGCCCCCAAGGCGCAGCCACCATAAGTTGTACATTTTGCGTGTTAATTAAGGGACGCAATTGTTTTGCAAAGGCCATAAATTTTTCATCCGCAAAAAGCTTTATCCAAAAGGCTCGGCGAGTTTCGTCACTGTCAAACTTCCATAAATGAATCAATTGATGCAAGTCGCCGGTGTCGCTGGTGAAATAGCCTATCAAATTCTTGTCATGGCCACCAGCGCTAAGCGCAGGCCAACCCTCAGCACTGTAAAGGCGCTTAACTTCGTTCATTTCGCCAACTTTGACGGCATATGTGCGTTTTTCGTAAATTATTGTCATGCTAGTGTTTCCAATCCGTTAATTCGTAATAAAAGATTCATTTTCTAAAGTGCTGGATTGCGCAACATTTGCGTCGGTTGATGACTGCCACCCAGGCGTTTTTTTCGATCCTGCACTCATGTTTTTACGCACAGTGTGCATAAATGAGCAAAGAAACCCCAGGGCTTCAAGCTGGGACTTCTTCAGTAGTTGCGCGCCGCAGTTCACGCCTTTCGGCGAAGTCAAACCAGCGCCCTCTATGCACAGTAGACGTGTTGTCCCACATCACAAGGTCACCAACCTGCCAGTGATGCGCGTAAACAAACTGCCGCTGTGTTGCGTGCTCCATCAGATCCAACAAAAGCATACGACCCTCGGCTAATGTCATACCTTGGATCTCACAGGCGTGTATACCAACGAAGAGAATCTTACGGCCATTGCGAGGATCGGTTTGGACCAACGGCCAAATTGCCGGCGGAATCACTGAGCGTTGCTCATCGGTATATTGAGTGTCGCCAAGTAAAAAACGGGAGTGAAGCGCGTAGTGCACCGCCTGCAAGCCCTCGACCTGCCGCTGCCGCCAATCGGGAAGTCCATCCCAAGCCATACGAAGGTCAGCAAACTCAGTTTCGCCGCCAAAGTTTGGAATGGTCACAGCAGAGAGCATCGAATACTTGGCGCGAGGCTTTTGAAACGAACTGTCACTGTGCCACAGTTGATTTGCTACGTTACCGACAATTTTGGCGTGCTCGCGGTCAGCTACCGCACCATCAACTTTGACGTTGGAGATGTCTGCTAGCTCAGCGTACTCTAAGCGGTGCGGCCCGCCTTTTAGCTTGCGAAGGCCCATGTCCAACGGTCCTAATGATTTGGCAAATACGATTTGCTGGCTTTGTGTCAGCGGCTGATTACGAAACACCAAAACAGCGTGCTGATCCATCGCGTCTTCAACCGCTTTTATCTGAGCAGCTGAGAGAGGCTCACGCAAGTCTATTCCAGTGGCTTCGGCAGCAAATGGTAGAAGTGGTTTTAGGTGAAGTATGCTCATGTTATACGCCATCATTCCAGTTTGATACCGGCCGACTTAACGATTGCAGCCCACTTGTCGATATCCTGACGAATCTGCGCTGTGTACTGATCAGAGGTAGATCCCACCGGCTCCATACCTAGCTGCTGCATACGGGCCACGACCTCTGCACTGCGAACCACTTGGCCAATGTCGGCGCTAATTTTTTGCAATAGTGCGGGGGGCATACCGACAGGACCAATAATACCAATAGCGCTGACAGCACTGAAACCTGGCACTGTCTCAGCGATCAAAGGAATGTCAGGGTTTGACTGCGCGCGTTTTGGGCTAGACAAGGCAATCACTTTCATGCGGTTGTCTTTCACGAAAGGCATAGAAGAAAACAGCACATCAAACAACAGTGGTACACGACCACCGATTATGTCCTGTTGCGCAGGTGCGCTACCCTTGTAGGGAATATGCAAAAGGCGTATGCCTGCCATATTGGCCAACATCTCACCAGCCAAATGAGTGCCCGTACCAGTGCCGGGCGAGCCATAACTGAGTGCATTAGGATTTTTCTTTGCGTAGGCGATCAACTCCTGCATGTTGTTGAATGGCTGCGACGGATGGGCAAAGAGTCCGAAGTGCGCCTGCGCCACTTGAGACACGCCAACTAGATCTTTTTTGGTGTCATATGGCAGATTGGGTTGCAGGCTTGGATTGATAGTCAAGGCCGTGATCGCCATACCTAGCGTGTAGCCGTTAGCAGGTGATTTGGCGACAATACTTGTTCCCAGAGTAGTACCTGCCCCAGGTTTGTAGTCAATCACAACAGGTTGTTTCCAAATAGCTTGCAGTCCAGTCGTGATGATTCGAGCAACTGTGTCAGTGGGACCGCCTGATGGAAATGGAACTATAAGTTTGACAGGCTTGTCGGGCCACGCTTCAACGGTTTGCGCACCCACGAATGCAGGCGTGAAAAGAACGGTTGCAGCTGTCAAAATAAAACGGCGAGGAAAATTATTGAACACGAAAAAATCTCCTGCTAAAGCATGGTTTCTGTAATCATCCGTCATCATTCGAATGTGATCTTAATCATATTCAATAGAGGCAAAGATGTCTACTTGCTAAATGACCAATGAGACTATAAACATTCCCAAGTTTGGTATGTACCTGCTCAAGAGCGCCTGTGAAACAAGCGTGTAATGGGGCAGGTCAATTTCAAAAATCAGACTGAATTTCTAATTTCAAGAATGATTTTCGCGACTCAATTACCTCTTCTTTACTCAATGTATACGTAATTGAGGCTCGTCATAAAGAAGACCTAGCCAAGGGAGCTGACATGGCATAGGATTTAAGTTATTGTAATAAATGCTTACAAGGACTGTACGAGTCTATAGTCCAGAAAACCGTTGTTTGCAGAATTAATTGAAAAAGGAACACGTATGTTTGATATCGAACCAATCGTTGATTGCAAAAATGAACTTGGCGAATGTCCCATTTGGTGCGCAAAAGAAAATGTACTGTGGTGGATTGATATTTCAAAGCCCAGTTTATTCCGGTTCAATCCACAAACTAAACAAACAAACGAATGGTCTTTACCCAAAGCGATTGGATCATTTGCATTAAGAAAAAGCGGTGGCTTTTTAATGGGGTTTCGAAAAGGTATTGCCACCATGCAATCACCTGATAGTCCTGTCGAATGGATGGATTTGCCATCAGATCTTCACCCTGACGGTCGTTTTAACGATGGCAAGTGCGATGCGCTGGGCAGATTTTGGGTCGGCACAATGGATAAGAATGTCACCGAACCCATCGGTGCGCTGTACCGTTTTGATTTGCAACTTAAACCTACAAAAATGGACAACGGGTTTACGATTTCAAACGGTATTTCTTGGAGTCCAGATAACAAAACCATGTATTTTGCAGACTCGCCCGCAAGAACAATATATGCCTATGATTTTGATTTAACACAAGGCGCAATTGCCAATCGCAGAGTTTTTGCTGCTTTTGACGAAACACCAGGCAGACCCGATGGTTGCACTGTTGATTCGGAAGGATTCATTTGGAGCGCACGGGTGCGTGGTGGTCGTATTGATCGTTACGACCCTGCTGGAAAAATTGAGAGAAGCATCGTTATGCCCGTGTCGCGCCCCACAAGTCTGGTCTTTGGCGGTCCCTCCATGGAAACCCTTTTTGTGACAACTTCCACGCTTACTCTAACGCCTGAAGACTTGGCCAAGCAGCCCTATGCGGGTGCCATTTTTGCCATCGAAACAGGAATTAAAGGTCACCTCGAGCACACTTTTGCAGGCTGATCATGCATGCAATCTTTAAATGGGTAAATAGGTCATGTGAAAGGGAAAACACTTATTCTCTTAGGTTGTATTTTAAGAGTTCGTAGCTTAAGCTCTCACTCAACTTTCTACAAATCGAGGTCAAGATGAAGTTTTCTTTCAAACAAATCATTTCACTTGTTGCCCTCACCAGCTCTGCTTTGGTCACGAGTGCTCAAACTTATTCTGCCGACGAGTCCAAGCTGTATGAAGCTGCCAAAAAAGAAGGCACTGTTGTTTGGTATGTAAGCGCACCTATCGAACCCATGAAAGATGTGGCTACCGAGTTCGAAAAAAGATACCCAGGCATCAAAGTTGAAGTCTTGCGAATTGTGGGCATTCAGCAATACCAACGCTTCATGCAAGAAGTGCAAGCCAAGCGTCATTTTGTTGACATACTTCACATCAGCGATCGCCCCAGCATGCTTGAATTGATCGACGAAGGCCACGTCGCAGAATGGAAAGTTCCAATGCACGATCGCTTCATTCCTTCGTTTCGCATCAAAAATCATGCTTACGCCAACTACACAACAGACAATGCGATTATTTACAATGTGAACAAACTCACGGCAGAAGAAGTCAAAATTTTGGAAAGCAGTTGGAAAGGCGTACTCGACCCTCGGTTCAAAGGTCGATTTGCTGTATCCACCATGAAATGTGGTGCTTGCTATGCAAGTATTCACATGTTTTTAGATCCACAAATGAAAGACGAATATGGTGTTGAATTTTTAAAGAAACTTGCTGCGCAAAAACCAGCGGTGTACGCCGAAACATTGGTGGGTTTAGATCGCGTGATTGCGGGAGAGCATGATTTCACCTATTGGACATGGGAAAGCATAGCAAACACCAAATGGATGCAGGGCGCACCCATACGCTGGATCCGACCATCGCCCACACCAGACTATGGCAACTCATGGCAAGCTGTGTCTAAATATGCGCCTCACCCCAATGCCGCTAGACTTCTTCAAAATTGGTCCATGAGTGCAGAAGGTGCAACGGCCTTGCAACAAAAATATGGAACTTCAACCACAATGACCGGCATTGTTGATAGACGCAAAGTCACCTCTGAATCTTGGTACCGTCCGATCCAAAAACGATACGACCCTGATTTCAAGCGTTGGGATGCAGACTATCACAAAGACATGGACATGTGGGCCAAGTTGCTACGCGATGCGCGTTGATTTCAAGTTATCGCGAATTTTATGGTTCGTGTTGATTGTTGCGGTACTTATCATTGCGGTCGTTCCGCTGATCTACACGATAGATGCCGCTTTTTATAAAGAAAATAAAACGGGTCTTTCGCAGATCCGAAGTTTGGTTGCTTTTCTTAATGTCTTTACCAGTCAAGAATATTTAGAGTTTCTTTGGAACGCACTTTATTTAGCGTCCATCGTTACTGCGATCTCGGTCACATTAGGCGTATCTTTAGCATTGATATTGGCCAGAACAGATTTGCCATTCAGAGGCGTTTTTGATTTATTGGTCATCATTCCCATGTTTTTATCGCCCTTCACTGGCTTGATTGCATGGATTGCTTTAGGTTCCGTCAAAACAGGTTTCATCAATGTCACGCTGATTGGTATCGCGGAATGGCTGGGGTTTGAGTTAGAACCCATCGTCAATATTTGGACCTTTAGCGGAATTGTTTGGGTGATGAGTTTATTTTTTACATCGCTCATGTATTTATTCACATCGAGTAGCTTGCGATCGATGGACACATCCCTCGAAGAATCAGCCAGAGCGAGCGGCGCAACTCCCATGCAAACTTTGGTGCACATCACACTTCCAATGCAAGTACCTTCGATTTTATCGTCTGCATTATTGGTGTTTATTTTTTCTGCAGAGATGTACACAATCCCTGGACTGATCGGCTCCTCATTTGGATTCACCACATTGCCGTGGCGGATTTATCAAGACTCCACTGCATTTCCTGTACATCAAGCGCATGCAGCAGCAGCAGCAAGCATGCTACTCATCATTGCGATGATTGGTATGTTGTTGCAACGCTGGTTCACTCGCCTTTCAACGCGCTACATCACAGTCAGCGGCAAAGGCTTTAGAAGCAATCCCATGAATCTAGGTCGCTGGACCATTTTGTCGTGGGTGTTGGTCATTGGCTATATCTTGTCAGCGGTGGTGTTACCGATTGCAGGCATGCTGATGTCTTCATTGATGAAGTACAGCGCACCCGTCATCAACATGCAAATATTTACCTTGACGCATTACGTGCAGATCTTCACCTTACAAAATATGTTGAATGCACTTTGGAACACCGCTTGGCTGGCCATCGTGAGTGGTGCAGTATGCGTCATTCTGGGTTTTGCAATCAGTTATACAGATGCTCGCAAGCCCAGTAAATCTTCACGTTTTTTAGCCTTCACCGGATCCTTGCCAGTAGCTGTACCAGGCCTTGTTTATGGGCTGGGCTTGCTATGGGTTTACATTCAAACGCCCTTGTACGGAACTGCATGGGTACTGTTGCTCGCTTATATTGCCAAATTTTTACCATACGGCATTATGAACAGTCGATCAGGGATTTTGCAGTTGCATCCCGAAATGGAAGAAAGTGCCCGTATGTCTGGCGCCAACAGTGCGCAAGTACTGAGACTCATCACCATGCCACTGATGAAAACCACGTTGATTGCCATTCTAGTTTTTGTCATGTTTCAAAGTATCAAAGAATTGTCAGCTTCTGTTTTGCTTTACACGCAAAAAAGTCAAGTTTTATCCGTGCTCACATGGCACTATATGGATGCAGGCAATTATCAGTTTGCCGCTGCCGTAGGTGTCACGCAAACAGTGATGATGCTGCTATTGGTGGTAATCACTCGTGCTGTGTTTCGCGTCAAATTTGAAAAAGCAATGGGCAGTTGATTGAATCCGTCGTATTTTAAAAGGTAGTTTCGACATGGCACATATTTCAATTAAGGGCTTAATTAAAAAATATGGCCAACATCGTGCAGTTGCAGATGTGAGTCTGGAAATTGCAGACGGCGAATTTTTAGTTCTCTTAGGCCCAAGCGGATGCGGAAAAACTTCAATCCTAAGGTGTATCGCTGGCTTAGAAAATGTCTCCGGTGGAGAAATTTCCATTGACTACAAATTGGTTTCTTCACCTCAATTTTCATTACCACCCGAAAAACGCTCCATCGGAATGGTTTTTCAGTCATATGCATTGTGGCCACATAAAACTGTGGAAGAAAACGTATCCTTTGGACTCGAACTCAAAGGCATTGATGCATCGCAAATCAAACAAAAAGTAGATCGTGCGCTCTCCTTGGTTGGATTAAAAGAATACGCAACACGAGCCATTAGCCAACTTAGTGGCGGTCAACAACAACGTGTTGCACTCGCACGCGCTGTCGTTTTAGAGCCACGTGTTTTGTTGTTTGATGAGCCACTTTCTAATTTGGATGCAAAACTGCGCGAGCACATGCGCTTTGAACTTCGTCAATTGCAAAAACTATTAGGGATCACCACGGTTTATGTTACACACGACCAACAAGAAGCCATGGTTGTAGCTGATCGGATTGTTTTGTTGCGCGAAGGTTTAATTGAACAAATCAGTACACCCGTTGATATATATGAAAATCCATGCTCTGTATTTGGCGCTGATTTTATTGGTCTTGCCAACATTCATTCAGGACATGTTACGCAATCGGGTGAAATAACGCGCGTGCAATTGAGTGACCAAATACAAATCGAATGTTCGCACGGTCAATTTGAAATTGGTCAATCCGTTGATGTGATGAGTCGACCTGAACAAGTCATAGTTTCCACAGAGCCATTACAAAGCCCTAATGTGTGGCAAGGACAAGTCAGTCACACATTTTTTTTGGGTAACGTAGCCGATGTTTACGTCAATATAGGGAACCTACAAATCCGATCACAAATGAGTCCTCCCAAACATTTAGACAATGGACAAACTGTGTGGATTCATATTCCACCTCAAGCCTTTCGCTTGTATGCACATCAAACAAAAATTTAATAACATACAAGGAGCAATCGATGCCCTCGCCTCATCTCAAAAATCAAACTGCAGTCGTCGGAGTTGGGACTACGCAGTTTGGTCGTTTGCCTGGCATGGACACCTATGACTTGGGTGCTTGGGCTTTAAAAGAAGCACTTAATGACTGTGGACTCACCTCAGCCGATATTGATGGGGTTATCGTCAATCGCATTCCAGACTACCAACGCTTCAGCGAATCATTCGGATTGAATCCTCGCTTTGCGCTAACAACACCAGGTCAAGGACGCATGTCGGGTGTCTCAATTCAAATTGCAGCGATGGCTGTTGCATCTGGCATGGCCAAAACAATTGCGCTGGTTTATGGCAATGATGGTAGATCAGCGGGTGATAAATATGGTGGCGAAGGCGATCGATATGGCAGTGGAGGTGCAGGTCAATTTTTTCCTTACGGTATGACATCGCCTGGTGCCGTTCACGCCATGATGTTTGCACGTCACATGCATCAATACGGAACCACCAGTGAACAACTGGCAGCCATTCCAGTTGCATTCAGAAAACACGCATCACTCAATCCATCCGCCGTGATGCGTGAACTTATCACAGTTGAACAACATCAGGCATCAAAATTTATTGCAGAGCCTTTGCACATCTATGACTACTGCATGATCAATGATGGCGGCGTAGCGCTCATTATCACCAGTGCCGATCGCGCCAAAGACATGAAAAAAACACCTGCTTACATCAGAGGGTTTTCTCAATCTAGCAAGCTCAAAGATTCCACATTTCCACCTGATGATTTGTGGTACAGCGCCATACAAAAAACGGCGACCGATGTATATGAAATGGCAGGCGTCAAACACGAAGATCTCGATGCGTTGATGATTTACGACAATTTTTCACCGACTGTCTTATTCAGTCTTGAAGGATTTGGATTTTGTAAACAAGGCGAAGGTGGTGATTGGATTCAAAACGGCCGGCTTGAATTGGGAGGTCAATTTCCAACTAACACGAGTGGTGGTCACTTATCAGAAAGTTATATGCAGGGATGGGGTCTTAACGTAGAGGCTGTCAGACAGATACGTGGTGAATGCAATCAAAGACAAATCAAAGATGCCAAGTTGATTCAATACATGTGCGCCGCACCTTTGATGACATCCATTATTTATGGAAAAGATGCCGTATGAGCGATTATTTAAAACCCCTTCCCAAAATTGATGAACTCAATCAAGCACATTGGCACGGCGCTCAACAAGGCCGCCTGATGGTTCAACAATGCAAGCAATGCAATACTTATCGATATCCATTTAAAAAAATGTGTGCTGATTGTTACAGCATCGAAGTGGAATGGATACAAGTCAGTGGCAAAGGATCGATTTGGTCATGGTGTGTTTTCCATCGTCCTTACTTCAAAGGTTTTGAATTAGAGATGCCCTACAACGTCGTGCTCGTTGAACTCGATGAAGGCATACGCATTTACAGCAACTTGGTTGGTGCTTTACTAGACGAGCTTCAAATAGGCATGCGCGTCAAAGCTTGTTTTGACGCAGTTACATCAGAAGTGAGCTTGGTCAAATTTGAAAAGGATGCGCTATGACACAAACTATGCGAGCCGTTGTAGTTGATGCCCCAGGCGGCCCTGAAGTCATGCATTTATGCGATGTACCTATCCCCGAAATGCGCCCCACTGATGTATTGATTCGCGTGGAATCTTGCGGCGTTTGTTTTCATGATGTTGTCACACGCAACGGTGTTTTGCGGCGTGGTATCAAAATGCCCGTGATACCCGGTCATGAGGTTTCTGGCGTTGTCGAAAAAATTGGCCCACATGTTTTTGGATTTAAACCTGGTGACCGCGTCACCACCACACAACGAAGGCATATTTGTGGCCATTGTAACTATTGTAGAAGTTCTCGCGAAACATCATGCAACGATCGTGAATTTTTAGGTGACATAGGACTCAACGGAGGCTATGCCGAGTTTGTTGCTGTTCAACAAGATGGTGTTTGCCACATACCGCAAGGCGTTTCATTCAATCAAGCTGCTATTACATCTTGCGCCATTGGCACTGAACTCAATGCCGTGCGAGACGTAGGCAAAGTTAAAATGGGTGAGAAAGTTTTGGTCACAGGCGCTGGTGGCGGCTTAGGTGTGCATGGCATTCAATTAGCAAGACTCGCAGGAGCCTACGTCATCGCAGTTACATCCTCCACAGAAAAACAAAAAATTATTCTTGAAAATGGTGCCCATGAAGTACTATTGGTTGAACGAGGAGAAGATTTCTCTGGCGCCGTGAAAGATGCAACAGGCGGTAACGGCGTTGATGTGGTGATTGATAATGTGGGTAGCCCCACATTTGAAGCAACACGTCGTAGCTTGGCTATGGGCGCTCGTTGGATTTTTGTAGGACAAGTGACGGGAGACTTCGTCAAACTCAATCCCGCGCAATTGTTCATGCGGGACATTTCCATCCTGAGTGCGAAAAGCACTTCCAAACGACAACTCCAAGACGCTCTCGATTTGGTGGCACGCGGCGACATCAAACCCGTCATCACTGGAGAGATGTCTCTCGAGCACGCAGCACAAGCACACAGTGACGTCGAGGCAGGCCGCTCGACTGGGCGCATCATCTTAAAACCTAGACTTTAAGAAATCTAGAAACAACGGGTAGAAGTAAATGGATTTACCACGCAACCGCACCTTTCCAGGACTGATGGACGAAATGGCCGAGCGTTACGGCGAACGAAATTTTTTAACTGATAATTTTCGACGGGTGAGCTATAAAGAATTTAGACATGAAGTACGCCATCTTGCAAAAGCACTGTACAAAATTGGCGTACGCAAAGATACAAAAGTTGCGCTCATCATGGGCAACCAAATCGAATGGTTGGTGATTGATTTTGCGGTCACACTCTTGGGCGGCGTCTTGGTGGGCGTCAATACGTGGTGGAAAAAAATGGAGCTACATCATGCGTTGCTTAGCACTGATTCTTCTATTCTCATCATGGTGGATCAATATTTAAGCAATAACTACAGCCATGCCATGCGTGAGATCGGCGATCTTTCAAAAGCTTTGCCCGAGCTCAAAAAAATTATTGGCTTTGGAACAGATTTATTGCCTGGCGCAATCAAATACGATGCTTTGCTAAAATTAGGCGACGGCGTAGACGATGCATCCATTGATGATTTACAACAAAATGTCATGCCTGATGACAACGCTTACCTCTTGTTTACATCAGGCTCAACGGCAAGGTCCAAAGCAGTTGAACTCACTCACCGTGGCTGCATTGAGAATACCCACGGCATTGGCGAGCGCATGTACCTCACAGAATTAGATCGAATGCTAATGCCAACCTCCATGTTTTGGAGTTTGACATGTATCAATGGTTTATTTGCGGTAATGACACATGGTGGTTCATTGGTCATCTTATTTAAATACGACATCGATGAACTCTTCCAAACCATGGAAAGAGAGCGTTGCACTGGCATCTACACGCTCCCCAATATTGCACTTGCAATGCATGCCTACCCTCATCGTAACAAGTTTGATCTGTCAGCATGGCGCACTGGCACCGTGCGCTCAGGATTGATTCATCTAATGCACGAAATGGGTGGGCATGAAATGATCAGTGGCTACGGTTTAACCGAAGGCTATGGACACAGTTGCGATACCGATGCGCGCGCGCCCCTTGAAACCAAGATGCGCAATGCAGGCAAGCCACTCACAGGTGTTGAAATCAAAATCATTGACCCTGATACACAGCAAACATTACCTAACGGCTCAGCTGGTGAAATTCTTCTGCGAGGATACATCACACCTCGCTACTATAAAAACCCCGAACGCACACGCGAGGTTATTGATACTAACGGCTGGTTTCACACAGGAGACGTGGGCGTACTTGAAGAAGATGGCAGCTTAACTTTTAGAGGTCGCTACAAAGAGCTCATTAAAACAGGTGGCATCAATGTGGTCCCCGTCGATGTAGAGGACGTATTGCACACCCACCCTCACGTACGACAAGCCGTGGTAGTGGGTTTACCCGACAAAGAACGCGATGAGATTGTTGCAGCCATGGTGGTTGCTCATATCGGTCAAACTATCGATATCAATGACTTATTGTCGCATTGCAAAAAAACTGCAGCTGCTTTTAAAATTCCGCGCTATATTTTGGTTGTTAATGACGATCAAGTGCCCCTCACCGATACGGGTAAAGTACACCGAGGTAAAACACAAGAGATTCTAGAAAAGAATTATTTATCAAATAAAAGCACAAGCTAAATTCCGTAATGGTGGAAAAAATTCCTCTCCATCGCAGTGCTGCTTTCGTCGGTATTGGCCACTCGGATTGGCGTCAAGACTGGAATCGAGTTCGTCAAGGCGAAGTGCCCTTCGATTCATATGGTTATGCAACCGTCGCATTTCAACGCGCATTGCAAGACGCAAAAATCAGCGCCCAAGAAATTGATGGGCTTATATCCGGTCAATCCACATCGTATGAGCGCATGGGCGAAGTACTCGGTTTAAATGTACGATGGGGCGGCTTAGGCAATGCAGTCATGGCCATCTCGCAAGCTGTCATGGCCATCGAAACAGGCATGGCCGAAGTTGTGGCATTGGTTTATGGCAACAACCAACGCTCGGCCAAGGTTCAATATGGTGGCGAAAAAGCCATTGGAGGAGAAAGCGTTCTCTCTTATGTTTATCACGCGCCGTGGGGCATGACCTCCCAGGGAAGTTTGTACGCCATGCTTCAAAGGCGTTATGCACAAGAGCGTGGCTACACAGAAAGTGATTTAGGACAAGTTGCCGTTGCACAACGCGCATGGGCCTCCAAAAACCCGCATGCCATTCAACAGAAGCCAATAACAATTGAAGATTACCTAGCATCCAATTATGTATGCGAGCCATTGCATTTGTTTGATTACTGCTTGATCAATGATGGTGGCGTGGCATTGATTTTGGCCGAATCAAATCGTGCGCGCCACATGTGCGACAAGCCTGTCTATATCGAAACCATTGCTCGCTACGATTACAACCAAAACGGCACATCCCTCAGGCCCCAACTCCAAACTTTTTATACACATGCACAACAAAAAGTGGCCGATCGCATTTTTAATGCGACTGGATGGGGCCCTGAAGATATGGATCTAGTACAAATTTACGATAGTTTTGCTGTTCACATCCCTTTGGCATTAGAGGGTTACGGATATTGTAAGCCGGGAGAATTCCCCAAACTCTGCAAAGAACAAGGCATCGGTCCTGGTGGCAAAAAACCCGTTAACACCAGCGGCGGTCATCTTTCAGAGTCTTATATGCAAGGATGGAATCACCAAATAGAAATGATTCGTCAATTGCGTGGCACATGTGGCGAGCGGCAAATTCAAAAATGCAATCGTGGGCATTATTCATCCGATATCTTTGGCAAGGCCTTCTCCATTATTTATGGATGCTGATATACATGAAAGATAAATCGCCCATCGCACCACCAACCGTTTTAGGCCTCTACGATCGTCCCATGTGGGATAGCATTCGTGCAGGCGCTATGCGTTTGCAACAATGCAATCAGTGCAGCACCTTTCGCTATCCACCAGGCCCTACTTGTGGATCGTGTTTGTCTATAGATTTTGAATGGCAAACTATTTCGGGCAAAGCAAGCATTTGGAGTTGGGTTGTATTTCATCGCCAATACTTAGAGGCTTACCCCACGCCCTACAACGTGATCAGCATTCAGCTGGAAGAAGGCCCATTGATGGTGTCTAATTTAGAAGGACCAGAACCTATAGGCAGTTGGATTGGACAAGATGTCGAAATATGCTATGTCACTTTAAAGAGCGGAATGGTATTGCCTCGTTTTCGTCTTGTTGAATAAGCGGCAGATTTCATTACATGGAAAGTCGACTTTGTATTGATGAAGCAGGAATGGTCGCTTGAGCAGCCGCTATGAACAAGTTGTTGGTATATGTGTGGCTCGCAGTCCAGCTGTCGGATCACATAATCTTTCAAAAGTGCTTATTTAATTTCAGACGTGTTACACGTCTTGAATAATGGCCGCTTGCGCTTCTTGGTCCTGCAAAACCATCTTCGCAAATCGTGGCGACCATGAGTCGCGAGATAAACAAAGTGCTACAGATGCCTGAGTTGCAAGCAAATAGGCGCAACACCAGAAGCTCTGGCGAGCATAATTCGCGATGAAGTGCAGAAATGACCTCGCTTTTAGGGTCAAATTGATATCAATGAAAAAAGCATGTAGCTGCTTGGGAATGTTGGCTAACACATATTAGGATTAGCCCTACTGCATAGACCGCTAATCAGTAGCTTTGATGTTGTTATCCTTAATGACCTTGGCCCACTTGCGGCTTTCGCTTCGAATAAATCCAGCGAACTCTTCAGGTGTTGTGGGCATGAGGTCAAACATCTGCTTAGACAGTTGCTCGCTCATTGCGGGATCTTTCAGGATCGCCACCAGTTCATTGTTTAGTCGCTGGATGATCGGCTGCGGTGTCCCGCTGGGAACGAGCGCGCCAAACCAGGAGCCAGCTTCGTATCCAGGGTATCCAAATTCAGAAATTGTCATAACGTCTGGCATGACAGGCGAACGGCGGGCGCTGGTTATAGCAAGTGCCCGTAATTCCCCGGAACGAACGCGTGGTGCGGAGGTGGGTGCATTGTCGAACATAAAATCGAGTCGGCCGCCAAGCAAGTCAATCATTGCTGGACTCCCGCCGCTGTAACCGATGTTGGAAAGCTTCACGCCCGCCATGCCACCAAGTAGACCAGCTGAAAGCTGACCTGAAGATCCAACACCCACCGAGCCAAAGGTCAACTGCTCTGGTTTTGTGCGTGCTGCTTCGAGCAGATCGTTGAGAGTCTTGTAAGGTGAGTCCTTGCGGACTACGACAATATTTGCAACCGATGCGAGCATCGTGACAGGAGCCAGGTCCTTGATTGGATCGTACTGCATTTTGACCATGTGTGGCAGCACGGTGAGTGGGCCGATCACCCCCACAACCATCGTGTAACCATCAGGTGCCGCCTTGGCAACTATGTCGGTACCGATTAGACCGTTAGCGCCGGGTCGGTTTTCAACAATAACTTGCTGCCCCAGTCTGGATGACAATTGTTGTGCTAACAGTCGTGTCAGTACGTCCGATGTACCACCTGCTGGATAAGGTAAAACCCAACGTATGCTCCGATTTGGCCAAGGCTGCACTGATATATTTGTCTGAGCTTGGACACTTTGACCGAACAGACAAGCCAGTAATGCGATGGTTATGAAGTTTTTTAAGATTGACACGTGAATACTCCCTTTGAATTAGATAGAACAGGAACGTTGGAATCATTTAAAAGTGAAAACCCTGAATTTGGCGGCCATTTTCAATGCTGTTTTTTAGTGGGTTGCCAGCAGATGAGTTGCACGCTGCCATCCTCACTTGGTGTGAAAACAGCCTCAACAGCCATGCCTGCGTGCAGGGTTTCTGCCTCTCCATTTACTAGGTTACCAACCATGCGGACGCCTGGGGCATCAATCAGCTCGACCAGTAATACGGTGTATGGTGTTGAAAAGCCTTGAGTCAGGCTGCGATGAATCACAGTCCAAGAAAAAACCGTGCCAAAAGTACTGCGCAATGACCAATCGATGTTTTCCGAACCGCAATATGTACAACCTAGGCGGGGTGGCCATTGATAACGACCACAGTCCATGCAATGTTTGACGTTTATTTCACCTCGGGCGGTACCCTGCCAAAAATAGCCATTTTCGGAATCCTGCAGGTCGGGTAGTGGTCGAGTTGGCATATCAGTTCCGCAAAATGGCCATGGCGCCGTCTCCGAGATCACCCCAGCCTGTTACGGCTATGTATCGGGCTTGCGCAATTTGCCGATCACCGCAGTTTCCACGAAGCTGGTGAACACCTTCTATGACATGGCCCATTCCTGCAATGTGTGCCTCTGAAAGAAGGCCGCCGTGAGTGTTGATAGGTAATTTACCGCCGAGTTCGATGTTGCCATTACGTACAAATTCACCTGCGCCGCCACGGGGGCAGAAACCAGCCTCCTCAAGTTCCAGTAAGGCTACATAAGTAAAACAATCGTACACCATCGCCCCGTCCATATCAGTCGGTTTTACTCCGGCCATTTCGAAAGCGCGCGGCGCTGCTTTAGTTAGGCCAATATCGAATATGTTGGGACGGTTAACAAGGTCATCTGAACCCATCGGCTTGGCTTGCGCAGCGCCACTGATAAAGACAGGCTTATGCGGCAAGTCACGAGCAGCAGACGCAGAGGTAACTACGTAGGCAGCACCACCGTCGGTTTCAAGACAGCAATCGAAAAGTAAAAATGGATCGTAAATTGGCCTTGACTTTAGGTAGTCGTCCTTTGTCATTCGCGTGTCGAACATCATCGCATTTGGATTGAGGTTGGCGTGGCGGCGCATCGCCAATGCGAAATCCGCTGCTGCCTCGCGCTGGGTACCGAACTCGATCATGTGTCGGCGGGCAAGCATCGCATACCACTGACCTGGAACCGACCAGCCATAAGGCTGCTCAAAGTCTCGCCTGAAAGTTTGGCCGGGCATGACGCCCATACGATCATCCACTCGAGCGCCTGAGCGGCCATTTCGTGCACAGAACATCAAGACATTTTTTGCGACGCCAGTGTCTATGAGCATTGCTGCGACTAGCAAATTGGCTACTGGAGTGGCACCTCCCATTTTTATTATCGAGGAATAACGGAGGTCAGCTAAACCGAGCTGCGCTGCCATTTCATCAGCCGTGGGTCCAACTGCATATGGGAGTATGGCATCGATATCCGAAGGCTTAAGTCCGGCATCAGATATTGCAGCACGGGCCGCCTGCAGTGCCAGTGCAGCAACACTTCGACCGCTAGCTTTTGAAAAGTCCGTCTGGCCAACGCCAGTGATGCAGGCCTTATCGCTCAAGTGGCGCAGCTTACTGTAGTCGCTCATTTAGTCTCCGTGAGCCTAAGCACAATCAATGCATCAGCAACCGTTGCCCCCATGCCAACAGTGTGTACGATTAATGGGTTAATGTCGACTTCCCTGACCCACTCCCCGAGCTCAATCATTAGCGTTGACAATGCAACAAGCACCTGGGCCACGGCATCCCTGTCGGCAGCTGGCTGGCCACGTACGCCATCAAAGATAGAAGCGGCGTGCAGTTCTCCAAGCATTTCAAAAGCGCCATCCCGTCCCAGAGGGGCCAGTCGAAGGACTGTGTCGCGCAGAACCTCGACCAGCACGCCACCCATGCCAGCTAGTAGCACGGGCCCAAACTGTGCATCTTGATAGGCGCCAATAACCACCTCCAAACCTTTCGCTGCCATAGGCGTAACGAGAACGCAGCCAAGCTCAGCTCCGGGCCTGTAAGCATTAACACTGCGAAATATCTTATCGTAGGCTAGGCGTATAGCAGCGGCATCCGTTAGTCCCAGTTGTATGCCGCCGGATTCCGTCTTGTGTAGGATCTCGGCAGAGTGAATCTTAAGGGCCACTGGATAGCCAATTCGCTCAGCTTCAAATACGGCTTCGTCAGCATTAGAGGCCACTGCCTCACTGGGGATATTGATACCATAAAGTGCCAGTAACTGTTTACTGTGGTGTTCAGTAAGCGCCGAGCCGCTTGTTGATAACAGACTACGCGCTTTTGCCACTCGTGCCTCGTCGATAACAGGTGTGACGGCTTGGTCTGTAGTGAGCAACGCTTGAAATTTCCGGAACTGTGCTACCCCAGAGATGGCCCGTAAGGCACTATCGCAAGTGCAAAATACCGTGACACCTTCTTTGGCTAGACGCGGAATCGCGTGGTGCAGGTCAGTATGATCGGCAGCCCACATCGGTACGAAAAGTTTACCGGCAAAGCGCACAGCTGCAGCGCAGTCATCGACTAGGCGCTCTGCATAAGTTAAACCAGAGATGGCTAGCAGCACGACATCTACATTTTCGTCTAACGCCAAGATACCGGCTAGTTTCCCGACCACTCCAAAGTCGCCAGACCAAGTGGCCATAGCTGCATCCAGAGGATTCAAGCCACCGCTGACACCCGAGATGGCCATCAAGGCGTCGCTGGTGCGCGAAGAAAGCTGAGCCATCGTGACGCCATGTCTTGCCGCGCCATCAGCCAGAATGCCGCCCATTGCACCAGACATGCTGACCACCGCGATTCTCGCTGTATCTGTGCGATTGGCAATCTTTGAATCTCTCGCTAAGAGGGCAGCGGTAAGAAACAATTCGTCAGGGTCCTGAACGCGGACTACCCCGCACTGTCGAAAGGCGGCCGCATAAACATCGTCGTCGCCAACCAAAGAGCCAGTATGAGCCAGAGCGCTTTCTCTTGCCACCTCAGAAGCACCAGTTTTGAGCACAACGCAGGGCTTTCCAGCTATTGCCGAACGCAGCATAGCTGCACGGAAACGAGAAGTATGACCTAAGGCTTCGGCAAACAAGGCAATCACTTGAGTGTTCGGGTCGTCCAACATGTACTCGATGCATTCGACGTTGTGAATATCTGCTTGGTTGCCTGTGGTGATCACGTAGCTGAAACCGATACCACGCTCTTGTGCCCGGTCAAGGATGGAGGCTGCCAACGCGCCGCTCTGAGTAACGAAGCCGATACTTCCGGTCAGCAGCGGGCGATTTAATAAACTGGCCGAACCGAAAAGATTCACTCGTCCATGACTGTTTAAATAGCCGAAACAATTTGGTCCAAGCAGCCGGATCTTGTTCGATTGAGCAAACTCAACCAACTCTAATTCGTCTATCTTGCCTTGCGTACCGGATTCAGCAAAACCGCTTGTGATCACAGTAATCGCTCTGACCCCTTTTATGCTGCACTCGGCAAGACTGGCAGCCAGCTTTTCCTTGGGTAAAATAAGTAAAGCTGCATCGACATGCCAAGGCACGGCTGAGATACTGGGGTAGCAGACAAGATCGCCAACTTTTTCGTAGCGGGGATTGATCGGATAAATATGACCCTTATAGCCGTGATGCAGAAGGTTTTCAACAAAACGACGCGCCATGCTATTACGCGCTGACGGATCGAACGCGCCGCCGCGAACTCCGACGATGGCAATGCTGCGGGGGTTGAGCAGGCAGTCAAGAGACTTTTCTGAAATGAGTTCAACCATATCCATTCCTGCTTAATTTGAGGTTAGGCGTGTTCTGTGAGGGATCTAAACATTATTAGACTTCGTGGAGAAACGATTGACTAAACAATTTCACTGTATTTCATTAGCCTGAAAATAACAAGAACTTTTCGAAAAAATCTGAGAGATATTTGACACGGCTACTTCTCTCAAATGACGTAGCCCTCCCCTGCCAGTTACGCCTTATGACTGAAGGTATCAATGGAGCATCATCTTTTCAAAAATTCTGGTAGACAATTTACAGCCATGAACATAATTGAGCAGCGCTAACACAGTAATCAAGGCAAACACAAATGGCCCAATTTTCTTGAAGATCAAACCTAAATGTATTTTTAACTCTCCCGCTGATACGACGTACTTATTGCTCATAGGAATCGGCCTGCTTGCCAGATTGGCAGCGCAGGCGAAAGGACTAGTTCGTATTGGATCCAAAATTGATACCTAGGACATGCTACTGGGCAACATCATGTTGATTGCACTCTAGGCCAACGGCATCAAGGCTAAAGATAAGGTCTCTCTCGGCAACACGAAGATCGTTCGCAATGCACTGCTTGCCGGTGAGATTGATATCTAACCCGAATACACAGGTAATATCGCCTTCATGCTAGACGCAGAAAACAGTCCAGCTTGGAAGGACTTTAAGGTAGGCTACGAGTTGATTAAAAACCAGCTCAAGTTCGTATTGTGTCATTGCGTGCTTGTCATCGCTGAATGTGATGGGTAAATTTGTAGCGCCTAGCATCTCACCCACTTTGTTCTCTTGGGTGCAACGCTTAAATCATATTAGATAAACCATCCACCATCATGGCGGAAAAATCGGTGTTACCTTTTCATATAAAAACTGTGGTCCGAACAAGCCAAGATCGCCGGTTAGCAGCTTAAGTTCCTCTAACGACTAGGACGCACCCATCCTATTTTGAAGCCCTTTTCCAAAGGCATTAAATACCAAATTCTTTACGATTTGGACAACGTCTGATATCACATTCAAACTCAAGGGGTCTGTTCACCAACGTTTGTCTTTCCAATCTGCATATCATCAGGACTTTTTGAATTTTAATTCTAGAAGCTTTCTTTCAAATCAGTAAAGTCTTCAAACTCAAACCTATAGGCGTTGTCTAGCCGAACTAGCATTTTTTCAGCCTCTGAAGATCATTTTTAAGCCACAAAAATTCGTCTTAATATTCCAGTGCGCCTCGGTGAGTAGCGTCCAGATTCAAAGCGGCGACACTTTTATGCAGGAACAAAAAAGGGAATGCTTTGCCCAGACAAACTGGCTGAAAAATTAACCTTGACCCGCATGCCAATGTGCACATCAGTCCAATTTGGAGCCTGTAAGTGGGTTAACACATGCACACCCTCATCGAGCAGCACGTAGGCCATCAAATATGGGGTATCTACACCGCGAACCATTCGGGTGAATGTATAGACTTCACCCCAACCCTTTGCGGTACGCCACTCGGTTTTATCACTTCCGCAGTGGGGGCAGTAGGATCTCGGATAGTAGTGAGTTGTGTCGCAGGCTTTGCAGTGTTTCAGCATTAGCCTACCTTCTTGTGCTTGCGCCCAGTAAGTCTGGCTCTCTGAATTTTTCAAAGGATCTTGAAAGATAAACGGTACGACTGTTGTGTTCACATCAAACTCTTTTCATGATCAAAGTGGCCGCGCCATGGCGTGAACCCAAAAAACCACCAATGCCATTCGCCAAAGCGAACTCCAGGTTAGGCACTTGCACATGGGGATGAGCCTCACCGCGAAGTTGTCGTACAGCCTCAATTATCTTGGTCATACCACCGCGGTTTCCAGGGTGGTTGTTGCAAAGGCCGCCGCCATCGGTGTTAACAGCCAGTCGACCTTCACCTGCAATTAACTGGCCATTGACAACGAAGCGACCGCCTTGACCTTTTGCGCAAAAGCCTAGGTCTTCGAGCTGTATCAGAACTGTGATTGTGAAGCTATCGTAAATCGAAGCGTATCTGATATCGCTTGGGGAAATTCCTGCTTGCTCAAATGCACGGGGCGCCGTCCAAGCCGTGGCTGAATGGGTCAAATCCACTCGTCCGCCCGACTGACCCTTGACGGATGCCGACATACCCACCACTTTGACCATGGGTTGTCGCAATGTTTTGGCTATCTCAGGATGCACCACCACAACGGCTCCTCCACCGTCTGTGACGACGCAACAATCTGCACGACGTAAAGGGTCGGCTACGCGCGGTGAGTCCAAAACATCTTGCACAGTCATCACGTTGCGTAACAATGCGTGCGGGTTATGTTGGGCATGATGCGACATCGCTACCTTGATCCATGCCAATTGCTCAGAAGTGGTGCCAAATTCGTGCATGTGACGCATCGCGCACATGGCATAGCTGTTGAGAGGTGTGGGCAAGTAATGACGCTCGAACTCAGCGTCCGGCGCAGTATCTCCATAGTTTCGCGGTTTGGTGCCGCTGGAGCCCTCGGACTTAGGTCGCCCGGCTAAGGTGATCAAGGCAATTTTGCAGCGCCCTGCGGCAATGGCTGCAGCGGCTTCTCCCACATGAGATAGATAGGAGGCACCTCCTAACTCAGTGGTTTGAACCATCTGAATCCGCTTTAGACCCAAGTAATCAATCATCGATGTAGGGCCCAAACCTGGTGCGTCTCCAGCACAAAAATAAGCGTCTACATCGCTGGCCATGAGCCCCGCATCGCGCAGAGCGCCGTGAGCTACATCGGCGTGTAAACGTGCCACAGAATGATCAGGTGCGACCCGCAATGGATGTTCATATATACCGGCGATACAGGCCTGGATACTAGTATTCATATTTTTAAATTTCGGATGTCATTGTCCATATTGAAGAGAGACCTGCATACAACTTAATTTAAATTAATTCGGACTTTGCTGCTGGCTTGAGCTACCAACCGATCTCCACACCATAATTGCTGATTGATACGAAATATGCAGACATCATCAATATGGTCGATAGCGTCAATGGTTCCTTTGACTACCAAATGGTCTCCGGCAAAAGCCATCGATTTCATCTTCAAACTCATGCTTTGAATGAACGCTTTAGGACCGGCCCACTGCATAGATTCTCGTGCAAACACGGCACCAAAGATCTGACCATCGATCACCACACCAGGCAATTGCATAGATTTTGCGTAGTCTTTGTCGAAGTGCATACGGTGCCAGTCCCATGTAGCAGCTCCATAGGCCATCAGGTCGACTTCAGTGAAGGTGTGGCCGCACTCTGGCAGCGCTTGTCCAACGCTGAGTTGACGGGGATCAAGGCTGGGTTTGAGCATGCTGCGCCATGGGTTGAAAGACCAGAGTTTCTCGGTTGGTGGCCACAGTGGCGCCATGCGCATCTACATAAGTGGCAACCGAGATGACAAATAACTGAGTACCGCCACGGGATGATAATTTTTCTTCCATGCTCTCCAGAGTCCATGTCACTGAGATGCGATCAGTGGCGAGAACAGACCGGACGAACGTGTAGTCGTTTCCGGCTCTGATCATACGGCACCCAAGCACTGGTAAATGCCACTCGTGTCCAATGTAGCCCTCAAGACTGGGTTTGCGATGGGCATATTGACAGGTTTCGCACACCAATGTGGGAGGCGCAATCACGCCCGCATGTCCTGCAGCCTGCGCATAGGAATGGTCCAAGTAAAGAGGGTTGTCATCGTGCGTCGCCAAGGCAAAGTAGCGAATTGATGCTTGACCCAACGGCTCTCGTGCCGGGTAATGCACTTTCTGACCGATGAATGCTTTTAATTGAGGTGTGAGCAAGGTCATCTCTTAACTCAAAATAGCAAAGGGATCAACCTCAATTTTCATCTCGGGGCGAAGTAAGGCCTCGCAAATCAATCCAGTTGATGCAGGATAAGGCGTGCACAACAAGGTAGAACGCACTTGAGCCACATTGCGGTATTGTTCAAGTGCACTGGGACTCACATACTCAATCGTTTTGACCAAATTTTGTGGGCCCGCACCCGCAGCCTCCAGAACTGTGATGATATTGCGATAAATGTATTCTGCTTGGGCGACCACATCGTGTTCGTGCATGACTTGCCCGGTGGCGGGATCGAGCGAACCTTGCCCCGACATAAAAAGCAACTTACCGGCCTTGACTGCTGGACTGTAAGTGAGATTTTGATAGCGAGTCCAACCCGGATCGATGCACTCGATTGCATCACGCGAAACAAGGAAGTCATACTGAATTAAAGCCTCAGGATGTACCAAGCGCGGCATGATGAAGCCAGCAGCGCAGGGGTAAATAGGTCCTAAGTGCTGCCTTCGGATACCACCCGTCCTTTTGTAATTCGTTAAGCCAGCCGCAGTTAGGTAATCAACAGTTTTAACAATATTGCCAAAACCCAGCCCTAGTGCAGCCAGCATTTTTCCGGTCTTTTCAAAAATATAGGCCGTTTGCGCCACGATATCGCCCGCACCTACTATACGACCTTGCTCATCAACAGGCTGTACTGTGGGAAGATAGACCATGCCCGCAGAATCACGAGCAGGCGATGAAACAGAACTAACATTCGTGACCAAGTCCACAGGGCCAGTTGTGATTTCGATTTCAATGAAAGCCTCTGGTCGAAGCAGACTTTTGACTGGTACGGTGTGGACTGTAGGGTGGTGCCTTCCAAAAACTTCTGCGCGCACTGCAGCGGCTTCAGCATAACGTTCAATTCCTTCGGGTCGAACATATTCAACCACTCGAACCACATCGTGAAAGTCCATGCCGGCAGCATCTAAGATCGCGCCGATCTTGGCGTAGGCCGTGCGAACTTGATCTGTCATGCTGCCGCGCACCACAATTTTTTTGCTGACAGGGTCATACTCAGAGGCAGTATGGCCGGACAAATATGCCCCGTAATCAGTCTTCAGTCCCAAAGAAAACGAATACCGCGCATAGTCAAACCAAGGGAAATGTAAGGGAGTGATGGCTTGTATTTTCATAAAATTGAACAGATGAAGAATATGAAATTCAGACCCATCATATGGCCCACCTCGCGCCAAGAATCGCCCTGCTGATATGGCGAAACAGGACGCTTTTCGAACTTGCAGGACACATAGACATAGCTGATACGGCCTACTTAATTTTCTGAGGAGCTACCTCTCATCCGAGATTGACCACAATCCCTGACAGCTGACTTGCCCTAGGTGAAGCGAGGTAAGTCACGGCATCTGCCACCTGCTGTGGCTCGATCGCAGGCAGAAAAATACCGTCTTTAATCAAATCAGCAGTGCGGGTCGGGTCCCCGTAGCGCTGCTGTGCTGTCGATTGAAGTAATTTGTCGATGCGCTCAGTGCGGGTTGACGGGGGGTGGACACCCATCACGCGAACACCAAACTTTTTTGAGCCTAGGCCAAGCCCCTTGGTGAATGCTGCTAGAGCAGCATTAGCAGTTGATCCGCAGATGTAGTCGTAGGATGCTCGTTCCGCCGCCATGCCTATGACGTTGATAATCACGCCGCTCTGACGTTCCGTCATAAAAGCATAAGCTTCGCGGGAAAGATTGATATAACCAAACAATTTCAACTCCCACGCATTACGCCATTGCGCTTCGTCAAGCATCTTCAGAGTACCCGAGGGAATGTCGCCCGCATTATTAACCAAGATATCCACTGTGGCACACAATTTTGCTGCTTGAGTGAAGTTTGTTTGATCTCGCAGATCGAGTGAATGTGTCTCTACCTTAACCGGGTGGGTATCAAGAATTTGATTTTGAACCGAAGTCAGTAGCGCCTGATTGCGGGCGACTAAAATCAAGTTGCAGCCTTCAGCGGCAAATGATTGAGCGCAAGCGGCGCCGATTCCCTTAGAGCCGCCGGTGATAAGAACGGTTTTTCCGGCAAGATGAAGGTCCAATTGTGGCTCCTTTGTTAAAGCTTGAAAACATGATGCTTCGTGCAGTATAAGCAGATTGCGATATGAAGACAGATCAGCGCTTGTCGACAAATCGTCGGGCTTTAGTCTGGCTAGCTGGGTCATAAATGTCGGTCACATTTGTAAACTCGACTCTCGGTTTGACACGCACCGCCTGCTGCACGCGATCTGCAATATCGTTGGCCAATTGGTCTTTGGCAAGCGACTTAGTTGACATTCGTACCAGTAATTCGTCCATCGAAAACGGATCATTGAGATCGACGCGTTGCACGACCACCTGAACCTCGTCAACGTCTGCAAGGCCTTGCAAGGCATCCAACAGCACTGCAGGATTAATCAGCATACCTTTGACTTTTACCAAATCCTTGGTGCGCACGACAGGGCCAATGATGCGTTCTCCATGGCGACCGCAATGGGGACAGGGGGTGCGATCTATCGACACTACATCGCCCACAAGAAAGCGAATCAAGACTGTGCCCCTTCGGTCTAAATGAGTCACTGCCAGAGCGCCGCGCTCGCCATCGGGAAGTCGCCTTCCAGTGTCGGGATCAACGACCTCGTGAAATTGAATTTCTGGCGCTGGATTATGCCAATCGCCTTCTTCGTGGCACTGTGCGAATGCGCCCATTTCGGTCGAGCCGTACCGATCGAAAACAATCGTGCCATGAGCGCCCAACAAGCGTAAGCAACGTCGAATTTCATCACGCATTGAAGGCGACGAGGCTTCACCGGTGATAGCGCACATCCGAACGCTTCTGAAGTCCGCTCCAGTTTCGATGGCTTGCAACAACACGCGGCGTATAAAACTCGGAATCCCCCACAAGATGGTCGCCCGGTGTAGCGCGATGCTGCGCACCGCTTGATTCATCGATCGATGCACGTTGAATGCGCCATGCGCAGCGCCTGGAAGGACACCGAAAATTGTGGCTCCTGCAGCATAGGCATTGGTCGCAGAACGCACGAATGCACCCATCGGTGCGGGTGTCAAAGGGAACAGATTGGCAATGACGTCTGTTTCTCTAATGCCCGAAATCTCAGATACGCGAGCCGATTGGAAAAGGTATGCATGATAGTCGTGGGTCGTGTTGTAAACAGGGGTAGGCTCGGAGGTCGTGCCAGTGGTGTAAATCACTTCCCAGAGTACCCGCTCGTGCAATGGAAGGTCGGGCAATTGAAGGCGAAAACTTTCCGGGTCATCCATCAGGTCTTGCTTGGACGTAAGCGGCAGACTTTCAAGCTCGGACAAAGAGTTGATTTGCGAAACATCTACCCCCGCCTCATTCCACTTTCGCTTGTAGTAAGGGTGGCCGCGTGCGCATAGCGCAAGCATGGCACGAAGCTTCTCAGTCTGTACCAGCGCGATCACATCGTCAGGCTGCTGCAGAATGTCCCTCATTTGCTAAAGCCTGGCTCAGGATTGCACTTGATCAATGCAATCTTGTCATTCTGGAAGACCAAGTTACCAGCTTGGTTGTAGACATGGTCTCGGAAGGTGACGACGCCTTTCCTGGCATCTGAAGCGAGCCGTTTGTTCACGACTTCGACTTCTGTGCGCAAGGTGTCGCCGGGACGAACGGGCGCGAGAAATCTCGCATTTTCTAGCGCCAGAAGTCCGAGAATACTCTCTGAAAATAAGGCCCCGGTCATGGCTGTCGAGAATGACATGATCAAATGGCTTGGGCAGATAAGACTTCCGAAGTCGGTTTTGGCAGCTGCTGAATCGTCAAGAAATAGTGGAACCTCGTAGCGGACTAACTTACAAAATGCAAGGTGGTCCTCAAGTGTGATCAGCCTTGAGGTGGTAGCGTATCGCATGCCGACCTCGAACGCCTCGAAATAATGACTGGTCGCCGTCATGGAGAGTAAGGTTTTTTGGTGTTTCGCGCGGTTTTGTAAGGCTGTTGAGTTTCGGTGGAAACTTCGACTCGCTTTTCAGATGTTGGCCCTTTAGCGTCTTTGTGCTGCAACGATTTCATCAGAAAACTAGCAATGCCGGTTGCAAGTTCTTTGGGAGCCAAATCGCCGTCTGGTCGATACCACTTCGGCAGCCAGTTGATCGATCCGAGCATGATCAGGCTGGCTAATTTGGTATCCTCACATACATAAAGACCTTGCCGCATACCAGCATCTATCAACTGACGTACACCAGATTCGAATTCGTCACGCCGCGCCACATAATGGCGGCGCTGGAGAGGCGAGAGATTTTCCAAGTCGGTCAGCAAAACGCCACCAAAGCCATTCTCTAGCATGCCTGTGATGTGCCGCACCAGCAGGGTTTGCAGCGGGTCGATCTGGCTGGCTGGCGCAGCCTGTATGTCGTGTAAGGCTTCTAAGCTCAAGTCCATACAGCGCATGTGACACTGAAAAAGTATGTCTTGCTTGCTCTTGAAGTAGTAATAAAGATTGCCCTTAGTGATGCCCAGCTGGTCGGCCACGTCTTGCATCGTCAGGCATGACAGGCGGGAATTTCGCAGCACAGTCCCGACGCTCTGCAAGATCGCGTCGCGACGTGAACGCTTGGGTGCCATACGTCCGATCCACTTGCTCTCTGGGTCAAGTAGTCGGCTCTTGCCGGAGGTTGCAGGACGCACGATCGGCGCTTGTCCGTAAAAATTTGACTTCATGGTCAAAATATTACATCATAACTTTGCTTTCTGCAATTATGTTGCCTTGCATCTTCTCAATAAGCCGTGAGGGGGATGCGAAAAGCATTGGTAGTTCACGGGTTAACAGCATCAAAGGATGACTCAAATGCACAGCATTAAAAACGTACCTCAACGAGCAGTCGATATTTTTTTCAAGGTCTGCGGGCTCATCTTGTCCTGCGCCACACTGGTCGGATTTCACGCCACCGCAAGCGCTCAGCAGTATCCGACTCAACCTATCAAGATCATCAATACCTTTCCGGCAGGAGGGTCGGGAGATAACGTCTTGCGTATCGTTTTTGACAAGGTGGGGCAAGCGCTGGGACAGCCCTTCGTCATCGACACACGTGCTGGTGCAGCTGGCGCGATAGGTACCGCTTACGTCGCTAAAGCCGCACCGGACGGCTACACTTTTGTATTGGGAACGGCTAGCACTTTTGGCACTAATTCAAGCACCCAGAAAAATTTGCCATATGACCCAATTGCTGACTTCACGCCAGTCATTAACATCGCGACAACGCCTTTTTTCTTGTTGGTCAACCCTAATGTGCCAGCCACAAATTTGAAAGATTTTCTCCGTCACGTCAATACCAACCCAGGAAAACTTAATTTCGGCTCTTTCGGTCTGGGTAGTTCCAACCACCTCGCTTATGAGCTGTTCAAGCAGAATACAAACGCAGACATCGTGCACGTGCCCTACAAAGGCGGAGCGCCGCTCATTACAGCCCTCTTGGGCGGAGAAATTCAGTCATCTTTGGATGTTTATGCCACTTCCAACCAGCATGTTCGTTCCGGCAAGTTCAGGGTTCTTGGTGTGGCCTCTGCGAAACGTTTTTCTCTAACACCGGATGTCCCGACGCTCACTGAGCAGGGCTTCGCGGTGGAAGGAGGAACATTTTTCGCGCTTCTCGGCCCCGCAAAACTACCCCCGCATATCGTGGCGACCTTGAATCGCGAAATAAACAAAGTACTGCAGATGCCCGAAGTGCGCGAAAGACTGGCGGCAATTGGTGTGGAACAAGTAGGTGGAACACCCGAAGTTCTGGCCACTACGATTCGCGATGAAGTTCAGAAATGGGCTCGCTTGGTTCAATCTCGTAATCTGAAATTCGATTAAGCATGACTTTTGATGATCTTGAAAAGCAGCAAGCAGGTTGCTTCGCTTAGCGCCTAAAGCACCGCTTGCAGACTGTTTGCTATTCGATCATCCAATGTGAGATGCCTGAGCTTCTGATCTAGAGGCTTGGGCTGCCAAGTTACCAGTGATACGCCCAGATGTAAATGCCCAAGCGAGGTGCAAACCATGCCCGCGCAACAACATACCTCCCTGGGCCATACAACCAGCAGCATACAGACCAGCCAATACGGAACCGTTTGCATCAAGAACCTGGCACTTATCGTCCACGGACAAGGCACCTTCAGTGGTCGTCAGCATGGCTTGCACAGGGCCTAATGCCACCAATGGCTTCTTGGCTAAATCGCCTATCGCAGATGCAAGCGAAAGCGCATCCATCCCCAAAGAAATAGCCAGACTATTCGAATTCTCGGCGCTGTGTACCAAGTCGGGCCTACCACGCGCGTAATCTTGAAAAAAAGCGTATGCGATGCCCGGGGCTGTCGAAATGTAATTGGGCAATGCACTGAACGCCTTGGCGACCTGAGCCGTCATCACAATGTAGCCAGTACGATCAACTGTGTGCGCGACTGATTGTGCCGGCCGAGCTGAATCTAGGATGTGCCCAGTTGATGACACCAGCACTGCTCCAGCTTTAAACAAACTCTCCGATGGAGACATATTTGCGATCATGAGTGAGCGAACCAGCGGCTTGAGCATCCACTTAGGAGCATGCATAAAAAAGATTGCTGCTGCTCGAGCCAGCCATGGCCAAGAGGGCATGCGCTCATTCAATCCGAGCCTCGATGCCCTTGGAAAACGCAGTTGAGGTCCAAAGATCGCGTCCATATTACAAAGGGCTGCATTTAATGGCTGAACCAAAGCAAATCCGTCACCTTGATTGTGTGGGTTAAGAGGCACTGCACGCGCTGCGGCGGAGGCCAGATAAGCCTGGCGCATGGTCTCGTTCCCACTAAAATCACCACTGGCTAAAATAACACCACCACGTGCCGTCGCTCGTCGATCTTGACCCTCAACTCGGTAGGTCACACCATAAACGCGACCGTTGCTGTCTTGAAGGAGCTCTTGCGAAGTTGCACCCGTGTGGATAACCGCACCAGAAAGATGAGCTGCACGTTCAAGTCGGTCGATGATCAGACGAGGACCAGGCACGGTGTTGTGCATACGAAGAACACGATGAGGTGGCTCAGCATAAGGTCCGGCAAACGCTACCCCAAGGTCTTCGAGCCAATCAACGGTTGGGCCTGCCTCACGCGCCAGCATAGCCCGGAGTCCAGGGTTGTCCCGAGGTAGCAGGTCAGCCGTAAAGGCTTCCATATCCTCCACGAAACTCTTGGGATCATCAAAGATTCCGGCTCGTTTTTGCAAGCGTGTCCCAGCAGCGGAGATGGAGCCAACAGCCAACCAAGTTGTACCGCCTAGCTGAGCTTGCTTTTCCAAAACAAGCACCCTGGCACCTGCTTGTCCTGCGGCAGCTGCAGCCGCGAGACCAGAGCCGCCGCCGCCAACAACAATCACATCAAAAGAATCATTCTCTGCAAAACGCAAGTCAGCGCCATTGAAGCTTTTTTGACCGCTCATTGAGGAGTGAGACCCGTATCCTTGACGATCTTTGCTGAGCGTGCGATGTCAAGCTCAATGAAGCGCGCAAATTCCTGCGGCGAAGTACCAACTGGCTGCATACCCGCCTTGATCAGCTTTTCAGCGGTCTCGGGTTCAGCAAGGGCCCGCTTGATTCCTTCATGGAGTTTCACGGCCACATCGGCCGGCGTGCCTGATGGCGCAAAAAGACCAGTCCATGAAAAATAATTGACACCTGTGATACCCAATTCAGCCAAGGTAGGTACGTCGGGGGCAAACTGTGAGCGACTAGGTGAGCTAACGGCCAAGGCCCGCAACTTGCCAGCGCGTACAAGTGGCATTGTGTTAGTTGGCGTCCCGAAAGAGACTTGCGTCTCTCCAGCTAAAAGCGCTTGAGCAGCAGGGGCGGCCCCTTTGTAAGGGATGTGAACTATACGAGTTGATGTAGCGGACTTAAAAATTTCTCCCATCAAGTGCTGTGGCCCCCCGGCGCCAGACGTTCCAAAGTTGTATTTGTCAGGATGAGCACGCAGTTCTTCGATCAGTTCGCGCAGGTTTTTGGTTGGCATTGAGGGGTGGACGGCGATTACCATCGGCTGTTCAATGATGTTTGATATCGGGATGAAGTCTTTCGCTGTGTCAAAATTCAGCTTCATAAGGCTCGGGTTCGCTGTGTGGGCGGGTGCACCCATTAGCAAAGTGTAGCCATCAGGCGTCGAACGGGCGACAAATTCAGTACCAATGGCTGCGTTTCCTCCCGCACGGTTATCGACCAATACACGCTGCTGAAAAAAAGTCTCAAGTCGTTCACCAATGACGCGTGCCACCACATCTACAGGGCCACCTGCGGCATAGGGAACCACAATACGGATCGGTCGATTTGGGTAGGCCTGAGACTGCGCCGCCACCGTTCCAGGCAGAGTAAGGGCTGCTAATGCAGCGAGTGCGACTAATTTAAAAAATTGTGTACGTTTCATGATCATGTCTTCTATGGGTTAATGATTTTTTTAGGGCAGTGACACGCAAGACCTTGATTTTATTGACGCAGCAAGCCCGCCTGTATGAGGCCATTTCGAATATCGATCTTTTTTTGACCACTGACCAGTACGCTTGGCGGGCGAACCCATGATGAAGAGAACTGCCCCATTTGGACGAGTGCCTCTTTTGTTGCGCCAAAGGGACAAGTCGCAGTCCAATGCATGTGGTACTCAAAAATACTGCGCATCAACGGGACTGCAAAGCTATTGTGAATTTCTTTGGCACGTTGCGCATTGCCACGAGTGGATTCGAACACCAGATCGCTCCATTTTTGCGTCCCAATTACACTAATACCAATGAGCGATCCAGGTGCGCCGTGCAAAAGCATCCCCAATAGAGAGGGCGAGTCTGCAGCGGGAAGTAGTGCAAGTTTATTGGCCAGCCGGTCGTGCAATTCCGCATATTTAGCGGGAGTACCTGACGAAGCTTTGATCGCCACGACGTGATCCAACGAGGAGATCCTTTCTAGCGCATCAAGCGAGTATGCACACCCAGAAGGTTCTGGGTACTGGAAAACGATCATGGGCAACGCAACTTCACGATCCAAACGTTCGAAAACATGGAAAACTGCCTCAATGTTGTGCGATAGGTGACGGTAAACCCGCACGTCAAATGGCGGGATGACCAGTAGCATGTCCGCGCCAGCTTCACGGGCCCGCAAACCTTGACGGACCAGTCCATCGATCGAAGAAGCTTCGATGCCCGCTATCAGCTTCAAGCCGGCTGGTATCGCAGCTCGCGCGGTTGCAATCACGGCCTGACGCTCGTCGTCGTTTAGAGCGAGTATTTCTCCCGCATGACCATTGACGGCAATGCCGTACAAGCCTGTTGCTGAACCCACAGATGCGATGTGCTCAGACAGAGAGTGATGATCTATAGCACCATCGCTGGCAAAGGGTGTGAGAGTCGCTGGAATGAGACCTTGTATGGACATAAAAGCCGCCTATTTGATTATTTGTAAATACTTTAAGCACATAAATACTCAATGTAAATTTATATTAGCACACGAAATACTTCTCAGTTAGCGTCATTTTGATGGCGTTTTCTTTTGAATCACTGACCTGCCCCATTTCCAAGATCTGCACATGGCAGCCAATGACCCTACTCGATTGAGTCGTGGCATTGGACTTTCAATTTCAGATTAACTTCAACATTTGATGAAGAGATTAAAATTCATTCCATTCTTTCAACCAGACTAGAACATGAGCATCAACACCAGCCCACACCTTTCGATCCGACCCGAATGGCTAGCTCTTCATAAAGAAGAAATCATCGAGCCCGATCTACCGATTGTTGATCCTCATCATCACTTATGGGATCATTTAGGTAATCGGTATTTTTTGCAAGATATTCTGGAAGACATTGCGTCGGGTCATCGAATCACAGCCACTGTCACCGTTGAATGCGGTGCAATGTACAACCCATTTTTAGCTCCTGAACTCAGACCGATTGGCGAAACACAATTTCTATGCGGCCAAGCATCGATGTCCGATAGCGGCAAATACGGTGAATGCAGGGTCTCTGCAGGCATTGTCGGCCATGCAGATTTACGGTTAGGTTCTGAAGTCGAATCTGTATTGCAAGCACATATAAAAGCTGGAGGTGGACGCTTCAAAGGCGTTCGACATTCATCGGTTTGGCATCATGACCCCAGCGCAAGAGGATCGTTGGCCAATCCCCCACCTTACTTATTAGCCGATCCCAACTTTAGGAAAGGATTTGCGAAACTTGCACCCTTAGGATTATCGTTTGACGCTTGGATGTATCACACTCAATTACCCGAGCTTCTTGATTTAGCGCAAGCATTTCCAGAAACCAAAATTGCACTTAATCACATGGGCGGATTTAATGGCATCGGTCCTTATGCGGGAAAAAGTGACGCGGTTTTTGCAGAATGGAGGCCAATGATGAAAGATTTGGTTTCCTGTAAAAATATCATCGTCAAAATCGGTGGCATGGGCATGCGACTATTTGGTTTTGATTTGGCTGCTCGCGACAAGCCGCCTTCCTCTTCTGAATTAGCGCAATTGTGGCAACCGTATGTCGAAACAGTGATTGAAATGTTTGGGGCCAAACGCTGCATGTTTGAGAGTAATTTTCCAGTGGACAAAGGCAGTTTCAGTTATGCCGTGACTTGGAATGCTTTCAAACGATTAACCCAACATGCCAGCACCAATGAAAAAAATGATTTATTTAATCGAACGGCGACGCGTTTTTACAAGCTTTAAGTCGTTAACTTAAACTTTTAACAGGGAAGTGAGTTGATCGGCTTTTTTGACATTTTCAAATTCATGAATCAAAGACAAGCAGTCTTTGATTTTTTGACCCGACAAACCGGAAAGAGGCATTAATTTTTGATACTTTAGATCGATGTCAGCCCAATCAATTCCACGCACGCCAGATCCGCGTGCAGCCGTGCACGTGTTTTTGTGACTTGCACCTGATTTCATTTCAATGATCACTGTGCCACCGTGCCGATGTGTGAATCGATCGGGCAATGGCGTTGGATTAGGGTCAAACACCACTTTGTCCTGCAATTGTGTGATCAAAGGATCGGTCATTTTTTCTACGGTCATGTGCTCCCAATCAAACTTGCGATCGGCCACACTGGCAGCAACAAAGTAAACGACGCTGTGCGCAGCACCGATCAAATCGCGAGGATGCGTTTTGCTACCCCAATCGCGCATTTGGGCTGCAGAAATAGTGATAGTCTTCACATCTTTAGGGTCAACATTGCCTTCAATCGCAGCATTAGCAGCAGCTTCTGCAATTGCATGAAAAGGGTGGCCACCTGGCATGAGTTTGATGGCCATATCTGTGACGATATCCCAAGACTGACCCCAATCTTTTGAAATATCCTCAATCGCTTGGCCGCCCATTGCTTGCAAAAATCCACGCGGTGCTTCAAGAGAGTTGAGTTCAGATTGAAACCCACGATGCGCCGCCATCGCCGCTTGTGTCCCTAGCATCGCCGATAAGCTTGCATGATATTCACGGGCACAACTGGTGTCTGCAGCAATGGCAAGACCACCAATCGATGTTGCTGCAATGACCATCGCTTGCGCCATTTGCTCCGTACTCAATTGAAGTAAGCAACCCGTTGCAACAGCGGAGCCAAACACAGTAGAAACAGAACCGTGAAATCCTTTTTGCATACGACCGGGTGTCAACGACTCATCGATGCGACCTGCAATTTCATAACCCAATACCATGGCGTGCAAAATTTCTTCGCCCGAGCGACCTAATTTTTCTGCCATTGCAATAGATGAGGATGAAACAATCGTACCAATATGGGCAATGCTGCGCATATCACTGTCATCGGATGCGGCTGCATCGCTTGACACGGCGTTCAAACGTGCCGCACTTGCTACGGGTAGCTTGATTCCATCAAACCAAACGGTTGAGTGAGTCGCGCCAGCATTTTCAATTTCAATGGCGCGTATCACTTTCGTCGAAGCGATGTGAAAACCCATCGCACAACTGGCGACCGTACTGGCCAAACTCATTTTGGCGCGCTCAATAGCTAATGGGGGTAAATCACCAATTCGTGTGGCAGTGATCGACTGAGCCAACTTAAAAGCAAGGGACATGTATCTACCTTATTCAACCACGATACCAGCGGCTTTGATCACTTCGGACCAACGTGATGTTTCACTTTGAATCATCTTGCCGTATTCATCACCCACTAATAAATTGGCTTCAGCGCCCATGGCTTGAATGCGCGCTTGTAAATCGGGTGTCGCCATTGCAGCAAGAACACTTTTGGCGAGCCATTCAGAGGCTTCTTTTGGAGCGCCTTTGGGCACAGTAAAACCCACCCAATTGTTGGACACAAAAGGAACACCTTGTTCGGAAGCTGTTGGGATATTGGGTGCAGCAGACGCACGCTTGGCCGATGATACAGCCAACGCCCGCATCTTCCCACTGGTGACGTGAGGCAAACCCGTTGGCATCGCGGTGACCATCAAATCAACTTGATTACCCAGCAATCCAACTACCGCGTCCCCCATTCCTTTATATGGAATTTGTTGCATGGTGATGCCAGCACTGCGTGAGAACAATTCAGTCACCAAATGATTCACGCCACCATTACCCGAACTTCCGTAATTTATTTTTTTAGGATTGGCCTTGGCAAATGAAACCAAGTCGCCTAAGGTTTTGACATTGCTGTTGGCGTTGACCGTGAGAACAAACGGCATTTGCGCAATCAACATGATCGGCGTTAAGTCGCTGTGCTCAAAATTAAGTTTGTTTCCATAAATACCGGGCAACATGGTGAAGGTTGCATCGGTTGAAACAATGGTGTAGCCGTCGGGTGCAGCTTTGGCGCCCGCTTCGTATCCAATTCGGCCCCCAGCACCACCGCGATTTTCAACCACAAATGACTTGCCCGTTTGTTCGGTGATTTTGAGCGCCACTTGTCGGGCCACATTATCTGACACGCCACCGGCGACAAAAGGAACAATGATTCGAATGGGTTTTTCAGGGTAAGCCGCATTTGCATTTGCACCCAACACCAATCCACTCGTAAATACTAACAATTGAATCAATTGAAAAATTCGCACAATGTGTCTCCTTTTATTTGTAAAAATTCGATCATTTGAATATGCATTCACTCGCGATAGAAAACCACTCTCGAAAACCCTTGTTCAAAGATTTTTTTCTTGATCGGCCCAAGGATGACCCAAGGCACTCGCGCTCAGACCCCCATCAACTACAATCTCTGTGGCAGTGATGTAACTCGCATCATCACTGGCCAAAAATGCAACCGCTTTGGCTACATCCCAAGCGTCACCCATTCGCCCCATCGGAACGACTTTGTTGCGCGCATCGAGGGCTTCCTCGTATCCATCACCAAACTTGCTTTTCATGCGCGCCGTTATTCGAGGCGTTGCCATCAAGCCAGGCCTGACTGAAACCACTCTGACGCCTTTACCTGCATATTGAATTGCTAAATTTTTTGTGAATGCGTCTACCGCACCTTTGGAACTTGAGTAAGCAATACTCGGATATAAAAAGCTAATCGCCGCCATGGATGAGTTATTGATTATGACACCGCTCTTTTGCGCTGTCATCACAGGCAACACATGTTTGCAGGCTAAAAACATGGATTTGACATTGGCGTTCATCAAACGATCCCAAACTTCTTCTTCAAGCTCCTCTGGTCCACCTAGGGATTGCAAACCTACGTTGTTGAACAAGATATCAATGCGGCCCCATTTTTCCATGCAAGCTGCAACAGCAGCTTTTATGTCACTTTGCGACGTCACGTCGGCCGTGATTGCGACGCAGGCGCCACCCTCCGATTGAATCGCTTCGACCGTTGGTGCTAAATTTTCAGCGCTGAAATCAAGTGCAAAAATTTTAGCGCCTTCTCGAGCGAGCAAAACAGAAACCGCCTTGCCATTACTCCATCCTGGTGAGGATGCCCCTGCACCGCAAATGAACGCCACTTTGTCTTTGAATCGCACAATAACCCCCTTTGAAAAAACTGAACTCACACCAACGATTAGCGCAGAGCTGATATATTAAGGGCATAACAAAAGCGTGACTAGCCTGTTCAGATTAATCACCTTTCGCCTTCAACGTCCACAAATAGGCTTCAATTACATGTCCCAGCACAACATTGTTTTTCTAGATGACGATCACGTGATCCGACTTGCTCGGTATGCATTAGCCAAGCCCGCTCAAATCACCGACGACTGGGTCAAAGCTTTTTTTGCGCCTGAATCCGTCAATTTACAAGACGTATACGAAGCCGCCCACGGGCTACATCCATCTGACGGCGTTCGAGTGCACGACATTTCTGCTTCACCCGAAGACATCGCCAAGACCGATCCAAGTATCATTGTTTTTAGACGCGGAACTGTTGATGCAGCCAAAATCGCTTCCGCACCCCGCTTGCGTTTGATTCAACGCATGGGCGAGAGGTCAGACGGCATTGATGTGTCACTGGCTCATCAAAAGGGAATTCATGTATCGTGCATTCCGCGCCATACACTCATCTACACCGCTGAACATGGCATCATGATGATGCTGGCGCTGGCTAAACACTTGGTGCAATCCCACAATCAAATTCATGCAGGTCACTGGAATAAAGAATTAGTCAAACCGGTAGATGCAGTGGCTTACAACTGGACGGGAACCACTCCCCTGTCAGGCCTCTACGGCAAAACATTGGGGATTATTGGATTGGGTGAAGTAGGTTCTATCATGGCATCCATCGCTCGGGGGTTTGGCATGCGTGTCTTGTATCACAATCGCACTCGATTGAGCGAAAGCAAAGAAAAAGAATTTGGAGTATTTTATGCGCAACGAAATGAATTGCTTGCGCAGTCCGATTTTGTTTCTATCACAGCAGCCAATTTACCTGCCAATCGTGGCATGGTTGATTTAGATACATTTAAATTGATGAAGCGCAGTGCATTTTTAATCAACACAAGTCGCGGCAAATTGGTCAACGAAGATGATTTGCACACTGCAATCACTACAGGCTTGATTGCAGGAGCAGGACTCGACGTTCATTGGGAAGAGCCTCGCAAACTTGGCGATAAATTATTGAACTTGCCCAACATCATCATGACGCCGCATTATGCAGGCGGCTCACGCTTTGGTGTTCTTGAGGAGCTCAAAATGATTTTTCATAACTGCCGACAAGTTTTATCCGGTCAACTCCCCGATCACAAGGTTTAAAAGCGATGCTTCTTTAAAAATGCATGGATTAAATCAGCCACCTCTTTGGGTTGTTCGATGAACAACATATGTGGCGCTCCCTTCACAATTTCAAGTTGAGCGCCAGGTATTCCCTTTGCAATCAATCCAACCGCATCCGGTGAAGATGATGCATCCACTTCACCTGCAATACACAGAGTGGGCTGTTTGATTTGTCGCAATCGTGCGAGTTGATCGATATTTGAAATTGCATGCCAGCCATGCACCCATCCGCCAGGATGTGCAGACAGCAGATGCTCTTGCGATGGAAGATGCCCATTTTTGGACCTGAATTCAGGCGTAAACCAGCGCTCCACCGTCGCTTGAATCACAGAAGTCATTCCGTCTTTTTTGGCATCTGTGCCGCGCTTGGCAGAAATAGGTCGACTGGCATCGGGCAAGGTGCAGGGGCACGCACAGGGAATCAAAAATGAAACATCTTGCGGATACAAAAAAGCTAACGATTGAGCAATCATTCCACCAAAAGAAAAGCCGACTACTGCACATGGTGCAAAATGCGCGAGTTGTAAATTTTCATGAACGTCTTTTGCAAAATCATCTAGTAGCATTGGATGCGGATCGTCAATGGATAAACGAGGCGATTGACCGTGCCCGCGTAAATCAATGCTCATCACTTGATAGTGTTGACTCAAAAGTTCAGCCAATGGCTCTAAAAATTCAATGGCACTTCCTACAGGATGCAACAACAAAATGGGAGACCCTTTTCCTTTGATGGTGTAATGCAATTTCATGATGATCGACCTTCAACTGTGACACCTGTCCACTCTTCAATCATCTTGGTTATGGTTGTGTAATCATCATCGCCACGGCCTTCAAGCATGCCTTGAAACCACAATTGGACCACGCTAGAGCCTACCCACATTGGTACGTCCAACGCGCGCGCCTCGTCCAAACACAATCGCACATCTTTGTACATGGTTGAGAACTTTCCGCCATAGTTAAATGATCGTGTCAGAACCGATTGTGGAAATTTATCCGAGGTGGCTGTGTTTCGGCCTGTACTAGAATTGATTGCATCGACCAATGTGGTGGGATCAACGCCTGCTTTGACCGCCAAAATAATGGCCTCTGATGCGGCCGCCATACCAGCGGCAGAAATCATGTTGTTGGCAAGTTTAGTCATTTGGGCCAAGCCAGGATCGACCCCAACGTAAAAAACTTTTTTTGCAATAGTTTCAAAAATATGTAGGCTTTGCTCATAAATTGCTCGATCACCTGCAACCATGGTTGCCAAGGTGCCAGCGCGCGCACCACGAGGACCACCACTTACAGGGGCATCCAATAATGAAATTCCTTGTTGCTTTAAACCTTGAGCAATTTCTTTAACGGCCGATGTACCGATAGTGGATGCTTCAATATAAATTTTGAGATCTGGTAAATTTCGTCCAATACCAGCTTCACCTAAGGCGACTTCACGACTTATTTTGGGAGACGGTAAACAAGCAAAAACAGTACTAACCCCTGATGCTGCATCGCGTGCAGATGTGGCCGCCCGAGCGCCAAGGGCCACAAGTGGCTTGAGTGCCAACGGGTTGGGATCGTAAACGCTGACTTGATAACCCGATGCAATCAAACGTTCTGCCATGGGGGCACCCATTGCGCCGACGCCTATAAACCCTAAACTTTTATTCGAATTCAATTTGTGACTCCAGTCAAAAATAAGGTTACAAACCGTGCACGACGCGTTCACCACCATCAACAAGCAGAGCAATACCCGTGATAAATGACGCCTCATCAGAATGCAAAAATAAGGCCGCATTGGCAACATCCCAACCCGTTCCCATTTTTTTCCCCAAGGGGATGCGACTGTCTCGAGCAGCAATCACATCTTCTCGGGTGCGACCTTGACTCACGCGAGATTCAATCGCCATGGGTGTATTCATCAGTCCAGGCAATATAGCATTGGCTCGGATGCCATAGCTGGCATTGGCGGCAGCCACATTTTCTGTCATGGCAATCACTGCAGCCTTCATGGTTTTGTATCCCAATAAGGGATAAGCTTGCGCCGCGGCCAATGAAGAGATATTTACAATAGAGCCTTTGTTTTGTTTGCGAAAGATGGGCAACACATGTTTGATGCTCATCCAACCGCTTTTGAGATTGACTGCAAAACTACGATCAAACGCATCTTCGGTCAGAACATCTGCAGTTTGATCACCCAACTCAATACTGGCACCAATGTTGTTGTGCAAAATATCAATGTGCCCAAGTTGCAGATGCACTTGCGTGATGATCGATTGAACCTGCTCTTCATTGGTGGCGTCACATTGCATAGCTTGAGCTTTGCCGCCTGCTTTTTGGATGAGGTCCGCTGTTTCTTTTGCGAGTTGTAATTTGCGATCCACCACAATCACATCTGCGCCCTCACGGGCCAAAACCATGGCTGTGGCTCTACCGTTGCCAACGGTTTGTCCTGGCGTTTGGCCGCCACCAAAAACAATGGCGACTTGACCTACTACACGACCATTCATTGAAATCACCTTTTACATTAATTTGAATATAAACGTCTAAGCGGGAGGAAAGAAATATGGTTTTGAAAATCATTAAGCCGTATCAAAAGGATATTGGGCTAAAAATACTTGAAATTCAGGCTCGTTATCAATTTCCATCGTGGCTAAAAATCGAACTACACCGTTATAAAAAGAAATGATGATGACCAAGTCCGTGAGGTGTTCGTGACTGAGTTGTTGGCTCAAAAAATTCCATGTCTTGTCACTCATGGCGTGTCCATTGGTCATCTCAGTTGCGGCATCTAGAACAGCGATGGTTAACTCATCCAATGAATGGGGTTTACCAGAGGCATATGCGGCAAGTCCAATCAAATCATCATGCGTGACCCCAAAATCAAGGCCCAGTTTGACATGATGCGTGTATTCATAAACAGATCGAGTGATGTACCCCACTTGAATAATTGCCAACTCGCGCAAGCGCGCATCGAGCGGGCTCTTCCAACGAATGTATTCACCCAATGTATGAAAGGCACGCGCGCCGCCTGGACTGTGCGTCATACCGCGATATAAATTAATAGGTCGCTTGAGAAGGTCTTGGTTTTCTGGGGCGAGATCAGAGAGATTGAGATAGGGCAAACGCGCCATAGAGAGCCTTAAGTTTGTTGAATCTGCAGGAAACACTGATCACATGATAAATTGGAAACCCAATTCGTGCACAACTATTCTCCATGCGGTGCGCTGTCGCACAGATTACATTGAATTTGTATTACCATGATGGCAACAATCGTTTTCATTTCATTTTAAGGAGCGTAATATGAACAAAGATGCATTCAACAAAGGCCTAAAAACTCGCCGTGAAGTACTCGGTACTGAGTACGTTGATACGGCGATCAAAAACGCCGATGACTTCAATATGCCCATGCAAGAGTTGGTCACCGAGTACTGCTGGAACGAAATCTGGAATCGCCCAGGCCTTGACCGTCGCACACGCAGCATCATCAACCTCGCCATGATCACAGCACTCAATCGTCCACACGAATTAAAACTGCATGTGCGTGGCGCCATCAACAACGGTTTAACTAAAGACGATATTCAAGAAGTGTTTTTACAAACAGCCATTTATTGCGGGGTACCTGCGGCAATTGACAGTTTTCGAGGGGCAAAAGAAGTATTTAAAGACATGGGAATTTAAACGTGGCTCATACTCAAATCGGATTCATTGGAATTGGACAGATGGGCATGCCCATGATTCGCAATTTGTTGCGAGCCAATTTATCAGTCACAGGATTTGATTTGAATCCGCTGGTCGCAGAAGAACTCAAAAGTGAAATTCATTTTGAGATGGCGGCAAGTGCGATCGAATTAACAAAAAAATGCAATGTAATTATTTTGATGCTTCCCGATAGTAAGATCGTTGATCGATTGCTATGGGAAGGTGATGAGGCCTTGGCGAATTCCATGAACGCCAAACAAATCCTCATCGATATGGGCTCATCTGACCCTGTTCGCTCTAGGGTCAATTTTGATCGATTGGCTCAGTTAGGCATCTCATTTATTGATGCGCCTGTCTCTGGTGGCGTGAGGCGCGCCAAGGACGGCAGTTTGTCCATCATGATTGGTGGATTGACACCGGCTGTTGAATCAGTGCAGCCTCTATTCAAAGCAATGGGAAAAACCTTGGTTCATGTGGGTGCCGCTGGTGCGGGACATGCCGTGAAAGCACTCAACAATTATGTCTCAGCGTCTGGCTTATTGGCTGTATGCGAAGCATTGGTTGCAGCAGAAAAATTCGGCATTGACCCACACTTGGTCAATCAAGTCTTCAATGTATCAACAGGGAAAAATAATAGCACCGAAGTTAAGGTAGAAAACTTCATGCTTTCTGGCACGTTTAATTCTGGATTTTCTTTGGCATTAATGCGGAAAGATTTGCAAACGGCACTGGACTTCATCACACGTATGGAGACACCGAATTCATTTGCCGATGCATGCACTCAAACCTGGACGGAAGCAGAAAGAACATTAGAAAAAGGGGCCGATCACACTGCGATGTTCGCATTCACTCAGAGACGATAATTGAAATTGCGTGCTCAATTTGCATTAAGAGAGACCACATGTCAAAAAAGATTTGGGAAGCCTATGCCATGCGTTATGCCACTGTGCAACGCAGGCGACAAGAACTTTTCATTGGGTACGATCCGCACGATGAAGCCGCGCACATGGACTACTTTGTCTGGTTCTTACGCTCGGGCAAAGAAACTATTTTGGTTGACACGGGGTTTAATGCGCAATCGGCGGCACAACGGAAACGTACTTTTTTGAGATGCCCTATTGCCTCCCTCAAGTCGGCAGGCATATCACTTGAAGATATTCACGATACGATCATTACCCACGCGCATTACGATCACGCAGGCAACACACGCTTATTACCCAAAACACGTTTTCACCTGCAAGAGCGCGAGATGCACTACGCAACGGGCAAAGAAATGCGCCACACTTTTTGCAGACACGCATACGACCCTACCGACATCTGTGATTTGGTTTCCGCCAATTTTGAAGAACGGGTCGCATTTCAAAACGGAGAGTTTGAACTCAGAGATGGTATTTCAGTGCACTGGGTTGGTGGACACACACGCGGGCTTCAAATTGTACGCGTGCACACACAACGCGGATGGATTGTGCTTGCATCTGATGCAAGTCATTATTTAGAAAATATTCAAAAACGTTCGCCATTTCCAATTGTGATTGATGTAGAGGACATGCTCAATGGATATGACTTGATTGAAAAATTAGCAGACTCGCCCCTTCACATTATCGCGGGGCACGACCCACTCAACACACATATGTACCAACCGATTGATTCAAAAGGTTTGGAAATATATTCCCTCACACAACCATTATAAAAATCATGCATATTCAACTCCATGATCTCAAATTTTTAGGTGAGAATTTGCATCGTCCTGAGAGTGTGATTGCAACCGCAAAAGGAGAATTATTTGTATCTGATCATGAATGCAGCGTGCACCAACTCGGGCAACCTAAAAAAAGTGTGCATGGCGTACCCGAAGGTTTTTTAACCAATGGAATTGCGCTAACGCCTCAAAAAGAGTTCTTAGTCGCTAACTTAGGCGCAATATGTGGCGGTGGTTTATGGAAAATCGATCGCCAACGTCAACTCTCCCCTGTGTTGATGGAGGTTGATGGCGAGCCTATGAGTAGCACGAATTTTGTAAGCATTGATGCAAAGGGTCGCAGGTGGATCTCGATAAGCACTCGCAAAATCCCACGTACCCTCTCATTCAATGCGCATGTGTCGGATGGTTTTATTGCATTGATAGACGAACACGGCGCTCGTATTGTGGCCGATGGCATTACATTTACCAATGAATGCCGAGTAGATCCAACGGGTCGCTGGTTGTATGTGAATGAAACCTATGGCCGACGACTCTCGCGTTATCCCATTATTGAACAAGCCGTTTGCAAACTCGGCCCTAAAGAGGTCATTCATACCTTTTCGGATGGTGACTTTCCAGATGGGCTTGCATTTGATTGTGAAGGCTCTGTATGGGTTGCATGCGTGGTCTCCAATAGAGTCATTCGCGTCGACAAAAATGGTCAAGGACATATTGTTGTTGAAGACCCGAATCCAACAATCATTGCCAATGCTGAGGCCAAGTTTGCAGGTGAAGGTTTAACATTTGAAGACGCCTACGCAGGCACGGTCCAAACCTTAGGAAATGTATCAAGCGTTGCCTTTGGTGGACCTGATCTCAAAACTGTTTATTTAGGCAGCTTGGGTGCACAACGTATCGCTACATTCCGATCTGCGATTGCGGGCGCACAACCTCCGCATTGGTTTTATTAATATTTCCTCAGGAGTCAATCCATGAAAGCAGTGCGAATCCATGCCTATGGCGGGCCCGAGCAAATGCGTTATGAAGATGTCGAATTAGGCGCCCCCCAAGCTGGCGAGGCATTGGTGAAGCACACTGCTGTTGGTGTGAACTTTGCAGATTTGCACAACTGCCAGGGTCGCTATCCCCTGCCTTCTTTGCCCCATGCATTGGGCGGTGAAGCTGCAGGCATCGTTGTGGCCATAGGCGCAGGCGTCACGCACGTCAAGATTGGTGACCGTGTGGCCTATGCCGCAGGCGGCCCCAAGTTTGTACCAGGGTCGTATGCAGAAGGTCGCCTGTTTCCTGCAGAACGACTCATCCCTATTCCTAAAGAAATAGACGACATCACAGCTGCAGCCCTTTTTACAAAAGGACTCACGGCACAGTATTTGATTAAAAGTGTTTATCCTATTCAAGCGGGGGAAACTATTCTCGTCCATGCTGCCTCTGGTGGTGTTGGCTTATTTATTACGCAATGGGCAGCGCATCTTGGTGTTCGTGTGATTGGTGTGGTAGGTTCTGAAGAAAAAGCAGAGATGGCAAAAGCCAATGGATGCCAGCATGTACTGTTATCGAGTGATCAAGATATTCCCAATCGCGTACGATCACTCACGGGTGGTCAAGGTGTGCCAGTAGTATTTGACTCTGTTGGAAAAGACACGTTTGATCTTTCATTGCGATGCCTTCGTCCGCGAGGTCTCATGGTGTCGTATGGTTCGTCGTCGGGTCGAGTACCTCCCTTAGACATCTTCACTCTCAACGGGCTGGGCTCTTTGTCGGTCACCAGCGCGGCGTTTGCATGGTTTGTTCCGAACCGTGAAGAATTATTGATGAGGGCGGCCGATGTTGTTGACGTTGTGCTTCGCAAGGCCGTCAAAATTCATGTGTGCCAAAAATTTTCATTAAAAGACGCGGCACTAGCACACCGCGCAATTGAATCGAGAAAAACGATAGGCTCGACTGTATTGATTCCTGAATAAAAAGGACAGGCAGCCATTGCAATGTTTGCAACAACTGTCTGTCCTACTACACATAAAAACCGCAGCAGTAATTTGCTGTTCTTTGACCCTTAACGCTTAGGCCAAATAGCGGTTGATGCCGCAAACGAAGAGGGATAAACCGTTTTGGGTTCGCCGTTTTGCCATTGAATAATCACCAACTCAGAATTGACCCGTCGACCATTTGGCTCGAACGCCAATCTGCCACCTGGGAAGAAACGCGATGCACCTCCTGTTTCATTGAATGCGCGAATTGCTGCGGCAACCTTTTTGGGATCTGCAGAACCTGCTTTTTCCATCGCTTCTTTGAAAATCCAAATATCGCCGTAGGTTGAGATGCTATCTTGCGGCATCCATGGTTCTTTGAATCTGGATTTAAAATCAGCGAGCAATTTATCGTGCCCCTTTCCACTCCAATTGGCCATCGCAACCATGACGCCTTCGAGTTGCTCTTTGCCAGTGACGTTTAAGAGCTCTGGCAAACCAAAATGTCCACCATTACCTAAAATTGGAATGCGTCCACGACCAATTCCCATTTCATTCATTTTTTCCAAAATCAATTTGGTATCTGGAATGTTGGTAGTGATCAGCAACAACATATCGGGCCTGGCGTTGCGAACTTTTTGTACAATCGATGTGGCGTCTGACATGGGTGGTGTAAAAATTTCATCGACGACCAATTTGATGCCGAGTTTTTCGAGTCCGCCTTCGCGCAGAGGCTTGGTGAAAGCAACAGGCGAAGCTGTATTGTCCATCACGATAGCAACGGTTTTAATAGACGAGCCTGAAAGTTTGGCCAGTTCCATCATTGTGGGTACAGCTTCTACCGATTGCTTACTTGCAACGGGGGAAGTTTGAAATACATACTTATAACCACGTGCAGTGATTTGATCTGAATAAGACAATGTAAGCCATGGCACTTCTGCACGCTCTGTAATTTCCGTAATTGCCAGCGTAAAAGAACTTACAAATGCGCCTGTGCCACCGACTAAATCGGGGTCTTGCGACAACATGCGCTGAGCTGCATTTTTTGCTTTTTCGGTAGAGTCGCCTGCATCGACCGCAATCAATTTAATCTTGGCACCACCCAAGGCTTTGATGCCGCCTGCTGCATTGATATCCTCAACGGCCAGTTGCGCACCTTTCATATGTAATTCACCACTGCGAGCCCATGCGCCCGAAAGCGGAACCCCCACAGCAATTTTGACTTCCCTAGGGTTCTGTGCCATGGCAAGTGATGGCAAACCAGCAGAAGCAGCAATTGCAGCGCCTCCCAGTAACAGTTCACGTCGATTGTTTTTTCTCATATCTCACTCCTTGTAAAAATTAAAGACCCAAATACGATTTTTTGATGCGGCTGTCTTGCATTAATTCTTGATGAGTGCCACTCATGACCAAATGCCCTGATTCAAGCACATAGCCACGATCACAACTCTCCAATGCTTCACCTACGCGTTGTTCAACCAACAATACACTGATGCCTTGCTCTTTGTGAATGCGCTGTATGCACTCAAAAATTTGATCGGCGATTGCAGGTGCTAAACCCATGGAGGGTTCATCGAGCATCAACAGTTGAGGCATCGATGCAAGACCACGTCCAATTGCAACCATTTGTTGCTCGCCACCCGATAAGGTCCCTGCAGCTTGCTCACTGCGCTCGGCCAAACGAGGAAATAAAGTGTGAATGAAGGCCAATGTTTGTGGCCATGACTCTCTTGCTTTTTTGGATTGCGCGCCCGTCAGCAAATTTTCTAAAACACTGAGCGAGGGGAATACTTGACGACCTTCGGGCACATGCGCAATGCCTAAAGATGCACGTTCATGCGCTTGCAGCTTTGATAAATCTTGTCCGTTGTAACTGATTTGTCCTGATGTGAGTGGCACCACGCCAGAAATTGCTTTGAACAAGGTAGTCTTGCCTGCACCATTGGGGCCGACGACGGCAACAAATTCACCCGAATCAAGCTTGATATGTACATCGTTGAGCGCGCACAAACCTTCGTAAAAAACGCTGATGCCATTAATGTTGAGCACGTGCACTCCATTTCTTACCTAAGTAAGCTTCAATAACCAAAGGATTGTTGGTAACCTCTTGCGGCAAGCCTTGCGCACAAACTTGACCATGGTCTAAAACAATCATGCGATCGGCCAAACGAACCATGGCGTGCATCGTGTGTTCAATGATAACAATCGTGACGCCCGTTTGACGAATCGATTCAATCACTTTTAAAACATGTTCGGTTTCATTGCTACCCAATCCAGCCAATATCTCATCGAGAAGCAGCAAACGCGGTGCGGGAGCGAGCGCGCGGGCCAATTCCATCAATCGCAACTCAACTGTTGTGAGTCCGGCAACAACAGTATTCAGTCGCGAACCTAAACCAACCAACTCAATCGCATCTTGCGCCATCACATACGCTTTGTCTGTATCAGATTGCGCAAAAAATGTTGCAACCACCACATTGTCTAAAACCGACATTTGCTTAAATGGACGAACGATTTGAAATGTGCGACCAATGCCCGCACGACAAATGTCGTAGGTTTTAAACGATGTAATGTCTTTCTCAATGAATATTTTTTGACCGCTCACGGGAACAACAAATCCATTAAGCATATTGAATAAAGTTGTTTTACCGGCGCCGTTGGGACCAATAATGCCCAGTATTTCACCTTCCATCACATCAAAGTTGACATCTTTGAGGGCGTATAAACCACCAAAACGAACCGTGACGTTACTCACTCGCATCAAAGCTTTTCCAGTGGTGACTGCAGGCGTACTGCTTCGCACAAAAGAATCGGTGTTCAACCCAAGAGGCGGTAATTCATCAACCAATTTTTTTTGAAATTTGGAACGCAACCAAGGCCAGATGCCTTCGGGTGCTACCAGTACAACCGTGATGATGGCCGCACCAAACACAACACCTTGAATACCTGGTAATTTGTCACCCAATTCAGCGTGCAAAATTTCACCTAAAGGAATTAACACCAATGCACCAATCACAGGGCCTGCAATCGTGCCAATGCCGCCAAATAAAGTGACGATCAATGCTTGTGCTGAAGACAACATGCCAAATACTGAAGCGGGTGTCACAATCAACAACACTACGCCGTACAAGCCACCCGCTAAGGCCGTGAATGCACCTGAAATAGCGATGGCTGCGAATTTCCAAGGCAAAGGGTTAATGCCTGAAGCCATTGCAGCCGCCTCGTTCTGTTTGATGGCCAGCAGGGCCATTCCAAAACGCGATTTAGCGAGGGCTAAATTAATCAGCAACGCTGATATCAGCATCACCATGGCAACCGCAATGTACAAGCGTTGGTCTTCAAACTGCATATAGAGCAAGGGCTCTTCACGCTTCATAGGCAACGTGACCTCTTGAAAACCCAACCAATCAAAAATGTAGAGCAATGCCAATGGGAAAGCCAACATGGCCAAGGCAAAGTAGTGGCCGCGCAATCTGAATGTAGGCCAACCAATTAAAACGCCACTGATTGCGCCAGCAAAACCGGATGCAATCAAACCGAACCATGGGCTGATATTAAAAAACACCAACAACAACGCGACGGTGTAAGCACCAATTCCAAAAAAAGCTGCGTGACCAAATGACAGCAAACCCGAATAACCTGAAAAAATATTCCAAGCCACACCCACCAATGCCCAAATAGGAACAATGGTGAACATCAATTGGTAGTACCGATCTTTGATCATCCACGTCAATATCAAATAAATGAGCGAGGCCACGCAAATAATGGCCATCTCCTGCTTCCATGAATTAGCAGGACGCTTTAAACGTGTGCTCGATGTTTGTATCGTATTCATCTGATCAAACCCGATCTACACTTTTGCCAAACAAACCTTGCGGCCTGAATAACAAGATCAATAAGAAAACCACAAAGATGGCAGTATTTTGCAATTGATGCGGCAGCACGAGTGTGCTGAGTTGTTGCACCAAACCAATGGTGACACCGCCCAAAAATGCACCGTAAACACTGCCCATACCACCCAGCAACACCCCTGTGTACATGATGATCACAAATTCGATACCAATGTAAGGCTGGAATGGATAGTAGGTTGCAATCAAACCGCCTGCAACCGCCGTGATGGCAGAGCCCAACGCAAATGCAAGACGGTGTGAATTACCAACATGTATGCCGACATAAGTGGCGGCTTGTGGATTGTCAGCGGAAGCACGCATCATGGTGCCCATGCGAGAACGGCTGATAAAAAGCGATACCCCAATGGCCACCGCGATAGCGACGATAGATGCAATTGTTCGCCCTTGATTGAGAAACAACATCATGTCAGTTCCAAACAAGGGTCCTAATTCCCATGCACTGGATGACAAGGGAGTACGCATGGTTAAGGGCGCAGATCCAAATAAAAGCAAACCACCATTGGCAATGACGAGCGACAGTCCCAATGTCAGAGTCAGCTGCGGATAGTGTCCCTCGCCCTCTGTATTGGCCACGCGCATACCCGTGACATGTTTTAGCAAAGCTTCATAAATAATAATACCAAATACAAATACAAAAATACCCGCTAGCACGGCTGAAATAAACGGCCCCACATAAGGTCCAAATATAGCTTGCATGCCTAAATGGGCAAAGCAAAAGAATGCGGCGTACATGCCCAACATCAGCGACTCGCCTTGGGCGAAATTAATCACTCGCATAACACTGAAGATAAGCGCCAAGCCCACACACATCAGTCCATAAATACAACCAACAATCACACCCGTGTACAACGACTGCAATATATTTTCAATCAAAATCATTGAATCACTCATAGGTTCACAGCTGTCTCTCGATTTGTTATACGTACTCTTTTGCAGAACTCAATACTTTTTACGGGAGCCTTCTTGGCTCGTTTAAACAAAAAAGCAAAGGGAATGCGCTCGATCAAAATTAATCAAATCTTACTCTACAGTATCTTCTTCAAACTAGCTTGTACTCAGTGAAAACCCTTTGTTTATCGATCAGCTGCGGCTCGTCTCTGGTAACTATAAGTTGTAGAGAAGTAATTTGGTTATGAAATTAGATTTCAGTGTGTGAACCATTCACTTTGAGATAACGATCCAACTTTAATCTTCTAATTTGTTTCCACGATCAGCATCTTTAAGTCAAGCGTTTGTGGCTTGTTTTAGCGGTTCTTAGATCATTCGGCTCAATGGCTCAGGTGTTGAGATCCCGCGCGTTTCCTCCAATCACACTCAAACCAGCACTGGCCAACTTCGCACGCACTGCGGCCGCTTGAGAGTTAAACCATCACCTCAGCTGGGGAGACTTATAAAGTGGATATCCGTGCAGGCAAAAACCCTATGGCCGCGCAAATGACC